>JACCDG010481855.1_pt1 | contig 18840 bp, 41 predicted proteins | sample 7442471 | NCBI WGS metagenome assembly JACCDG01 (sample SAMN15323444, study PRJNA562643) | freshwater metagenome | isolation source: river surface water | place: USA:Blue River Watershed | collected 2017-08-17 | reverse complement strand
AGCAGAACCGATGGTATCAAAGACACCAGAACGTGATGACAATCCAAACATGATGCTTGATCTACTCAACATGACCAAGACACCATATCAGAATCCTACATTCCAAAGAGCAATGTCTAGGACTCGTATGCACGAAACTGGTGATGCTACCAATGACTTCCACTATTCAGCCGGTAACAAGAACCAAGCATAAAAAGAAAGAGGGGCTTTCGCCCCTCTTATCAGTCATCATTTAGAAGATCACGAAACTGTTTTAGATCATCGTCGTCGTCATCGTCAGCAACCGGTGGTGGCGCTTTCTTTGTTGCGGCAATGGGCTTCGCGTCTTCAAAAGGCGTATCATCTTCTTCTTCGACCACAACCTTTGATGGTGCAGCGGTTCGGGCCTCACCATCAATGGAATGACCAAGGACTTCTTCGAGTCGAGCCTTTAGTTGGTCATAGGACTTGAAGTGCTTCTTATCGATGATTTCAAGCAACGATGGCGACTCTTTCCAAATACGCTCTAGCACAGAGTCATCCTCTGACAGTGGGCCGGGAGTAAGGAAGGTAGATTCGTCATAGTTGGGGAAGGAAACCTGACGGCCACCAATGTTGGCAACCTGACGAGTCATCTTCAACTTGAAGTTAGCGCCTTTCCAGAAATCGAAAGGATTGACCTTCGGTTCGGTCTCTAGATCGGGATTCATCATCTTCGTGATCTTATCCATGATCTTCTTACCGTAACGATAGTAGAAAATCTTTCCTTCGTTCTCTGGATTCTTCGGGTCAGATACGACCTGAATGAGAGACACATAATGAAGACGACGCTTCTGGTCACGTGCCTGTTTACGGGCGGGACCGTCATCATCAGATGTGCTATTCCACAGCTTCGAATTGTATTCCGAAACAGGGTCTTTAGAATCCTTACCGAAAGTCGTTAGAGACTTCTCGATATAATACTTACCCGTCTTAGGATTCTTGAAGCCATGGTCAAAATACTTTACCCATGGCAGGGCGTCGTCGCCATCAACGGCGGGACCGGGAAGAAACCGAATAACTGCAAGGGCGTTGCCAGCCTTATCAGGTGTTGGCTTCCAATACAGTTCTTCACTTTCATCCTTCTCGAAACCAGAAGTGTTAAGCTTTTCGACTTCCTTCTGTAGCTTGTCGAAAGATGATTGTTTCTTTAACTTAGAAAAGTCCATGTATATCTCCGTATGTTTCAGTGTATGTTTTCTTGTCCACTGTATCATGATGTAAGGTTTGAAGGTATAGTCTACTCTGTTTTACTTGTCAATCATCGTACCATGAAGTTCCGATGATTATTTCGACAAAGTGTTCCACATCTTCGGCAAGGGCGAAAGGCTCTTGCGTATCTTTGCTAACGAGTACCAATCTTCCATTGTCTGCATAGGCATGAAAGTAATAGCCGTTGGCATAGAATTTGAGAATTTCAGATGCACTACCGTGAAGCCTGTTCATTGATTTTCTCCCTTAGTATGGTTTTGATTTTATCTCGATCATACTTTAGGAATGGCCGATACTTGGCCATCTTCAAACGAATCTTACTCCACACTATATCATCTTCACCAAGGTATTTATCGAACCTGTCAGCGAAGCCAAACATGTCATCTAAGACGACCAATGAATCGCAAGGCAGTAGATTACTAAGATGTTGCTCAATAATAAGAGGATACCGATTAGTCGGAACAGCGAAACCCTCTTTGATACCCTTGCTAAAAAGGATATCAATCTCATGAGCAAACTTGTAGGTGAACGATTGCCGTCTGGCAAGGAACTCTTGAAAGGCTTTTTCCCCGTCATCTTCTGTCATCTCCAATATGTAATGGCGATCTTGTAGAAGATTAGCAACGAAAAAGTCTTTCAACTCTGTGGCCCCGTATCGCTTGGCGATCTTCTCAAAGAAATGTTTATCATGCCGCTTCATGTAAGCATCTTTGGTTGTGTTTAACTTGCCGCGATTGATAAAGAAGTCATACTTCTCTTTTGTGAAGTGTGTGCGAAGGGCCAGAAATAGAGCATAAGCCCCATATCCAGTAAAGTGCGTCATGCCACCTTCTTATAATCGAACGCTTTGTAAGAAGGCACAGTAAAACCACGACCAAGGAACTTCATACGACGCGCTGCATCTGCCTTAAGATCGTGTGGCTTTCTGTTAGGTACCAACCACTTTTCCTTGATACACAGAAAAGTGGTCTTGCTGATATAGAACTTATTGTTATGCGGAACAAACGATGCTCTGCAATGCTTGAAGTCGAAGCCTTTGATCAACTCTTCTCGCGTCTCATGATTCGTGAGAATGTAGTTTAGCTTATTAGCACCTTCATAGCGAGTAGCCGTCGCCATGACATTTTGCATACTATCATACCCTTCACTGTGATAGGTAGTAGCATCAACATTCACGATAGAATTGAACAATCTCTTGTCTGATTTCAGAATGAAGATGTCATAGTCATTGGGCTGTTCGTTATGGTACATTGATGCGATGCAACCACCAGCGACGACAAGATTCTTTGTGTCGGCGTGTTGCATCGTTAGCTTCTCACCCTTTAGTGCGCCATCTGGTTGAATATAATAGTAGGCGTTCACGTACCAAAGGGCTTCGGACAACCTCTTCTTAAGATCGTCAAGAAGAGTCATTTCACCGTTGTCGAACATGATATAGAATCCTAGATTGGTAGTTTAGATGTATTGGCGCGTTTCACGTAATGTAAGTCTTCGGCTTCTAGCTGTATCTTAGACTTCAAGACACCAGAAACAAGTTTTCCTGCCATCTCTATCTCAAAACCAGTTTCTTCACAATAGAGAACTATCGCTTCGATGTAAGAGATGTCTTTCATGTAGACAATCTCTTCGATGGCCATGGAGAACTTGCTAATGTCTTCTGGTGTCATGAATTAGCCCCTTGTAGCTTTTCGTTCGCCCATTCTTTGACCTCTTTCACTGTAGAATAGTATTCGATAACCACATCAAGGGCCGAAGTTACTTCAATGTCATCCAAAGACTTACTGATAAAGTAGGCGTCTTTCAACTCTTCGACCATGATCGGAAGAAGATCATCACGATCAATATTCACGTTGAGTTTCATTTTACTTCTCCAATGATGCTATCGATAGTGTCACGAATCTCTTGTAGAGTTGATGTGTTATACATGTTACCATCTTCAAAGACAATCTCTAGAAGAGAATTTTCCAACTCTTCTTTGGTAAGATTGTCTCGCGTCTCTATGGTAAGATCATCTTTGTAGAAGAGACCAACTAGACCGGTGTGTGACTTCTTACCATGATCGGTCACAGGGTCTTTCATGATGTTATGGCCTTCACCATCATATTCAACATACGTTGCCTTTAGTGCAAAACCAAAGGTATCGCGAGAATGGTTGCGAAGAATACCACCAACACCGATGATCAGGTTTTCGGCAGAATAACCCATGCTCATGAGTTTATTCATAATCCTCACCCACCGTTCAAAATACATGCCATCGCCGTATAGAACACCAACCTTGGAATTGAGAACTTTGTAACCCTTGTCATTAACAGTGTGGCCAAACACTTCGTCAAGTAGACGAATGACGCCAAAGTATTCTTCTCTCATCTCTGCATCGGGATTGCCACACAAAATCAATTCTGGATCACCAGAGTCGGGACGAAACACAACCTTGGCACCTTCCGGTCGCGCGAGAATGTCTTTCTTCAATTCGACTGCATGTTTCATAAGAACATCCCAAATCGAATAGGTGTCAGATACAATCGACACAATAGAATTGGGATAGGTTTTAAGCATGTGGCGGAAGCCAGCGATTTCATCTTCGCGACCAAACGAACACATGACAGAATGTTCCGAAGCCGGTACAGAAGCCATGATCGGCAAGTCACCGTCTACAGCATCATAGAACATCTTTGCATAGCCATATGCAGGAACGTCATCGGAACCAATGAAAGTGGTGAGATGTGCAATGCCAGAGATTGCCGCACCTTCTTCACAGTGGTCGCCACGATAACCGAAGTCATGCACCATGAACTTCTCGAAACCAGAATCGATTGCAGCCTGTGATGCAGACTTTTCCATGAAGCCATGCAATGTCTCACGATACTTGAAAGATGTAGACGCAACAGTTGTCGTGTACCACACTTTGAGAACTAACGACTCAATGAAACCAACAGCCCAATAGAAATCGGGATGTGTGTTCTCAATAGTCAAAAGAACATTGCGTACAGGAATCACAGAACCTTCTGGTACAGCACAAATCTTTAGTGGCCAGTAGCCAAGTTCTGCCAAGTCACGAATCTGTTTCTTCTGTTCTTCCGATGCAGGAAAGCCAAGAATAGCTTCGCGAACTTCAAGGAAGTCTTCGGCCATCCAAGGTTCTAAAGGCACAGAAATATACTCACTAAGATAATACTGCAACCCAAAGAAGAGAGTCTTATCATAGTATTTGTCCGACCGTGCCATAAGATACGAAAAGACTTTCGTGACTCCCGGCTTGTATTGTTCCATATGGCCCATCTTGTAAACGTCAAGAGCCAGAAGCGGATTGTCTTTCGTGGTCACAGCATTCATTGCAGATACTTCCATACATCAAATTGGAATAGAACGGGACTGTTCTCTAATTGTGTAGCATGTATAGAAGTAGTTGTCCATACCTTCTGAATGCCAACATTAAGTAAAGGGATAATACCATTCGAGAAGATACCATGAGACACCGCAACTTGAATGTTTCTGGCACCTTTTTCCTTCAAGGCTTCTGCCAAAGAAATAAAGGTTCTACCACCATCACAAATGTCATCAACAATGATGTAGTGAAGGTTGGGATCGAGTTTATCTTCGGGAATGTAGACAGATTCGATTCCACCATTTTCAAGAGAACGATGTTTGAAGCATGGTAGAGTTTTCAACCCACCAAGTTCTTCGGCTAGATGTTTGACCTTCTTTAGTGCGCCAGCATCGGGAGAAACAATGCAAATCTCTTTAGGGTCTAGCTTTGTCTCATGCAGAACATCATCAACAAACCAGTAGTTTGATACGTTGGTGAGATTCTTGAATAGCATTTCAGAAGCACTAGAGTGAACATCTAGAACCTTCACTGACTTGAACTTCTGTGAGTTGAACAGATTGGCTAGAACCTTCAATGAGAATGGTTCACCTGTACGACATGCACGATCTTGTCTGGCATATGGAAGGTAAGGAAGCACGACATGCACCTTATCGAAAAGATTCGCCGCCATGAATAGTTTCATGATGTCTTCCGAACCATTCAATCGAGTGTATATCGTAGCTTCATTACCGAAGTCTTTGTCACAGAACTTCAAGTTAATCTCACCGCCAGACCAAAGCTTATCGGTCTCTATTTGAATAGTATTACGAATGAGTGGTGATGGTTTGGTGAGATTGACGATTTCCATGATGGTGTCCAGTGTTAGAGGTTAGCCGGGGATTTGATTGATTGCTTCACCGCATGATGGCTTGATGATGATCTTACCTTCCCAAGGGCGTAGCCAACCATAGTGCCATACGCCCTGTACGCAATACATGCCACGATGAACTGGTACAGACCAATCACCAACAAAGGGAGGGTCTTGAACTGGATTCTGATAAGTGCCGTATGGCATTGCAGCGAAGGCAGATGTTGATGCGAGTAGCGTGATAGCGAGAATGAACTTTCTCATGATGTTGTCTCCTTTGGAATAAGCGCCTCTATCGGCCATGGCGTATAGTGGAGAACTTCGGAACTACAGTTGATGTATTCCGATTCTTCCAAACTATTCCGATGCACATGACCATGCAGATTATACTTAGTCTTATATAGAGATGATTTGTGAACGGGAACATGTGTGAATAGAGCATTATGCTCTGGAAACATGCGCCACATTAGAATCTTCTGAAAGTTCTTGTGTAGCCTTTCATCTTTGCCGTTATCATGGTTTCCCAAGATAAGTCTTTTGCGACCTTTGAGGCGGTCAAGATGTTGCCAGCCTTTGCCAAAGTAAACGTCGCCAAGATGGTAGACGATATCGGAATCAGAAACGATCTTGTTCCAATTCTCAACCATGGCTTCATCCATCTCTTCCACAGAGGAAAAGGAACGAAGCATAGTGCCGTCAGAGTGTTTGAATTTGAGAATGTTCTCATGACCAAAGTGAGTGTCAGAGATAACGAAGATAGTCATGTCACGTTCTCATCATAAAAGTGGAAGCGGAGTGATGGAATTGCACCACCTTCTACCGGCATATGAAACCGGTGAGATAACTATACCTCCCACCCGCTAAAGAGTGCCACCACTTCTGTTTCCGGGCAGGTGGCCCTCCCAGAGGGTTATGCTGCTAGAGCATATGCCTCATATGCGTTGTTATCGTTTGCATTTACGATTGTCTTCGGACTCCTTGAACTTTTACTGCACAAGTCGATCCTAGTTCGCCCCCATCAAAGATACACCACGGAACCTGATCAACTGGTCCCTTGCGATATTTGCGTCCATCGGAACACGGTCGCCACCCCGTCATTTGATCTGGTGTATCTGTGGTGGAGGCGGCGGGTACTGCCCCCGCGTCCTAAGTGCCTATTCTATTCCTCTCAACGTCCTAGACAGTCTCTATTTATACAACTTCGAAAGTATAGTCAATCGGTTTCGATAGTATTTTCGAAGTCTTCGATGATAGGAACAGGCGGCTCTTTACTGGCACGGTCTACTAGTATTGTCCCATACAATGCACTTACCGACCGTTGCGGCAAGACAACCAGATAAGCCAATACAAAGACACACCAATGAGACTAGAACATATAGCTTTTTCATGTGAACTCCGTTTCTCTTCTGAAAGTGTTGATCTTGTTGATCAGAGGTTCGAAGTAATCTTTGCGATCTTTCACAAAGATTTGTGGTTCGTCTTCATCATCAACAGATATCAGAACCACGATTTGTTTGCACTTGATGCCTGTCATCTCTTCATACATGAGAGAGTAGCAAGTGCATTGTTCGAAGTATCCTTGAATCCATTCTTCCTTTTTCAACTTTAGAGAAGTCTTAAAGTCGATAACAGAAGGTATCCCGTCGAACTCACCAATACAGTCCACTTGGCCAGCGAGACCAATAGTTTCAGAGTAGAGCATAGTTTCCAGATGGTGAATGTTGTTGATGCGGGCAAGGGTTGGCCTCATATTGTTAAAGGCCACGCGCATGTCTGGCATGACCTCTTCTTCACTAAGAATGGTTTTGATGTCGTGATTTGATAGGCAGCGTTCCATCAAGGTATGGAACTTGGTACCACGAATGGAAGCGCGAGTTTTGATGCGCTGCGCTTCGTCCTTACCGACTCTATCTTCCCATTGTTTGAGCGAGTTGCCTTTGAAATGGGAAAGGAAGGTGGTGACAGAAGGTAGGTGGAGACCGGAGGGCGTCACATAGTAACGCCTTCCGTTTATCTCTTTACGTTCCAGAACGCATAGCGGTTCTTGGTTTAGATGGTGAAAGGCCATTATTCAGAAGCTTTCTTGGCCCAATTACCATAGAAACCAGAAGAATACTTGAAGTTACCAGCCTGTGCCTTCTTCAAGTATTCTTCGACAACGGTTGAAGCACTACCACGAATGGCAGAATGGAAGACATGGTTTAGATAGTCTAAAGCATCTTCCTTGCTTAATGATGACTTCTTGATTTCACTGACCAGAAGATTGATATCATTCTCTAGCTTGTCCATAACAACACCTCACCATTAGGGCAACTTTGGCTTATTACCGGGGCTACGATTCGGGTTTTCATGATCTATACCTTTGCCGGTAGAGAACTTGGGCCTAGATGCCTCTGGCTTAGACGGCTTAAATTCCGTGCTAAACTCTGCATCTTTCTTATTATACCGTGTCTTACCCACAGATGCAACCCTACCCTTACCGGGAAATTCACCTGTATCATTGGTGCCTTTTAGGACCGTCTTACGCTTTGATCTTAATGCCACTGCATCCTGATTATACTTCTTGGAGAGGTTTTCCATGTCTCCACGAAATTTTTGGGTTGACTTTTTGTCGGTTCCCTTGGCAGTGACATACCGTGATTCCTCACTGCCACCTTCCCATTTGCCCTTGGTCTTGCGGTAGCCATAGCCCAAATCTTTCAGGTCTTTGTCAAAAGCCTTCATACGGGCCTTGTTCTCATGGTGAGGCAGACCGGCCCGCCAGCCTGTGATACCAGCCGATGCGCGGCCTTCGTCTTCATGCTTTTTGACCCTAGCGAGGGGATTCCCCTCTTCCAAGGCTCTCTCTTGAATGTACTCTAGGAATGTTAACACCTGAAATCTCCCTATTGCTTTTTACTATTTAGGCTCAACAGTGATTCCAGACTTCTTCAAAGAGGCGTCAAATTCGGCCTTTCTGTCCCTATTGAAGTCAGCCCAAAACGATAGGTCTTGACCTTCTGGTACGGCTTTCATCTTGTCTGTGATGAATGCTCTTAGCTGTGTCATGTATTCGTCTTCGGTGATAGTAGCCATGTCTTATAATCCCATTTCTGTTTTTTGAATGATGTATTCCTTGACGACACCAGAACGAACGATGTCTTCAATGTTGAACTCGATATGATCGAATGATGGCATACGGCGAGTAATAGCCATCAACTCTTTAATGCCTGTCTTGTCGTGCGGCTTGTGTAGATCAGACTGTCGATAGTCACCACAGAAGATGACTCGTGAGTTGGTACCAATACGTGTCATGATGGTATCAATCTCTTGGAAGTTCATATTGTTGCACTCATCAACAATGATGATGGAATCATTGAAAGTGGTGCCACGAAGGAATGATGTAGTTGTGAACTCGACCAGACGTTTCAGTTTTAGAATGCGCCAGCCATCACCACGGCCAAAAAGATCGTCGCAAATTTCCTGATATGGTTGCTCATAGACTTCGGCCTTTTGCTTCTCTGTGCCGGGAAGAAAGCCCATGTCTCTTGATGGAACCACAGAACGAATGATCACTAATCTCTTATATAGATCATTCTCTAGAATGTCTTTCAGTGCGAGATAAGATGATAGAAAAGTTTTACCGGTACCGGCATAACCATGTAGCATGAGGTTAGCGCCACCATGATAAGCATCAAACACTCTTTGTTGATTCTCTGTCAGCGGTCTAATGTGACGAAGTTCAAAGTGATTGTGCTGTGCATGATTCTCCTGTGGCTGTCCTTGCTGGCGGTTATTTCTCTTCTTAGCCATAGTTGGGTTGTCCTTACTGTTATTGTTCTTCACCCCATCATAAGCAAAAGAAGCCGTCGCCTTTTTACGGGCGCGGCCTCTAAACTTTCTACCTTTGGTAGTGGTTGGCTCTTTGGTCAATCAAATCTCTTTTGGAATGTCCCATCGCTTGTTAGCGACGGCAGTAGCCCCCGGCATATTGTGCTTAACTCTGCCTAGAACATACTTCTGGAAATCAGATGGTGGTTTCTTGACGCCAATGTTGACGGGATCAACGATGTTACAGGAAACGATCATCTGTTCGATGTGAGGGTTGTCGGCCAGGTACTGGTCTAGTGCGGCGATTGACATAAAGTCAGTGAACTCTTCACCAGTGTCTTTGTTCTTGAATGTGTATGTCGGCATTACTTCACTGTCTTCCTTTAGGATCATATGATCTGTTATTTAGCATTCCGCCGTTCATATTGCCCCCGATAAAGTGAGGGGCAGACAGAAGCTTTTCGAGATTAGGATTCTCTTCCAGAAACTTATCAAGTTCTGAAATCGACATGAACTGGTCAAACTCTTCACCAGTTTCCTTGTCACGAAACGAATATGTTGGCATGTCAGTTTACTCCCAACCATGGCGGCGGCAGACGGTTCTTCCATGAATGAAGATGTGCCTTGCCATGTGTATAATAGTTGCGATAGTTGCCTATCGGGTCATCGGTATAGAGTATATATTGTTTGTCCATAGCCGATGGTGGTTGTGTGAAACGCAACTGCGGAATGTTCTTTGGTGCGCCGATAAGGTTTGTCAGAAGATCACTTTCCTCGACCTTATGCACCTTGCCATACCGAAAAGAATACTCTTGGCAATGGTGATAGAGATAACTCCAAAGCCAGTTGTAATTCTCTACAGACTCCCGGCACCAGATGGCAGAGGGATGATTGACATGAGTGGCAGAGTAGAGCCTTTCGTCCTTGAAGTCAGACAGACGCCAAGTCTTGACGTTGCGATAACGGGCAGGAAAAGAGCCTTCCACATATCGCTTTTCAATAACCATCTCACCATCAAGAACACGATGTGCCGTTGATAGCAGTTGTGCGGCTTCAAGAATCATCTTGACGCAGTGACGATCAACCGCCCATTCGGCGCACAGTTTGGGGTCTTCTGAAAGATAAAAGATGTTCACTCTGGTAACTCCATTATATCCATCCAATGAGTAGGCTCATCGCCTGTGGTCATCGCCCACTGTGACCGTTCATTCGTTCCCGAATAATACCACTCTTTTTGTTGTGGGTACCATCTACCAAACCTTATCCACTTCTTTTCCTTGTGGCACAGTAGGAAGTGCTTATAAGGATGATCATAAGGGTAAGTGTCTATGGTTTGCCAAGTCATTCCGATTCCTTAAACAGTGATACTAGATCGAGAACCAAAGATAACGCGATGATCAGTGGCCATGCCAAACCACATATCAGATGATAGTAGATTGGTTGATAGCCAATCTCTTTGCCATGTTCTTCCGACACTCTATACATCATCACGAAACCAAGAAAGAAAAAGAGGTATGCCATTCACCACCTATAAGAGTCGTAAGTCTATCACGTTCTTGTTTAGAGTTTCAGATACCAGTTTCTTGAACTCACGTTCAAACACTTCCACCTTATCACCCACATAAGAGTAATAGAGATCGTGTAGTTCGTCTATAAGCTTTTCATGATCATCTTTTTCATCATTGCCGATGACCTTATAACCATGCGCCTCGACCTCATTGATGGCAGAGTCAATATCATAAAAGACGTTGTAGCCTCGACTCTCTAACTCTTCTCTTAGTTCATCGGTATCGAAGTCGGAAAGATCAACATCAACAGTGTATGAAGGCATTTTCATAATCCTTTAGGTGGTAGCGGAACCATGAAACCACGGTTCCGCTTTAGTCATCATATACGCCAGACGCGAACACCAATCACGTTGTTGTCTTCTTCGATGGTACGCACAGTAAACCGTTTGTTGTTCTTACGCAGAACGGCATTGGCGGCTACTCGCGCACCTCTGGCAATCTTTCTGGCCTCTTCCTTGTCGGTTACTGGCACAAAGAATGACTGCCCTACTTTCAGTTTGTGCATAGTCTGGAACTTGCTAACTCTGTCACGGTCACGCCACCTTCCCGGTATTGGAACATTGTCCTCAATTAGGTAAGTGAATGGAGGCGCGGGCGCTTTTACAAGTGCCTTTGATGTTGACGCCACCTTGTTTGCGTTTCTCATGGTACACCTTACTTTGAGTTACACTTTACACACTTACTTTTAGTTCTTCTGATTCGGTTTGTCTACCATTATTTTTCCGAATTACGGAGTTTCTCATATATCTGCCTTTTGCCTTGCCATTGCCCTTGCTATCTTTGTGCATCAATTCGCCCATGATGCGATACACTGGCGCTTCCTTTGGCTCTTTCATCAAAACATATTCTTCGACTTTATGACCATCAAAGTAGCGGTCAAAGATGAAACCACATTGACGCAGTTGGTACATGATGACGCGCACACTCTTACCCGTAACAGGCACCAACTTTTCAGCGTCAAAGGGTTTATTCAGTTTGATATACCTAAGAGCCTTTAGGATAGGCGTTCTCTTGTATTGGGGAACCTTGATGTCACTCATGTGCGCCCCCAAGAACATACTCACCCCCATTGTCGTGAAGTTCGCCCCAATACTCTTCAAGCTTGGAGTCGGCGTATGCTTCATCGATCTTCAAGGCGGAAAACGTGTTCACATAGGTGACAACATCATTGACGTTGTTTGCCCCCTTTTCTAGAGCCTCAACAATGAGATCATCAATGTTTTCCATTGCGCGTTTGATCTGGCTCATGATCACAGTTCCTTGATGGCGGCACGAATGTTGTAGAGATTGTAGACCGCCCCATCGGGAGTGGTTTCTACGCCAGTTTCATGGAAGTTCTCTAGAATGGCTTTAGCGGCTTCGGTGATGTTCTTATAGCTACGCTTATAGTCAAGCGCAAGACGATACAAACCTTCATCGTTGCCAAACCAAAGCGCCACGTTCCAGTAAGCCCAATTGCGATGTCCGTTGTAAGTAGCCATTGTCACATACCTCATTTTGAAGGAAGGGAGGGGAGGGGAGGGGCCGAAGCCCCTTACCCGATTGTGAGAAAGCCATACTGGCAGAAGTAGCCCATATACGAGATACCGGCGCGTTCCAATTCACCAACCGTGAACACGGCGGTATAGCGACCTTCGGTGTTGCACACGATCAGATACCGGAAGTCGTCAAGACCATACTTTTTGAGACCGGCGACCAGATTCTCCACCGTCTTGTAGGAACGACCGTTGTTGATATCGAGAGTAGCAGACATTTGAACCTCCAAAATCACCATACACATATAATAAACGATCCTGGTATCTTGTCAAGTGCCTTGAACACCCTTCATTAACAACGAGTTACGCCTGCCGAATACTCTAAAAGAGCCTTGGGATCGGTAGATTTGCCATCTAAAAACCGAATCAACTCACAAAAGACCTTCCTTTCGTCCATTCGAGTCCCAAGCAAACCTTGCGAGGTGAGTGTTGAGTTGCCAGTTTCTTTGGCGATTTGCAGGGCGTTCCATGCCGCACGTTCCAGAGTATGTTTGGCGGGAGGTAGAATGAGAACCTTGCCAGCGTGTGGGCCACCAGAGACGATGGCCCTACGCAAAGCAAGTTTGGTTTCGTTTGATAGGATCAATTGTTGCCCCCAAAACTATATGCCATAAGAAGAAAGGCTAAGAATGATATGACTAGCAGTGTCATACCAATGACGTTCTGTGCGAACTCAATATTTTCATCATCACGTGTCATGCTACTTCTCCCACCAGTTGTTTTAAGATTTCTTCTAGAGCATCGGCGCGACCCTCCCAATAATGAGAGTTGACGCCTTTAGGATCGATCTGTGCCAGACCCTTTTGGTTGATTCTGGCACGTTCGATTTGTTGACGAAGACGAAAGACAATCAGTTTAAGATCGATTTCCATCTCACGCCCCCGTCCAGCGAGTGTTCTTGAAATTGCCTTCAAGAATGTTGCCACGGCGAAAGTTCTGCGCCGGGGATTTCCATGAAGCGGCTTTCAGAATGTCGCCAGCCTTCCACTTACCACCATCTTCCAGAACGATGAAAGTGTGAACGCCAGAATCTTGAATGACCTTGGCGTATTTCTTGCCCCATTCAACATGAAGCTTTTCATTGAACTCTTGGATCATTTGTTCACAGATGGCGCGAGTGCGATCATCGCGCTTGGGAAGGTTCTGCCAGTTGAGATAGTCCTGACGAATGTGGTCAAGGTAGACATTGAGAGCATCGAGGAAAGCTTGATTCGGCATAACAACCTCCGTCATTTCGATGATTCTATTATACAGAAAGATACCAGGATGTCAAATCATCCTAGATCATAGGTGGTCAGCCACTTCTTGGCTTCTTCGGCGCGTTCTGGATTGGCAGCAATATCAGCCTGATATCGAGCCAGAATAGACTTATCTTTCTTCATCCATTCTGGCGCAATACCGGCCAAAAAGTTTACGAAAGATTTAACATGACCGGCCAAATCGGGAAGACCCTTCTTCATGTTTTCAAGATCATACCGGCCATCATAGGTATTGCCATCTTCAAATACGATCTTGAAATCGCATTTGTCATAGCCGCCTTCCCTGACCGTCTCACTCCACAGGCGCAAGATGTTATTGGCGGCGTTGATCGAATAGACCGTAACGCCATAGCACTCTTCGGCCATTCCTTCGGCGCGTTCGATGTAGATGGATTTCACCTTGATCATTGATCAACCCTCCTGCACAACCGGTTCGGCCCAAGCTTCGACCACATCGAAGCCAAACTCTTTACCCTCGCGGAAGGCACGGGCAATGCCCGATTCCGCGCTGCGCGTCCAAGTAAACGCCTGAAAGACTTCGCCAGAGGCGGTACGGACGAAGATGCGAAAGAGAACCTTGAACATGGGGAACCTCCCAAAGAGTGAAGATTAAGCGGCTTCCAGAAGATCGACCTGAATCTGTTTGTCCTGATAGGAACGGACGATACCACGACCACCATTCGCCTGTAGATCGAGAAGCGCCAGAAGAGTGGCATTGCAAACCCAACCGGTGCCAATGACGCGATGCGACTGACCAACAGTCGTGTAGATGGTGATGTCATTCGCGATGATGCGGATACGCTGCGATTTCTTGAAAGTGACCTTCATGACAACCCCCTGTGTTTCGATGATTCTATTATACAGAAAGATACCAGGATGTCAAATCATATCATGCCAAGATTGGGGCAGTAGATTCAACGTGTTATCACGCCAAGCCAAAGCTTCGGCCACAGTATTGAAGTCCATATACCGATGGCCAGAGACATAACCACGAATCGCATTGTTGTGTTGTTTCACAATGCGAACCGACCGCTTACCAGCCGGGGTGAAATCGTAGTTGGTTTTGATGATGATCTTCTGCATGGCAACCTCCAATAAGAATCATCTTATAGAAAGATACCAGGATAGTCAAGCTGTCTCGACCTGATACCCATAGCCCAAGAGAAACCCTATCAGACCTTCGGCAGACCGATAGTCAACACACAAGGCTTCACCAAAGATTTGCCAGTGTTCATAGCCGACATTCTCATTAAGGAAGTTCTGTGCGTCTTCGTTTTGGGGGATGATCTGGACAATAGAACCAGCATCGCGAACAAGATAATCAGCCATTTTCATTTTCCTTTGTTGGTGGAAGGGGCCGAAGCCCCTATTCCTTTCAAGCGGCGATCTCTTTTTTGTCGATCACCTTGGGGCGGGTGATAATGGTTTGTTTGACGCCATTGCGATCATTGTGAGCCTTCACAGTAGCCTTGACAATAACGACCTCACCCTTTTCCCAATTGGGCTTAGAGCCTTTGTGAATGATGATATTGCCGTTGGTGTCGCGGATACCAGAAACTGTGACATAACCAAACTGTGAGTCGTAACCGGTGATGAAAGTCACGGTTCCCTCAAATTCGATCTTGTCACCAACAGTGCCGATGTAGTTCGACTTGGCGTCTTCCTCTGCGCGGGCGGCTTCGATGGCAGGACGATTCTGCGCCTTCTCCACCAGCTTGGCCAGAAATTCCCACTGCTTCGGAGAGATTGAACCGTAGCGAATCAGCTTTGAAACGATATCGGCAATGGTCAACTCTTCGTATTTGAAGTGGGCGGTATCGGTGGCGGTGTAAATCGTCCAAGCCCCCATTAGGTTATTGGCAGAGAGAGACTCAACAGCCTTGGCCTTGCCAGCGGCGTATTCCTTGTTAGCGGCCACGCCCTTGCGCTTCGAAGCGAAGTCAAGATCATTGCGACCGAAAATCTTTTCGGCGCACTCTTCACCAGTGCAGATATAGGTGTTGGTCTTGGCATGGTAGAACTTGGCCACATACAGCGCCGACGCACCACAGACATGGCAGGAACCGCCATGATCATGCGACGAAAACTTGCCGCCTGTCCGTTCACGATGGGCCTGAAACACCTTGCGGTCAGCTTCGAAAGACAGACCGGCGTAGGGGCCATAGTAATCGAACGCCACGAACTCGTAATCTTTGGTGTTGATGGCAGACGGGCGGTGAATGTCAGTGCGCTTGGTCATAGGAAACTCCCCTGTTCTGGTACCTATATTAAAGATACCAGGTTCAGTGTCAAGAACTTTGTTTCCTAGACTTTACAATGACTTAACGACCGTAAAAGTCGTCAACCTCATCAAAGTCGTCAGCGTGTTCGGACCATGCCTTGGTATAGTTCTTTACCGGACGTTTCTTCGGCTCATTGTGATTCGTCTGGTATTTACCATTACCTCTTCCATACCGCGCGTCTTCGGCGGCCATTTCAGCATAGAACTCTTTGACGGCTTTCTTGATTTGAGGCTTTACGTTTTTCATTTGTTTAGTACATCCTGTCTAGTTCTAGTCCAAACAATGCAAAGTTGTCATCCCATGCTCTGAAAGATGGGCCATGACTCACTGGTTCATCATGTACGTATTGGAACAAGTGGACCATCTCATGTGCCAATACTTCAACGAAACGCTTCTTACACGAGAACACTTCTGTCATCGTAATACGTGTTTCGTATTTCCTTCTGCGCGATGTGTCGTGATAGTGAAAAAGCGCATGGTTCCATTTTGGCCGACCAATACGTATTTCAGCGACCGGTGGGAGTTTGTTTCCGAAAACTTGTTCATTAAGTATGAGAAACCATTCTTCACAGTCATCAACTGTGGGCCTGAATTTGACTTGATCATAAGTCAATCCCTCTAGTTTGGTGCGCCTATGGTAATAGACCTTCGAATGCTTCATTGACCAGTATCGGGGTTAGATATGGGACGCCCAACTTTTTTTGAAGCATAGCGGCGAAGACATCGGCCTCTTTCGGTTCAAGAGATTCCAATATCTGAATCAATATCTGTGTCTTGCGTTCTTCGGTTAGGCCATCGGGAACGCGAGGGTTGCCTTCCATGAAAAGATACACTCTTTTCAGTTCGGTCGCCATGTTCGAATACGCCATACCAGCAGGCATATTTTCGTCGCGAACGAACTCTGGAATTTTCTTGACGGTGAAATTGACTTGGGGATGGAACGCGCCGATTAGCACGTTACGCAACGCATATGAATCGTTCTTCTGTAGAACGGCAATGCGATCTTCTTTGGTCTTGGCTTTCTTGAAGTCTTCGAAAACTTCGTAGATGTTCTTATTGCTCATGATGTTGTTCCTGTCTCAAAAGTCTTCGATGGATTCGATCATGGCGGTTAGGCCATTTTCGATGAAGTAGTTTAGCATCTTCTGTCTGTTCGCCGGTTTCGCTTCTTCGAACGCCTCGACAATTCTGGTTTGAATGTCAGTTGGGATATAGTCAAAATCAACTAACATCTGATTTCGCTTATACCCTCTTAGCATAGCGTCAGTGGTGCAGAACTCATCAACGCCTTGCGTCAACCATTCCTGCATCTTCTTACTATTTAGCGTCTTCTGCCTCTCACCAGCGGCAAACGTGTTGTCTGGCGATAGGAAGTTGGGAATGCCGTCACCCTTATCACCACGCAAAACATGTTCACGAATGAAAGTGGTGGGGTCATCAATCTGAATGAACCGCTTCATGATGGGCGAGTATTGTGTCACGTTCTTATACTTCTGCAACTGGCCAAAGTCTTTGTCAGATGACAGAATCAGAACGGGAGACGCCGCCGACTGACGGGCAGTTAGAACAGCGATCACATCGTCTGCTTCTGCGCCATCAACATCGAGAACCTTATATGGAAAGTTCTCTTTCAGTTCGTCGCGTAGCTTGTTGAGCGTTTCGAAGATCATATGCCAATCTAAACCAGAGTTGGCGCGATCCTGTTTGCGCTGTAGTTTGTAGAAAGGGAATGCGTCACGCCGCCAGTAGTGACGGGAATCGCAACACAGAACCACGTTCGGGTATTTTGATTTGAACTGTCGCACGTTGGCGCGAATGGTGTTGATACACATATGGCGTATCAGACCTTCGTTCATTTCCTCTGGCTTGGCGACCTGTTTCAAATGCTGCATCAGATTTGATATCAGCACCTGATTAAGGTCTATCAACATAAGCGACATATCATCATTCCGTTTCGTCTAGATTTTCTTTGGTCTCTTGTAGTTCCTTGATCACTTGATCGATCTTGGCGCGAACTTCTTCGGCAGACATTTCCGAAACATCACCCTTGATCAGTTTGACGTTGTTATCGACAAACTCATGTAGATGATGTTCAAGATCGAACTGACGATAGATTGCCGCTTTCAACGAATCGGCAACGAGAATGAAGTCTTTGGTGAAAGCTTCGTCCTGCACGTTGATGAAGTAGTTGTCCAGTTCGGTGATGACCATGCCGCACAAATCATCAACAACTGAGTCGCAGAACTTTTGATCAGCACGGCGATTGCGTTCGATGATTTGTTCCTCTGGCACTTCTCGCACAACCTTGTGTGGCGGAAAGGCGATTACTTTGCTCTGTGTGTTAGCTTCCACTGTTTTTCCTTTCAGCAAACATACCATACAAGATTGCGACGACCGCAAGTATTCCCATGCCCTTGGCAAGATCAATGAAGAACCAGATCAAGTCTACTTCTGCGATTTGAAACCAGTTCATCTTACGATCCTTAGAATAATACAGTCTTCGTTTACTCGACCTGTAGCACGTTGTTCTTTACATCTAATACTTTCCATCACCTTGCGCAAGTAAATCTTTCCACCTTCAAGTAAAGGCTTCAAGACTGCTTCCGGTTTACGTAGCTTCTTCGTGATAGAAGTCTTCTCATCGAAGCCAGCGATAGTAGTCCCTCTGACCGTAAGGCCGGAAGAAGCCATGGCGTTATACACACTAAGATTGCGATACTTACAATTGAAGACCCACACTTGCGAAGCATGAATGATGTCTTTTGGAGTAACGCTTGTAAGATTGAACTCATCGTCTTTCTCCTTGTATTGGAGTTTTGCGACAAGTGCGGAAGCTGGCTTTTCTTTCTTCTTTCTTGGCTTTCGTGTTGCGACGGCCACCTGTTCGGTAGTCTCACATTGTTCAAGAATGTTCTTGATGAATTGAAGAATGCCCTTCAATACCGGTTTCTTCCAACAGCCATATGCGTCAGCAAGTTCTT
>JACCDG010029548.1_pt1 | contig 18842 bp, 9 predicted proteins | sample 7442471 | NCBI WGS metagenome assembly JACCDG01 (sample SAMN15323444, study PRJNA562643) | freshwater metagenome | isolation source: river surface water | place: USA:Blue River Watershed | collected 2017-08-17 | reverse complement strand
TGCCTCCTTGGCCCAAGTCACTCCATCTTTCAGCGATCATTTCCGCATCTTCAAAATTTGAAATAGAATTTAATTTTCGATTTAAAATATCAAAAAGACCTGGCCCAATTTCATCAGCATTAATTTCCATTTGTCGTTTAAAGCACTTATCAAATCCTTTGTTTTCACTACAGTCGGCAATGGCATCAGAAATTTTTTGATTTTTAAGCGCTAAGCAGAGATTCTCGACATCATCGCCCTTCTTAAATAAATCCTTATGGTCACTGCCAAGACCACTAGGAGCTAATTCAGTAAGGGCATCTAGAGATTTTTGGGAAATAGATTCGGAAAGTGCTTTCAATTCCTCAAACTGGCTTTTTAGATTTTCACTGTTTTCTGGTCCCACTTCCTTTTCAAAATCGGGACTCTTCGAAATTAGCGAAGCAAGGTCGGTTCTGGCCTTTTCTATAGTTGATGGAGTAAGGTTTTTTTCAATATTATCAAGTTCTTTTTTAAGTCCCTTAAATTTAAAATTATCCATTTCTTTTTTCATGGAGGAAAGTGAAGCCTTTATTTCTTCAAATTTAACTTCTTCCTTAGACCTTACTTCACCATTTAATTCATTTATTAAAGCATCCCTTCCATTTGCTTTTTGTGCTTCCATCTGTCTTAAGTTAATAAGTTGCCTATAAACTGAGGGTGGTAAATTTGAAAGGTTTGGATCTACTTCTCCTTTTGCATCTAGAAAAGATTTTGCTCTGGCCTTAATTTTTGGGTCCGATATTTTTCGAAGAAGTTCTTCCTTTTTAATCGTTAATACCTTATTCCAATCATCGCCGGCGATTTCGCATAATCTTATAAGTTCGGGTCGTTTATCAATTTCAGTACCAAGCTCAGGTCTATTTTGGGATTGGGCACATAGTTTTTCGTATTCACCCAAATTATTTATGACTGTTGGATTTATAAAAGTAGCTACCTTAATGGCATCATCATAGAGCTTGGAAGGGGAGTTATCTCCATCACAACCGGCCAATGGATTAGAGTTTGCTAGCCTTTCATATTTATAACAAAATTCTCCAACTTCGCTTCCAAGTTTGGCCTGTTCCTCCATGGCCTTGTTCATATTTTCCTCGTAGTTTTTTCCAAACTCTGCCATGGAGCTGTCGCATTGAGCTGCAAGTGCCTGCCATGCCGCTTTACTTTCTTTCATTTGACCCTCTTGGGCCATTTGGTAATCGCGCGCCTCATTTAGCGCTTGGGATCCGTGATCTTCCATGGCCTTTTTGATTTTCTTTAACTGCTCAGGGAGACTGTTTAGAAAACTCATACTTCCGCCACCCCTAAGCTGAACACCAAGTGGGGTATCAACTGGAGCAGGTAGTGCCACAACTAAGTCAGGTGGTGATTCAAAAGTTGCGCCTGGAAACATTTGTTTTAAAGCAGCTATATCGTTATTTACGAGGGTCTTTATTTTGGCCAGCTCCGCCTCTTGATTAACTACTAAGGCCTCAATCTTTTTATTATAGAGATTAGCATTTATTTTTAATTTATTGGTGCGTTCTTTTACTAAATTGTCGGCATGGGTAAAACATGCTCTAGTTCTTTCTGCGCAAAATGAGGCGCGCTTAAGGCAAAAATCTGGGTTGGTAGAGGTCATGGTTTCCGGAGAACAAGACCCTTCCTTCATGGGAGTGTTACTGCAATTTAATAACTTGTCTTTTAATAAGTTTCCGATGCTACCAGTAAAACCTTCCTCCATCTGGTTAAGCTCATTAAGCGCGGTTTGAGCATTTTCAACTTTCTCTTTATAGGTCGATCCGCCTGGAGTGTCCTTCGCCAAGGCCCCGCCTGATTCATATGCCTTTTCACAAGTACCTATCATATTTTTAAAGTATTGATCGGGAGTCTCTTTGGAATACCCACCGCTACTATTTTTATAAAAAAGATAAAATGAACCCGTGCCATAGATTTTTTCCAAATCTTTTATTTGGGAAATCTTTTCATCTAAAAAACCTGGGCCATTTAAAATGGCCTCAAGTTTATTTCGATAACTCATGACGGCCCCGCCCTGCTTTTTTAATCCGACTTGCTGAAGATTTTGGAGAAGCTCATCCTGTTTAAGCCCTAATCTCCTAATCATTTCATTACCGCCTAAAACACAGTCATTGATATATTTTTTTTGAAAATAAACGGTTGCCCCTCCCGCAAATTCCCCCATTTTTTTCCTAAATTTTTGATCCATTCTGGGAGATTTATATCCAACGGCTGCCAAATCCTCTGCAATTCTGGCCCTTTTAATATCCATTTCTTTCCTTTTTTCCATTAGGATTTGTTCCACGCCTCCAAATTGAGTAAGTCCACCCTTGAACCATTTAGATTGTGTGGCCCCACCTTCAAAAAAAACATCGATACCTACATCATTTGCATCGGCCTTGATTCGCTCTACTACTTCTTCAATTTCTTTTGCGTATGTTGCTTTATTAGTAAGAAGATTTTGGGCGGCAGTTCTCATTCCGGTATTATCAATAGAATTTCTTATCCCAATTAATCCGCCTTTTGGTTTGGTTAAAGCATCCGAGGGTATGATTCCTCTACAGCCTGGAAACATGGAGGTGTAATCTTTTGCTATTTCTTCAACATCTCCACCACCGCCGTAAAGTTCATTGGAAATTTTTTCCATTTGTTTTTTTATGGCGTTGGCCTCCTCTGCAAAAAATTGCTGACCTTTTTTAGTTTGATCAATCATGGCCTGTAACTGATTTGATTTCGCACTTAGATCTTGGGTTAGTTTTTTAATGGAGAGATCAATGCAAGAGATGCCAACCCCAGTTGGCGTCCTCGATAAAAATTGATCGAATGAGGCGCTATATTTTAAAGCAGTTGCTTTAATATTTTGTGCCATCATAAAGGCATCTGGTCCTTGGATATTTGAACACATTCCCTCAGGTGGTGAGGTTAGCGCAGGAATTGGACAATTGGGGAAAGTTGAAACTGAACTGGCCGGAGCAACTTGGGGAGTCATCTGAGATAGCATTTGTTGTTGCTGGATCATCTGAATATATTGTTGGCTTTGTTGTTGGGAACCTTGAATGTATTGGTCAGCGAGTCCGGAGATTATATCAACAACCTTATTGGCGCCTTCAGCAAACTTTGAAGTCTCTTGGGCACTTAGCTGATTTAATAGGATGAAAATTAAAATAGTTAAATTGCGAATTTTAGTCATGGATCATCCCTGCTTTTTATAAATTTATGGTTCCTAATTTTCGGAAAAAAGTGTGAATTTATTAAGAAAATAGGCTTAGACCGACTGAAGCACTCTGGTGATATTTAAACTTTCTAAGCTATAATCATTCATTATGTTGAAAAATTTAAATCATATATTTAAGCGAATCTTGTCGATAATGGCCGACTTTTTAATTTCGCTTAATATTTATTCTTTTTTTTACGTCCTTGGACCGTATGAACATCTTGAAAAATCAATGGGATATGCCTGGCCATTGATTTTTTTAAACTACATTGCCTTCAGGGCTTTTTTTGCGTTTATTTTGGGAACGAGTTTATCTCAATATATTTTTGGCCTGCGATCTTCGGGAGATTTTTTTTGGAAAAGGCTAGGAGGAGGACTTCGCTCTTTATATGAAATCCCATCTGCTTTTCTTTTTCCGCTTACAGAGTTACCAATATTATTTGGAAAAAAAACGGTTAAGGAATATTTATCTCAAACTACTATTTCACCTGCGAATAATAAGCTTAGTTTTTTTGGGATATTTATTTTTCTTCCCATGGCCTTTTCTTTGGCGGTTTTTTCTCCTTTTTATGAGATTTTTTTTATTCGCACACCAATGGTTTCAACCCAGACATACAAACCTGGCCAGAAAGAACTTAAACCCAATTTTACATATAAGATGAGCGGGGCTGGTTTGCACACCACTTCTGGTTTATTGAAAGATCGATTTGTTTTGATTCCATCTTTTAAAATGATAAAGTGGGGCAGTGAAAACGAATATCGGCCTCAATATATTTTTTATGACAAATTGTTAAGAAGAAATCTTTCATTTTATTTTGAAAAAGGTCCTGATCTTATGCCCATGATAAAATTGGGAAAAAATCTTAATCCCATTTTTAGCATTTTTTACCCAAATCTTGATACTTTGGATAATAAGAACCAAGAGATGCTTTCTCAACAACAATCTGAAGAGCTCGAATTATTTCTAGAAAAATCACTAACCTTAAATCCGTCACGGCCGTTTGATTATATTTTAAATAATGGGATTTTTATTAAGGGGCCTCTTTCTGTTAAAAACCATCTTTTAAAAAGATTTCCGGCCGATAAGGTAGAAAAAGTCAGAATGGGAGATAAAACCTTTCTTTGCTTTAAAGAGACTAAAAATGGAAAAGAAATTGAAACCTATTTTCCGCTTTTTTTGAAAAATACATTTGTCTTAAGAATTACTCACGCAATGGATTCAAATTTTAGGAATGATTTTTTATCAACCTTTTTTTATTTTTCAAAATGGGGAAAACCAAATTTCGAGATCCCTTTTTATTTAAGTAAGGATGACTTAGATTATAAAAAATTTGCAGGAGAGGGGTTATTATCAGCTGCTAGAGAGGCTTTGGCGTTAAAGGATCCACTTTATTTAGATACCGTCATAGATGCACTGGATCGATATATATTCTTATCCCAGTTAAAGAAAATAAATTTTGATATCACTTCCAAAAATCAATTGATATCCTTAAAAAATGAACTTCTTGAAAAAACTTTTGCTCTAAGAGGCCAATAAATGTCGATTATTATTTCAATTGTTTATGGATTTGTTCAAGGTGTCGCTGAATTTTTACCGATAAGCTCTAGTGCTCACCTTGCCCTTCTGCCCAAGATGTTAAAGGTAAGTGATCCAGGTCAATTTTTTGATCTCTCCATGCATCTAGGAACAGGGCTATCCATTTTGGTCTTTTTTTACCGAGAAATTTTTTTAATTTTGAAAGATTTTTTTTATTTTATAACATTCCAAAAAACTAAATTATCTCCAACAAATTTTTTAATGAAAAATCTCCTTATCGGAACCGTCTCCACCCTTTTTATGGTTTTTCTTTTAAAGAAATTTGGTCCCAATGATTTAAGATCCGTTCCCCTTATGGCCTTTAATATAATATTTTTTGGGATTTTGATGGGGGTTGCCGATATTTTTTCCCCAAAAGGAAAAAAAGAAATTATGGATAATGATCAGAAAAAGAAATCAATTTTTATCGGTCTCTGCCAAGGGCTTGCCATGATTCCAGGTGTATCTCGCCTTGGTGCGACTATGACTATTTCCAGAGTTTTTGGAATTTCAAGGAAGGAAAGCGCCAAATTTTCTTTTTTAATGGCATTACCCGTTGTCTTCGGTGGATTTTTAATCGAATTAAAAGATTTATCTCCAGGCCAGGAATTTTATCTTGGTCCAGTATTAATAGGAGGGCTAGTTTCCTTTATAATGGGAATTATCACTCTTAAACTTTTTATGAAGTGGGTTGAAAAAATTGGTCTAGTCCCATTTTCGGTTTATCGAATTTTCTTTGGGCTTTTTTTATTATTTGGCAGCGGTTCCACCGGCTGATGTACACTCTGTAACCGTAAGTCCCGTGACCACATTTGAAACTAACTTTTCCGGAGCACAATAAACATGAGTGTTCCATTTTAAGCCTGAATCATAAAGCTTGGCGATTTCTGCATTGCTTTTGCTGGTTTCCGAGTTATCAACCACAAATCTCTTCACATTTTGGGTGGCATCTTCATGTCCGGGAATCTTTAGATTAGAAAGGGCCACTCCTCTGGCAATTTTATTGGAGGCACATGCTCGTTTCTGACAGGCCAATTCTTCAACGGTTCCAATATTGGTTATATAACCTGTATTTGGATCTATTAGGCTAGCAGACACATCTTTACCTTCACTTGAGACATAGAGGTTAAAATAAACGGAAAGGTCTGTGTAATCTTTAAGTGCGCATCGATTATTATTTATAAATCCTGAACAACAAGTATTTGCATCCGCATTGTTCTCGGTTGGGCTTCCCAGAGGAAGACAGCAGGTAAAAGAGTCAGGTGAAAATATTAATTTAGCTCCTCCCAATAAAACATCAGGGTCAAGAGAATTGAAATATTTTATTGCTGTCGTACTTCCATCAACACTGTAGACACCATTGCTGGCATCTATATTCGCTACAATATTGGGAAGAGTTCCCGTTCCAGCTTCCGCTTGATTCTCGGGATTAACCTCACACTTGATATCTGTGCTCTCATTAGATTTTATCGCAATTTCCGGGATACCTGTCAGCTCAAGGGATCCGACCCAATCAAAGTAAGGTTTGGCCTCAAATTCTGCGAGGCTTCTTGCTAAGCAAATGGGATCATCAGGTGATTCTGCATTACTACAGGAGAACTGTGGATTATTACAATCCTTATCTGGTGTACATTTCCTCCAGTTAAGACATTTAAAGGCAGATTTATTAATAACTTGATGTTTAACGCTAGACCAAAGGTGACCGCCTCCATTGGCTTGGTTATTGAAGTTTCTGATCCAATTACCACCGCAACAGGTTTTTCCGTTCATAACCTGAAGGGTGTTAAATTGATTTTTAAGGGGCTCGAGAAGTCCACAAGTTCCGGTGGAACATTTCTTATTCCCGGAAGCAAAAAGATAAGGATAGGTTACCCTTTCCGCTGTAGTTGTTTGAATATCATATGTCGTAGAATTCTTGGAATATCTTAGGCTTGAATTAATATCGATATCAAGACCTGGTAGCCCTGCATTGTCATACACCGGAAATTCCGTGTTTGGATTGGTCAACCCAACCTGATCTATTAAGATTCCAGTGGTCATTTTCTTACCTAATTCTCGACAACAGCGATTATTGCTTAAAGAGTAGGTTAAATTTTTAATGTCTGGGGTAGTGCCTTGACCGCAAATTAATTCTTCCTGCCAATATAAGATTTCATATCTGTTCAATACGGAAGCATAATATGTATAATCGGCCGAATCAATTGCCGAAGCAGCTTGGGCGATATTTTTATTGGGGGCGCATTCATAGTCAGAAAAACAAGCTGCTCCAGTGGCCCTCAAACAACGATTGGTCTGTTCATATGCAGTAGCGACTGGTTCGGATTTAAAATCTTTAAGCAATGGGAGTGCTGAAAGCGTCTGAATCAATTCCAATGAATTTGAAGGAATGGCCTGTGAACCTGCAAGTCTTTTGATTTCGCTATTGCCAAGTGTTTTGGTGGCATTATCAGTGAAAAGTTGGTAGTAGTTTCCGGTCTCATCTAAGATTGCGCATGAGCTTAAATAATTGGGTTGTGGGGCAAGACCCATAGGGGTCATCCCAATATTGTTTACTACATCACCAAAAAATTCACTGTTTGGTGTAATTGAGTGTTGAGCAAGAAAGGTTGTATTTTGAGTTTCAGGGTTACGCCCTGGAAGGCATATACCGGCCACCTTGTTGTAACTTAAATTTGCTTTGGCCTGGGAATTGATTGCTTCATTTCCATTATAATTAAAAGGTCTACCTATTGCCTTCGCTTGAAGTCCAAAAGTATTTTCTTCCTTTTCCAAAACAAAAGGTGAATCGTTTTGGGCCTTAACGGGTTTTCCATACCGGGCAATTTTGTTATTAAATTTTTCTACATCAACACCTTTCTCGAAAAGTTCGCAGTAGTTATTAGATGAGCATGAGTGCAAGCCAGGGCTATCGGTTTTATCAAAGGCGTTCGATGAATCTGTTGTGGTGTAATTGGCGATACATGGGGCTCCCTTTCCGCGATAAACGCATCTCTTATCGCCGAAAAGCAAACGTCCGCCCACTAAATTTATAAGTCGCACGGAGGTATTAGAATTTGGTACTTCATCTCCATTTTGATCAACTTGTGGCATATTGGTGTAAATGTTGCTGACGGATTCACAGAAATAATCGTAGCCTAATTGAGTTATACAATCCTGATCATTTTTACAGAGATGCTGTTCTTGACATTGGGCCCCATCTGACAAAATATCGTTATTTACTGCTGATCCTGCGCCCGTTACTGAAGTGGCATCAGAAACTTGGATTACAAAGTTATTGGTCTCCGTTAAATCGCCAAAATAGGCATTGACCGCTAAAAAAAGTCGATTTGATGTCGCCTTTATTCTGCGCTGATTACCTATAGAGAACCAGTTAATGCCATTAAATGAACCTATGATGGATCCGTAATCAAATCCATACCAGTCACGCTGATAACCGTTGGCAAATAAAAAGTGCTGAGCAGATTGGCGGTTTAATCTTTGCGCTTGATTGCCTGGCGCTGGCCGATTAGACCAGGGTATCATAGTGGCGGGGACAAAACATGCCCTTCCATAGAGTAAGTCATCTTGTCGATAGATAGGAGTTTTGAATGGGTTGCTAGTCAAACGATCCGGAAGGTAGCCGCCACCTAGGTAATTGGTATTTTTGGGAAATAATCTTATGGCCTTGTTATAATAATCATAACCACAATCAAAACAGGTGGAATAAATTCCCTGATCCACAAAAATATCGTAGGTTTTTCCAACTTGGACATTAACCATTGAAGCCGGTTTGGAACTACTAGGCAAAACGGTGAATGAACCGTTGATTTCATTAAAGCCAATATACTGGGCCTGGTTGTTGGGCCGAAATAAATTTCCCTCAATATATTTGAATTGTTTTCCCTCTTGAGGAGGCGTATCCGCGTTGGTTGCAGAATGGTACACGCCATTATTGTCAAAATATAATTGTGGGGTGGTTTTTGAATCTAGGTTTACTTGTTGTTGGAGAATGGGATTTTCGTCCCTAGATAGATAATCGCAGATATATTCAGTGGGATTTCCTGTAGAGCCAGAATTAATTGTATTAAATATGGGTTTAAGCAGGCAGGGGACGGTTCCGCATTTGCAAATTCTATTTATGGTATCTAAAGCATCTTGTTTCGCCTGAAGGACTTTGTGGACATTGGTATTTACGAAAAAAGTGATTTTAACTTCTTCAGTATCTTTTACCATTAAAGTATCGCCGACAAATTCAACTACGGCAGGACTAGTTCGAACTAATTTCCATTGAGTGTTAATAATTTTGTCCACGCCATTTACCTGCACTTTCATGGTGCGGTTTAAATCAGCGTAAAAAGGGATTTTGAAAATATTTGATGCAGGAAAATGATCGTCGATTTTTCCTTCGTTTTGGCCTTGGGTATAAATTATAAAACATTTTGAAAGGGTGTTATTGATTTTTTCACAACTACCATCGATCTGATAGGTGAGTTTAACTCCGGTAACTTTTGCATCAACTGAGGGGGGATATAATAATTTAAAATAAGTTGAATCGACTAGGTTATCATTAGGCGGTCCAAATAATAAAGAATCCGGTTTTACATATTTTCCATCCTCAAAAAGTGTAACCCCGTTGCTGACAACCTTGGAGATACTTAAAGTAGAAAGATCTTTGGTGCCTGAATAGGTTTCTGTAAAGTTTCTATCATCGCCTAAGGTATTGTAGAGAAATTCCGGGTCTTCTAAGTTTACATTTTTATAGGAAAGCGTACAGTAAGACATCTCCTTATATTGAGGAACAGTACATTGATATAGATCTCTTAGATCATCATAATGTAATTTGGCCAATTCCTGATTACTGGTGGTCGTGGAGCTTGTAGGCAATGTTTGATCTGGAGGCAGTGGGATTGATTCGGCACAGATGTTATAAAAATTTGGGTAGTCTAAGATTTTGGAAGGTTGAGCAAGAATATCTTTTATGGATTGCAGATATTCTTGTGAATTAAGATCCACTCCAGATTTTAGTGTTTTATCTTTTATACAACGTCCGTAGCCACAGCAATTATATCCTAGGTTTTGGCATTCCTGATTGGTTTTACATTCCATTCCAATGGGCGCTGCAACTTCCCAAATATAGGAAATCATAAAATATAAGTTATTGATTAATACAAGTTTATTGGGCTCTCCAGTGGTAAAGACTAATTCAAGTCCCTTAGAAAATAATTTATCTGCCGTACAGTCGGGGCAAAGACTTGGCAGTGAGAAGGCCACACCAGCACCTGGATATTTATTATTTAGCGAAGCCAAAATTTGAGGATTATTACAACCTGAAGTATTAAAGCTTTCATCCCAAGGCTTTATTAGGTAATACCAATCTTGGATATTGGTATTAAAATCATTGGTAAATAATGGTTGGGCCGAAGTTAGAAGTATTTTATTTCCGGGGCTATCGGGAAAATAGGCAATCACGCACATATTTTTAGAAGTATTAAGATTACTTATATAGGCATTAACTTCTTTACCTCGAATGTCATAATTATTAACATTGGTGCTATCAAGTCTTAAAGTTCCGATAACTTTTCTATTTGCATCGACAAAAAAATTACTGTCCGTATTAAATTCTGGGGGAGTTGTAGGAGTTCCTTCCTGTACCGGCGCGGTTCCAATTCTTGTTGTTGAAGCGGTTGGCGAACAGGCAAAAAGAAGGGTAAAAAAAAGGATACAAATTATTTGGCCCATATAGCTATTTTCCCTTCAAAAAGGCCGATTTAAAAACGATTTAAATATTGGAAAAGTTTACCTTATTGCCTGAAAAAAAAGCGAAACGATCAATTAAGCTTTTTTTGGATAGTTTTAAGCATCATAAAAAGGGCCTTTTGGGTAAATTGGACCTTTAAGGTGTCTCGATCGCCTCTAAAATTAAAAGATTCTGATCCACTCTTTTTATCTAGGGCCCATCCAATGCAAACCGTTCCGATTGGTTTTTTCTTTGACCCACCGGAAGGCCCGGCAATCCCAGTGATCGAGATGGCAAGATTGACTGAAAGGGCCCTTTGAGCCCCCACCGCCATCTCCTGAGCGCATTCCAGTGAAACAGCTCCATTTTTTTTTAGGGTTTGCGGCCTTACTCCTAGAATTTTAACTTTGGCCTTATTTGAATAACTTACTACTGAACCCATATATTGGTCAGAGCAACCAGGAATATTGGTCAATCGATGGGAAATTAACCCTCCAGACGCCGATTCAGCAAGGCCGATGCTTAATTTCTTTTTTCTTGCGAGTTTTAGGATCATTTCTTCAAGAGAATCATCTCCAAACTGCCAAATAAAAGGTGCCAGTTCCGTTTTTTGAACCAAATTTTTAATTTCTTTTTGGAAATTTTTAAACTTGGATTTATCAATTTTTGAAATCACAATATCCACCCCTTGGATATGGGGGAGGGACGCAACTTTCCCATAGGTCGATAGTTTTTCCCAAAGATTGGGAACCAAACTAAAAAAAATCGATTCTTCGGGTATGCCCTGGGTCCGAATGGTCATTTTTCCATATAACTTTTTATTTTTCCCAAAGGATTTATCAATAAGGGGAGCAAATTCTTCTTCAACCATTGCAGCGAATTCCCAGGGAACTCCTGGGGCGGCTAAAAGCAATTTTGACGTTCCTAAATTAATTAAACCAGGGGCCAGTCCTTTGGGATTATTACAGGCAATAAATCCTTGAGGAATTAAATTGTAGAAATTGCTTTCGCCAAGAAAGATCTTTCCCCGCCGTGAATAATTTTTTTCCGCAATAATTTTGGCCTTTTTATCTTCAACCAAATCAACCTTAAAAAAACTCGCTAGAGCGTTTTTGGTTAAGTCATCCTTAGTAGGACCTAGGCCCCCGGATAGGATGACAACGGAGGATCTTGAAAAAGCGTCCTTTAAGGCCTTTGAAATCTCTTGATAATCGTCATGGATAGTTGTGATTCTTAAGAGGGAATGGCCCTGCGTTTCTAAAAACCGCGCCAACCAAGGCCCATTTTTATCTTGGGTCCTGCCAGATAAGAGTTCATCGCCAATGCAAATAAGTTCTATGCTCATAAATAGTATGTAATTTTAAGTTTCAACTAGACACGGTTTTTAAGTCAAGGTAATTACTGAAAAATATGCCAAACCTTGTCCAATTAAACCTACCATTTGATAGCGACCTAAAAAAAGAGCTCCTAAAGCTTCACCCGAAAATGGTGGATTTTAGGGTTTTAAATAAGTCTCTTGATGCGCGTAAATCTAATAAGGGGCGAATACCCAAGTTTAATTACTCAGTGGAAATTCTATTTCCAGGTGAAACCTTCAGAGAAGTACATGAAGATTTTAAAGATTTGGGAAAAATTATTCCTAAACCGATTATCATCGGAGCAGGTCCCGCCGGACTTTTTTGTGCCCTTAGACTTTCTGAATACGGGATACCCTCCATCGTTTTAGAAAGGGGAACTCGGGCCCACGAGCGGATGAAAAAAATAGCCAAATTTTGGAAAAATGGGGAGTTTGATCCCGAAAACAACGTCTGTTTTGGCGAGGGTGGGGCCGGACTATTCAGTGATGGAAAACTTATCACCCGAATTAAATCACCCTTTATTCACTACGTGATGGAGAAATTGGTGGAATTTGGGGCCCCTGAAGAAATAAAATATCTTTCTAATCCCCACCTAGGATCAAATAAAATTCGACCTCTTATCAATAAAATTACCGAGCAGCTTAAGGCCCGGGGTTGTGAAGTTTATTATGAGAAAAAAGTCGATTCATTTATCACCAACGACAATAAAATAACCGGGGTAAAAACCAGTGATGGTGAAATCTTTTTGTCCTCAAATATCGTGATGGCCTCAGGTCATTCTGCCAAAGACCTTTATTATCATCTAAGGGATATTGGTGTTTCCATGAAGCCCAAAGATTTTGCCATAGGCGTTCGAATAGAACATCCAAGGCACATAATCGATGAAATTCAACATGGAAAATTCTCCACCGAACCACTTCTGGGATCCGCTAAATATTCCTTGAAATATTATGATGAAGAAAATGAACGGGGAACTTATAGCTTTTGCATGTGCCCTGGCGGTTATGTTCTTTCCAGTGGAACCGATCCTAATGGGTTAGTGGCAAACGGCATGAGTAATTACGCTAGAAATTCTAATTGGTCCAATTCCGCACTTGTCGTTACCGTTAAGGCAAACACAGATTTTTCCTGTGAAAATGATGTGCTAGCAGGACTTAAATTTATTGAAAGTGTCGAAAGGAAGGCCTTCGACCTTTCCAAAAAAGATGCCACCGGAAAAGAACTTCCTGCCGAAACGGTAGGAGAGTTTTTATCTGGAAAGTTAAATAACAAAACTCTTCCGGTTTCATCATCCCCATCTCATATTTTTAAAGCGGATCTAACTAAAATCCTTCCTCCTTTCGTAGTTCTAGAACTTAAAAAAGCTTTGGCGGATTTTAATAGAAAGATGGAAGGATTTATCTCTCCGGAAGCGATCTTGATCGCTCCAGAGACCAGAACTTCCTCTCCAGTTACGATACTTAGAGATGAGGAAACTTTGATGTCCTTATCCCATGAAAATCTCTATCCTTGTGGAGAAGGGGCTGGCTATGCGGGAGGAATCACATCTTCTGCAGTAGATGGAATCAAAATTGCGATGTCGATTATTAAGCGGGAAAAATCAAGTTAGTTTTAATACCTGTTCTTTCCAAAAAGAAGAATGTTTGCCCAATTCTTCTAAGTAAGTTCGAATGTCATTTATCTTTTCTTTTGGAAATTTATCGAGAGGATAAATATATTCCTGGGGTACATAACGGAAAGTGAGATTAATTCGCCGAGTTTCATAATTATCCAAATGGTCATTAAATCGCACGGATTTCTTTTTCTCTACCCTTTGCACCCGGTGAAACAGGGTCTCTTTGTAAAGTTTGGACCAAAAAATCAGAAGAGAGCCATCATCGAGCCAGTGATTGCTAACAACATTGCGAGGGTCATTTTGTTTGCCTTTTACAAATTGAAAATAAGCGCTTTCACCTAAAGAAATTGAGGCCACTGGACCTGGTTCACTGTCACGATGATCCCCGACTCGAGCCAAATCAATTTTATTTCCATCTGGATCAATTTTAGAGCCATAATAATTTATTAGGCAGGTATTTAGTTTCCAATCTGGAGGAACATCTTTTTTCCCCATCTTTCTCGTGAGCATTTCTATCTGATCCACCATTTTTTGCATAAAGGGCGGAAAGGACTCGGCCCTTACACATCTATATTCTAGTCCTAAAGGAGGATGAAAATAATCCATGCAGGCAAATTGCCAATTTCCGAGCCAATAAACCGGGCGAAGTAGACTTCGCCAAGTGTCTTCAGGAGGTGGGGGATTGGAAGCGGAAAAACGATTTTCCCAAATCGGATGGAACTGTTCTATTTCTTTGATGAGGGTTTCTTTATTTGGCCCGTTTAAAAAACCAACATTGTAATATAACCCATCTTGAATTTTTTTCTTTTTTGGTAAACTCACTTATTATTCCTAATAAAAAAATACGATTATGAATATGCTGATGCGCTAAGTCAATCTATATTCTAACTTGTTAAGGATATTTTTGTATTGTATGGATTTTTATGGCCAAGAAATTAAATATTTTATTCCTATGTACCGGTAATTCCTGCAGATCTCAGATGGCCGAAGGTTGGTGTCGCTCACTTAAAAATGAGACGATAAATGCCTTTTCAGCTGGGACAAAAAAACATGGATTAAATCCCCACGCAGTTGCGGTTATGAAAGAATCAGGTGTGGATATCTCAATTCAGAAATCCAAAACCGTTGAGGAGCTGCCATCCATGGTATTTGATCTAGTGGTTACAGTTTGTGAGGATGCTTCAAAAAATTGTCCTTATTTTCCAGGAAAAAAAGTAATTCACTTTGGATTTGATGATCCTCCGGCCTTAACCAAGAATATGGACAACGAAGATGAGATTCTAATTGTATATAGAAGAGTAAGAGACGAAATAAAAAAATTTGTAGCTGATATGGAAAAATTTTTATGAAACACCAATTCTCCCAATACCTCGCAGAATTTATAGGAACCTTTTTTATGGTTTTTTTCGGCTGTGGTGCAATGATCCTATCTCAAATTAACCCTGATTCCATTTCAACATTTGCCATCCCTTTGGTTTTTGGGGGAGCGGTTTCCGTTATGATCTACTCAGTAGGGCATATATCCGGAGCCCATTTTAATCCAGCAGTAACCTTGGCCTTTTGGGCAGTTAAAAGATTCCCTTCCAAAAGAGTGCTGGGTTATCTTCTTTCTCAAATTCTAGGAGCTATTTTTGCTTCCTTAATCCACAAAATAATTTGGTCGGGATTGGCCCATAATTTTGGAGTGACCCATTTTTTTATTTCGTGGCAAATCGCTTTTCTTTTGGAAGTAATAATTTCTTTTTCACTTATGTTTGTCATTATCAGTGTTGCCACGGATTCTCGGGCGGTAGGTGAATTGGCCGGAATCGCTATAGGCTCAACGGTCGCTATTTGTTCTTTTGTAGGGGGCCCGCTCACTGGTTCTTCGATGAATCCTGCAAGAACTTTAGGTCCAGCAATTGTATCAGGTAATATTTCCGGACTTTGGTTTTATTTGGTTGCACCCATTCTAGGTACCATTTTAGGTGCTCTTACTTATGAATGGATAAGATGCAATAAAGAGGGGCCAAAAGAACATGGTTGTTGTTAATTTGAAAAAAATTTAACTTAACAGTACCCTTATATAAAAAGGGTCCAATCATGCTGTTTAGGAAAATTTTTGCGATTATTTCTTTTATTCTTCCAATTTTTTCTATGGGACAAACATTTACTCCGAGTGCAGGGGGAATAACAGATATTTCCCTTAGGTTTTTTCTGACAAATATTTCTGAAATTAAAGATATGGAAGAATCCTACACCGCCGATTTTATAATTCGCCTTACTTGGAAAGATTCTTCTTACAAGGGCAGATTTAAGGAAACACAATTATTGCCACCCGATAAAATTAATGTTCCAACATTTACAGTACTAAATGAGAGGGAACTTCGACGAACCCTGGGGGAGAATGTCCAAGTTGATTCAGACGGTACCTTAAGTATTATGTATCGATTTACGGGGAAATTATCTCATGTTGGGGATTATTCTAATTTTCCCTTTGATCGCCAAAATTTTAAAATTGTTTTTTTATTTGGACATAAAGATTACAGATTAATTATTGATTCCAAAATGGTCGGAGTTGCTAAAACTAAATTTTCATCCGGGTGGAATTTTAGTAATGAAAAATTTTTTACCGAAACCTATTATCCAGCGAAACATCTTTCTTTACCCTCAGCGGTCTTTGTAATAGAAGGAAAACGCCAGATCGGATATTACATTTGGAAAGTTTTTTTTCCCATGATCCTAATTTTGCTTATGGCCTGGGGGGCATTATGGGTTCATCCTAATGAATTGGAGACCAGAGTCAATATTTCCGTTACCGCAAATTTAACCCTAATTGCTTATTGGTTTGTTCTTGCCTCAATGATTCCCCAAATTTCTTATTTTTCAAAAATTGACGTATTTATTATTGGCTCGCTTTCTTTAGTATTCTTGTCTTTTATAGCAGTGATTTTGACCTATCGGATTTATGAAAAGGACAAAGAGAAAGGGGAAAAAATTCAAAAATTTTTCAAATGGTTTCACTTAGCAGGTATATTTCTTATAACCCTTTACGAGTTGGCCGCTATCTAAAGTATTTGACCTTCCAGTAATCAGTGTTAAAATATTTTAGAATCGATTTTATATTTTCCCAATCGGTCATGGAGGTCTGTTTGTGAATCATCTTCTTATATTTTTCTTTTTAACAATCCCTACAGTATTTGGTGCTTCAATTGACAGATCGGCACTTCCCATCCACGAACCGGCCGTTCCAGTGATTAAAGAAATGGATGTAAGGAAGGCCAAGGCTCCACCCATGTTTGAAGTAAAAGCACCTAAGAAAACTCCCAATATTTTAATTATCCTTATCGATGATATGGGGTTTGGACAGCCTGGAACTTTTGGCGGGCCCATCAATATGCCCAATTTAGAAAAGTTATCCAAGCAGGGACTTCGTTATAATAATTTTCATACTACTGCCCTTTGCGCTCCCACTCGAAGGGCCCTTCAGACAGGACGTAATCATCATACGGCAAATATGGGAAGTATTACGGAAACGGCCACCAATTTTCCCGGTAACACAAGTGTTAGACCAGAATCAGTTGCGCCTTTGGCCGAAATTTTAAAGCAAAATGGATTTAATACGGCCGCGTTTGGAAAATGGCATGAAACCTCTACCTGGGAATTAGGACCAATGGGGCCATTTACCCAATGGCCAAATTATTCAGGATTTGAAAAGTTTTATGGGTTCTTAGGGGGGGAAACCAATCAATGGTCACCCAATATTTATGATAACACCACAAGAGTGGAGCTTCCAAAAGATTCAAATTACCATTTCACCACCGATATGACCAATCAAGCCATTGCTTGGGTCAAGGCCCAGAAAAGTTTGGCACCAGATAAACCATTTTTTATCTATTACGCTCCTGGAGCTACCCACGCTCCTCATCATGTGCCTAAAGAATGGATCCAAAAATATAAGGGAAAATTCGATGCAGGTTGGGATAATTTACGAAAAGAAGTTTTTGCCAATCAAAAAAAATTGGGGGTTATTCCAGAAAATACTCAACTAACCACAAAACCAAAAGATATAAAGGATTGGGAAAATCTTTCGGCCGATGAGAAAAAAGTTTTTTCTCATCAAATGGAGGTATTTGCGGGTTTTGGAGAACAAACTGATTTTGAGATTGGACGCTTGATAAATTCCATAGATAAATTAGGGGTTTTAGAGGATACCCTAGTTTTTTATATTATAGGAGATAACGGAGCTTCAGCTGAAGGTGGAATGATAGGCAGTTCCAATGAAATGCTTTATTTTAATATGGTTCCAGAAAAAATCGAAGACCTAATGGCCATTAATGAAGATCTTGGTGGTCCGAAAACCTACAATCATTATGCAGCTGGATGGGCCATTGCAGGAGTCACCCCATTTTCCTGGCCAAAACAAATAGCCGGTGATTTTGGTGGGACAACTAATCCCTTAGTTGTTTACTGGCCAAAGGGATTTAAACCAAAGGATGGACTTAGAACCCAATTTTCCCATGTTATCGATATTGCGCCTACGGTATTGGAGGTGACAGGAATTCCAATGCCAAAATATGTAAATGGAGTAAAACAAATCCCTTTAGAAGGAAAAAGTTTAGTTTATTCTTTTGAAAATCCCAAAGCAAAAGAAACCCATAAAACCCAGTATTTTGAAATGTTTGGGAGTCGAGGCATCTATCAAGATGGTTGGTTTGCAAGAACTAACCACATTATTCCATGGGATTTAAGCAGTATGCCATCATTTGACCAAGATAAGTGGGAGTTGTTTAACACTAAGGAAGACTTTTCTTTGGCCAAAGATTTATCTTCAAAATATTCAAAAAAACTTGAAAATTTGAAAAAACTTTTCCTTAAAGAGGCAGAAAAATATCATGTACTCCCATTAGATGATCGGCGGTCGATCCGAATGGTAGCAGAATTAGCTGGTCGCCCCGATGTTATGGCAGGAAGAACCAAAGTAAAATTTTATGATGGTATGGTCGCTATGGCCGAAGACGTTTTTATAAATGTTAAAAATAAATCTCATTCAATTACTGCCGAATTAAATACCAAAGGATCTGACAGTGGCGTGATTATTTGCCAAGGTGGTCAATTTGGCGGTTGGTCCCTTTATTTAGATAAGGGGAGACCAAATTATACCTATAATTGGGTGGGCAAGACTCAATATACGATTTCTTCCTCTCAATCTCTACCTAAAGGAAATTCTCAAGTGCGGTTTGAATTTGCCTATGATGGTAATGGAAGAGGCAAGGGTGGAATCGGTAAAATTTTTATTGATGGGAAAGAAGTTGCGCAAGGAAGAATAGAGCACACCGCAGCTACTATTTTTTCAGTAGAGGAAACAGCAG
>JACCDG010515061.1_pt1 | contig 18854 bp, 28 predicted proteins | sample 7442471 | NCBI WGS metagenome assembly JACCDG01 (sample SAMN15323444, study PRJNA562643) | freshwater metagenome | isolation source: river surface water | place: USA:Blue River Watershed | collected 2017-08-17 | reverse complement strand
TTAGTCGCGGGCAAACCAGACAACCGTGAACCAACGGAGAAAGAGTGGGCCGCGCTCACTGACGGCGCAATCCATGATGTACCCGCCCTTCTGGCAGCAGTAGAAGCAGTGCTGGAACTGCACCAACGAAACATGTATGACGAGTGCATCGAGTGTCTTAGTACCGACGAGTATGGCGAAGCCACCAACGTGGACTACCCATGCCCAACTGTTACCGCTATCCAGTCAGCACTAGGTGAGGGGGAGCAGTGAAGTCACTCAAATGGCTGGGTATTGCAGCACTGCTGCTATTCGCGGTGGCGTCCAACGTCGCATACGTTCAGTGGCTACGCTCGTGATTGAACAACAACTAGAAGATTGAGATAGACACATGAAACTTAGATTTTTCCGCTACCTTGGTTGGAATCCAGAAGCTTTTCGAGTCATTCTCGTTAGCTCAGGAAACTATCGAACCGAAGTTCGTCTTAAGAAGAACGGAAAGAAAGATAAGATCATTGAACTTCGTTGTAGAAACTACCACGGACTGCCCGAACCTCGTTGGCAATCGGTGAACTAGACCATGAAAGAGAAAATTTTCGTGGTCGCAGCGATTGAATCGGTGCTGGTGATGCACAAGCCGGAGGCGACTGGGTACGGCGACTGGGTATGCGGTGCTTGCATCTCGGCAGGTTCACACGACTGGGAGTCCACCGCGTACCCCTGCCCCACCGTTGTCGCCATCCGCACAGCACTAGGTGAGGGGGAGCAGTGAAGTCACTCGTACACGCACTACACAGGCGAAGAGGTAGCGGCGTACCACTACCAGACAGGTTCCCATCACTGGCCGCGAACGGAATCCGATTCCGACGCGGGCAAGTACACATGATCGCAGGACAACCAGGCTCAGGTAAATCCCTACTGTCACTCGACTATGCCGTACATGCAGGAGTTTCCTGCCTGTACTTCTCTGCCGATAGTGACGAGGACACGGTGTTCAACCGTGTCGGAGCCATGCGTATGGGTATGTCCGTGTCGTCCATTGAAGAGATGCGGGAGACACCAGCTGTCGGTTTACTTGAAGAGGAACTGTCGAACCTGTCGAATGTTAGGTTTGTGTATGACGCACAACCCACCCTTGACACGATCACTGATGAGGTTGATGCGTGGGAAGAAGTGTACGGCCAGATGCCGGACATGATTGTTGTAGACAACCTCATCAACGTGGTGTGTGAAACGACAGACAATGAGTGGCAGGGGTTACGGCACCTGATGGGTGCCATGCACGAGATCGCCCGTGACACGGGTGCAGCCATGCTGATCCTGCACCACACATCTGAGGGTGAAGGTAAGCCCACTGACTGTCAGCCACGTAAGGCGTTGATGGGGAAGGTGGCCCAGTTACCGGAAGTGATCCTCACCATTGCCCTGGACCCGGCAGAGAATGTGTTCAAGGTTGCCGGGGTGAAGAACCGCACCGGCAAAGCCGATGCGTTGGCAAGAAACCCCATCGAACTGGGTGTTGATCTACCGAAGATGCATTTGTTTGAGAGACAGTTAGTAACATCCGAAGTTCCTAACAGTGCAGTCGCCCAGTATTGGAGTGAGATTCAATGATCTTGAGTGTGGAGGAACATCACCCGTTCCGGGTGGGAGATGTATTGCTTGATGCCACTGGTGAGGCATCGTTTGTTGAGCAGCCGGCTGAACCACGGTTGGGTTTGTACCGGCGTACCCAGTCTTGGAAGTTGCGAGGGTTCAGTGACTTGGAGTATCCGGTGATGATCCTTGCCCGTGAGGGTGAACCAACTGAACTGGTTGTTGATAAGACAACTGAGACTCAGGTGCGTGTAGCTACCGTCGATTTGTTTGAGGTGTCCAGTGTCTAAGTCCAAGGCTCGCGGAACAGCCTGGGAGACAGAGATTGTCAACACGTTGCGGTCTAAGTGGTGGCCCCATGCAGAGAGACGTACGTTATCTGGTACGCACGACAAGGGTGACATCAACTTGCACCCGGATGTGGTCATCGAGGCGAAAGATCATGGCACTCTAAAATTTTCCCAGTGGATTTCTGAGGCTGAGAAGGAACGCCTTAATGCTGGTGCATCTATTGGTGTGGTGTGGGCGAAGCGGCGAGGCAAAGCCTCTGCCGGTGACGCATATGTGGTGATGACAGGGGAACAGTTCATTGAACTGTTGAAGCGTTCAGGTTTGGGAGGTAAGTAATATGCGTAGTGATTGGCAAGAGCAGGCAGTGTGTGCATCAGTGGAACCGGACCTGTTTTACCCGGCACCACATGAGCATGGCCGTAGGCGGCAGGCGAAGGCCCTCTGTGCCTCATGTCCGGTGGTGAATGAGTGTCTGCAATGGGCGTTGGAAATCAACGACAAGTTCGCCATCTTGGGTGGGCTGACAGCCCACGAGAGGGAGGCGATTAAGGGTACGGCTCGTGGTCGCACGAGTGGTGTGTGTAAGAACGGGCATTCGTTTGCTGAGCATGGGTTGATGGGTCGTTTCCGAATGGTGTGCTTGGCATGTAAGCGGGAACGGGCAAGTGCCTGAGTACAGGGACAGGTGTCGTCTCCATGACGTACACCACTGCATCGACTGCGGATACCACTGGTACACGGTCGATGACGACGGCATAGCGACTCATGTGGAAGGGACTGGTGATGGTGTCAGCTAATGACGACAGTGCTATTGCCGCCTACCTCGAACACCTGGGTGTTCGGGTACCGCCCGGTCGTGGGTGGAGGAAAGTTCAATGCCCTTTCCACAAAGACAGTGTGGCTAGTGCATCAATGTCAGACGTGGCATTCAACTGCCACGGATGTGGGGTTTCAGGGGATGCAATCAAACTAATTAGGGATCAAGAGGGGTTGGATTATCGTGGCGCTATCGACTTCATCAAGGAAGTCCTTGACCGAAATGTTGAACCGTCTAACGATGACGGAACAGGGCAGTACATACCTGGAAGGTCGAGGTATTACCGAAGCGGGAAGAAGTATGTTCCGTCTCGGCGTCGTACCGGACGACGCCCCGACTGAATGGCGGCAGTTCATTGGGATGTTGGCTATCCCGTACGAAACTGTGTCCGGTCCTGTCGCTGTGAAGTTCCGTCGTCTTGACGGTGGGCATCCTAAATATGATGGCCCGAAGGGGCAGAAGGCACACTTGTTTAACGTGAAGGCAACCCTTCACCCTGGCCCACAACTGGTGGTGACAGAGGGGGAGTTTGATGCCATCACTTTGCATGGTGAGTGTGGGATTCCTGCTGTCGCTGTGCCGGGTGCTTCGGCATGGAAGCACCACTATCCACGGTGTGTGGATTCGTTCGCTGATGTAGTCATCCTCACTGATAACGATAAGAAGGAGGATGGGTCGAACCCTGGGTATGAGTTGGCGTTGAAGATTAAGGAGACGGTGCGTAATTCACGCATCGTCCAGCTGCCCGCTGATGAGGATGTGAATAGTTTCTTCGTGAAGCATGGCCGTGAGGCTGTGCTTGACCTGATTCCCGACACGCCACTGTAACTGACAGTTTGCAGTCCACTACTATGAGTAAGTAATATACGGAGTAACCTACCGATGGAGGAAGAGCAATGGGCTTTGGTTCTGGAACACCTGACACAACAGGGGTGGTTGATCTGTCAACACTCACGCCTCGACGGGACAGTGACAGTGAAACTCCCTCCGGTAAGGGAGCCTCCTACCTAGCCGGTCACCCGGCTGTTGTCCTTCACGGTGCGGGTATCAGCAGTGCTGACCTTGCCTCGTTCGCTGAAGCGTTCGCTGACTATTCACGGTCCCGTGTGCTGGGTATCGGTGCCGCCCAGTATGACGACGGGAAGGGCCAGAAGTTTGAACAGTTCTCCTTCAACGATGTGGTGTTGGAACTCATTGATGAGATTGCTGACGCACACAACTACTTGACCATGCTGGCAGTCAAAGCACTCACTGTGTACGGGTTCATGGATGTGGTTGATGCACTCAAGGAAGCCCAAGAGAAAGGGGCTGACGATGAGTGACCACAGCCTCGGCTTGTACCTGTTGAACACGAAGCTGGCGTCCCTGAAGGGGACGTTGGAGCGTGTCAGTTCAGAGATTTACCAGGCTGAGATTGCGTTGGCTAACTTGCGGTCCACTAAGGAAGTTCACCAGGCGGAGCTTGATGAACTGACCGAGACAATCACCCTTCTCAAGGGTGCCATGTCTGCCGTTGTGCGTGAGCACAAGCCAACCTTGGACTGCGAGTGAAGCGCATCGTGGTGGTGTCTGACATTCAGGCACCATTGCATGACCCGAAGATGGTGCGTGGTGTCACCGAGTTCATCGGTGACTACCAACCAGACATGATCGCCACAGTTGGTGACGAGTGTGACTGCACAAGTATCGGTCGGTGGGTTCGCGGTAGGGCTGAGGAACATACTGCCGATTTGCAGAAGGCGATTGATGCCACTCACTCGATCATGCGTGGGTTCCGTGAAGCGGCACCCAACGCACACATGGTGGTGCAACGGTCCAACCACACCACCACCCGGTTAGAGAACTACATCGGCACTCACGCCCCTGCCCTGTCCCCCATTCGTGGGTTGGATTGGAAGTCGTTGATGGGGTACGGCGAACTGGACATTGAGTTGTCACTGCAACCGACAGTGATTGCCCCGGGTTGGTTGATGATGCATGGTGATGAGGGCAGGTCTGCCACCTATTCGGGTGGCACTGCACTCAAGCTTGCCAACCAGGTGGGTGAGTCAGTGGTATGTGGGCACACTCATAAGCAGGGTTTGTTGCATGACCATGACTCTCACTCTGGTCGCATCACGAAGCGACGCTTCGGGTTCGAGGTGGGTCACCTCATGGACTTACGCAAGGCGTCGTACATCAAGGCTGGTGCGAACTGGCAGGCCGGGTTCGGCCTGCTGTATGTGGACGGCAAGCAGGTCACACCTACACCCATCCCGATTGTTGGTAACCGTTTCAGCGTTGAAGGGAAGTCGTACTCGTGTCGTTAATCTTCCATCTTTGGAACAGGATATGGGCCACAGTATTTCCACCACCGTGGACACATGAGAAGGCAGTCATCTTCCACCCACCAACATGTGAACACGGGCAAGCCGATGACTAAACGTGCCACTGTCCCACCCATTGATGAGGTGGAGTTGGAACGGTTGATGGACATGACCACTGGCCTCATCTCAGTGGCGTCACGCACTGTCGCCCGCAGATTCCAAGGGTTTGTAACACCTGAAGATGTGAAGCAGGAATGTTACGTGTGGTGCATGAGACGCCACGACAAGGTGGCGCAATGGTTGGACGTGGACCAGTCCGATAGGCAGGCGGTGAAAGCTGGCGCTAACCAGTTCATCACCACCATGTATCGGGTTGCTGAAGTGTATGCCCGCAAAGAACGGGCAGACATTCTCGGTTACCGCATTGAGGATGAATGGTTCGCTAACACAGGTGTCATCGCTGAACTACTACCAGTCGTGTTAGCTGGCGGGTACGACGGGTATGAGGCACCGGAATCGGACCATTCACGGGGCAGACAAGACCCCGCTGAAGGTAACGGGCGACTAGCCCAGTTAGCTGATGTTGCAGCCGCATGGGAAGCACACCCTGACCCGTTGTTGGAACGGTTGTATGGCACGTCTGCTACCCGTGACCAGATAGCAGACGAGTGGGAGATTAGTAGACCCACACTCAAGGATCGTGAGCGTAAGGCACTGAAGAAGATGGTCGATTTCCTGGGTGGTGAGTCACCTTATGGTGGTGTCCTCGATTAGGCCAACGTGGACCGAGTATTACTTGGGTATCGCTGAGGCTGTCGCTAAACGGGGTGAATGTACCCGCCGCCAGGTGGGTGCAGTCATTGTGAACCATCACACCATCATCGCTACCGGGTACAAAGCGGTTCACCACCAGGTAAGAAGTCATGCCTTGACGGCATGTGTCCACGGGCGTGGAGTGATGCCACCCCTGGCACTGGGTATGCGGCCACTGGGTGTACTGCCATTCATGCCGAGGCTAACGCCAGTATTCGTGCCGGTAGGGCACGAACGGTGGGTGCCACCATGTATGTGACCAGTGAGCCATGTGACTTGTGTTCATCGCTGTTGGATGCAGCTGGTATTGCGAGAACCATATGGCGATAAAGAAAACTGAGATCAAACTTGTGGCCTCACTGCTAGAAAGTGAGGCAGAAGATACAGGTGAGTTGGCTACCCGCATCATCGAGGAACTCGATGCTAAGCGGGCTAAAGATGACACTCAATGGGTGATTGTGACCCAATGGGAGGGGATTGTGGCCATGTATGGCCCGTATCCTACCGAGAACCGGGCGGGCAAGGCTTTGACTAGCCTTGCCGCGCCTAGTCCTGGCATGACTGCCGCTATTAGGCAGTTGCGCACCGTCTAGTCCACCAGTCGTGCATAGTAGGACCAACCTTGGTCACCCTGATCTACTGCCCTAGCCTCCACTGTCAGACCAGACCACACACCCTTACCCTTACGCATACGCTCCACCCTGTCATAGGCAGTACGTTGCTTGAGTCCATCGGCAACACGTATCCACTGGTTAGGTGAAGCAACCAATGCGTCACGCACCCGCAGTGTGTCGTTAGATGCGGGCCTACCCTGCCGGGTAGGTGCTGGTGGTTCCTCGAACGAAAGATTCAGGGTCATTGTGATCCATCCTTAGACGTGTAGTAGGTGGCAACGATCTGGTTACGGTTACCCCAATACGAACACACCGCTTGATCCAATGAGTGCTCCATCGTCACACCAGGTGAACCTAAGTAGGCGATACCCATGTCACTCACCTACCCCTACTGCCCCGCCAACGTTGGCACGTTCACGGGCCAGACGCTTCGGGTCATAGTCCTTAAACATTGGGTACCTCCACTGTTCACTCTTCGGCACCAGTGAGGCGGACGTTTCAGGGATAGGACTGATCGTATTCAGATCATTGTTAGCTGGTGTCGTTTGACTGGCACAGCCAGTCAAGGTAATTCCAATGGCAACGATTGTGGCCATAGCTAGACGTTTCATGTTACTTACCTCCCCTTAATAGTTCACTCAAGCTTGCAACGCGATCCACTCCACAGGCGTGGCAGTACGCCTTATCCAATATCGCCATCACCTCCACGTTATCTGGCGCTAGTCCGATGTGCTCAAAGCAAAGCTCCACAATCATGTTACTCACCCTTCTCCGGTTCTTACTTACTCGCAACTCAACCATTGAGTCGCGCCTGTCTGAACTACCTGACAGGCAGGCTCCACGCCTGCCAGATTGTGAACCAATGCACCGACCGCTAACAAAATCAGCAAGCATAGGCATGTAATAACAACACTCGATAGCAGCATTCGCAGGTCCATACTCTGTATCTTACTCACACTCCCCACAATTACAGTCCATTGTGAGGCCATCGGCCCACACCTTTGCTTCTTCTGAACCATGCGCGTGACCCTTAGCCCACTCGCCTAGTTCGCAGCTGCACTCCCAGTAGCCCAGTGAGTGAGGCTTATCAAGTCCCTCAGCGCGGCAGTGCCAACATGTTGCTACCGCGTGACCCACCTCGACCGATCCATGCCACATGGCTACTTACCCCCCAACCATGCGTAACCATTGCGCCCATCGGCGCGAAACATGACGACACCCATTTCGTTCAGCTCAGCTTTAGTGTCCACACTGGACCGGATGAGGTCCAGTAGGTCCGCGGGAGTGCGGATGACAGTAGGCAAGGGGTACTCCCTGCCCCCGTCCGTCTCACCAGGTGTGCTAATCGTGAAAACGTCCATCGTCTTACCCCTCTCCCTTGCCCACCGCTCCACTAGCGGGGGGTCATAGCGCGCCTAGGTACTCCGACCTAGGCCACTATGTGCGGGATAACATACCGTGTTACTTACTCCGACTCGAATAGTCCGCACTCCGACAGGTACTCGACGTACTCCCAAGCTGACGAGTCTTTCTCGACATCGGTTAGCACCGGCTCCGAGTACCATGCGTACCCGTGTTGCACGCGGGTGATCTCACCCGCGATTGTCGTCACGTCCAACCAGACGTTAGGCCCACCGAAACCTAGTAGGACCCGGTGAACCTGGCGAGTGTCAATCGCCAGAATGCCCTCCTCATAACCCGCCCTAGCCTCCTCCCGGTCCAACTCGTCGCGTGAGTAGTCGCCCATCACCTCGCGCGCTTCCGCGAGGTTCACCAGTAGCGAGTCCAGGGACTCGCGTGCGTTCACTGCTACCTGTTCCGTATCCATGTTCACTCACTCCATTCTTAGAGGCCCGAGTACGGGCCGTAGTTGAGGTCATCGTTGCGGGGGTCATCGTTGTGAGGTGACGGATAGCACACATCACACGCCATAACCGACACCTCGCGAGGTGTTACCAATTCGCGGCGGCATCCACCACAGTGCGTCCTAGGCATGTTACTTACCCTCTCTCAATAGATCCAGCAACTGCGGGGGGAGGTCCATTAGTCGCTCATTACGGGCAGCAGTACGCGATTCGTTCAGTTCGTTGTAATGCGACTGGCACACGTCGCGCCACTCGCCCACTCGCCACTCGGCGCGCCACTCGGCGCGGGCATAACATGCAAAGCAGTCCATCTTCACTCACTCCACTTCCGCACTAGTGGCACCGTTACCGATACCGTTGCCATGAACCCCGACCTATCCGGTGTAACCGTCCAGTCGCCCGGGCTGTCCTCGAATACCACACCAGGAAGCCGGTCTAGTGGTGTCATTGTTTTGATACGTGCCGCCGTAATGTCGGCATTGTGTAGGCCACCCATGAGCAAAGTGCCCACCATGTCGCGGTCCTTGACCGAGACATGGTTAGTGGTCAGGCGTGGCACCTTGTATCCGGTGCCACCAGCGAACCCGTCGTCGCGCTTAGCGCGGAAGGTAATCGTCAGTTCGTTCATGTTCACTCACTCCCGTTCGTTAGTTCGTCAAGGTTGGTAATCCGATCAGCGCCGCATGCGGCGCAGTACGCCGCCCCTTCGAGTGCGTACCCGATTACTTTCAACATGTTTCTTTCCCTTTCACTTAGGTTTCATGGATAGAACTAACGGCACCGGGGTATCCGGTGCCGCACGTTCAAGCAATGAAACAGCCCCCGGGCATAGGTAGCCCCGGGGGTAATGCCAGTCCGGTAACCCTTGCCCTTACCCGCGAGACGCGGTACGCGCGTCCATTCGGTCCGGGGGCCGGTCCCGGCCCTTCGCGGGGGCCGGGCGCACGCCCCGGTTTCGGGGCTGCTCCAACCATTAGAACACAAAGCAAACAACTATGCAAGTCACTTTGCATCTTTCTTTTCGATTAACCCGAACGGGTAACCATTCACCGGCCCAGCTGGGCAGCTGGGACCAGGTGGACCCAATCACTCGGACCTCGCGACCACACCAGCTCACCTCACCAGGTATCCCTCAAGTCATCTATCAAGTCACCCTCAAGTCAGACTGCCACGAATGGCAGGGGTGACAGTGTGTAATCACTCGGTTACTCTATGTAACTATACATATGTATACCTCTACCCCTGAAAAGTGGGGCTAGGCAGGGACTCGGCTAAAAGTCTGGTGTCCAAAATGTCCGATATGGGGGGTATGTACCCCCCCTGGGGGGTACCCCCTATGTCCGTTATGTCCGATATGACCGTTTGACCCCGGGGGTTGTTATGTGGTGTATATATATATTTTTTGTTCTGACCTCCCGAAAAATTTTGGGACGGGAGGCCGGTTTGTCAAGGGTTTTATTGGGGTGTGATAGAGGTCACAGATCAACTTCTTTACAAAAGGGGGTCGCGGAACCCTTATAAGTAGTGAGACGAACGAACGAAGTGAGTGAGGCGAACGAACCCCTGAGGGGGTTCACCACGAAGGGGTGACGGGGTTCCACCCCGGAACCCTGGGAGTGGTGGTGTGGGGGTTTGGGACTACGGGGGGTTTTGTGCCCGTTTTCAACGGGCTGAGGGGTGTTACTTGCCGAGGGAAATCCCCATTGTCGTTGACTGGGGTCAACTCCTTTTGGGTATTTCGTTGGTTGTTTGTTAGGGACTTCTTGGGAAGTCCAAGTTGGCACTTGTCCTTCCCCCCATTCCTGGCCGGAGGAAGATAAGTCCTCGACGCGGAAATGATCTTGGTCTATGGCTATCTCCGGTTCTTCACGCAAGCAGTCCATCAAAGTCGCGCAAGCGAACGATGTGGCTAAACGTACGGTTATCGAGTCCATCACTAAGGGTTTCACGGTGAAGGAGTCGCTTGCTTTGGGCAAGCGGTCGTATTCGTGGTATCAGAATGCGAAGAAGCGTGACCCGGAGTTTGGTCGCCAGGTGGAGCTGGCGAAGGTGTTGTCCACTCGTGGGTCGATGGACAAGGATTACCGTAAGGATGAGGCTGGGGAGTTTCAGGATTTTCGTCGCAAGTATTTGCAGACGGAAACGTGGCCGCATCAGCAGTGTTGGGTGGATTTGTTGGAAGGCCGGGAGCCTTCCTGGCAGCATCCTTCTTTCATTTATGAGAAGGGTCGAGCGCAGCGTTTGTTGGTGAATGTGCCGCCGAACCATTCCAAGTCCACGACGATCACGATTGATTATGCGACGTGGCGGATTTGTCGTGACCCGAATGTTCGTATCATTATCATTTCTAAGACTCAGGCGATGGCGAAGAAGTTCCTGTATGGGATTACGTCACGGTTGACGCATCCGCGTTACGCGGAGTTGCAGAGGGTGTTTGCCCCTGAGGGCGGGTTTAAGGCCAGTGCCGATAAGTGGGCTGCTAACCAGATTTATTTGGGTGGCGAGGATAAGGATTCCGGTGAGCCTCACCCGACGGTGGAGGCTTTGGGTATTGGTGGTCAGGTGTATGGCGCTCGCGCCGACCTTATCATTTGTGATGACTGTGTGACTCTCTCCAATGCTGGCGATTGGGAGAAGCAAATGGATTGGCTTCGCCAGGAGGCGTCCACTCGGCTTGGTCCGAGTGGGAAGTTGTTGGTGATTGGTACTCGGGTTGCTCCCCAAGACCTTTATCGGGAGTTACGAAACCCAGATCACTACACCGACAATCGTTCCCCGTGGACGTACTTCGCTCAACCGGCAATTTTGGGTAATGCCCAGAAGCAGCCGGAGGAGTGGGAAACATTGTGGCCGGTTTCTGAACGCCCCTTTGAGGGGGCTGAGGATGATGATGTGGCTGACGCCGATGGCAACTTTCCTCGCTGGACTGGGCCACGGTTAGCGGAACTGCGTAACGACCTTGGTTCATCTCGGTGGGCGATGGTGTACATGCAGGCCGATGTGGCAGCTGAACCGATCTTTGACTCCATTTGTGTGCGTGGGTCGGTGGAGGGTATGCGTAAGCGTGGCCCGTTGGTGGCCGGTGCCCCCGGGTATCCGAAGAACCCTGAAGGGTTCTACATCATTTGTTCTATGGACCCGGCGATGGCCGGTGAAACGGCCACTATTGCTTATGCGGTGGATCGTGAAACGCAGAAGCGGTACGTGTTGGACGTGTCCATCATGGCTGCCCCCACTCCCCTGCGGATTCGGGAACTGATACATCAATGGACAGAACTCTACAAACCGAATGAATGGGTTATCGAGTCCAATGCGTTTCAGTTGTTCCTCACCCAGGATGAAGAGATTAGGGGGTTCCTCGCTACGCGGGGTATCCCCCTGAAACCGCATCACACGGGTTTCAACAAGCAGGATGCCGAGTTTGGGGTTGCCTCCCTGCAACCCCTGTTCGGCACGAAAGAGGTTAAGGGTGAAAACCAGGGATACAAGCATTCTGGGAACAATCTGATTTCGCTGCCGGACATTCACAAGAACGAGGCTGTGAAAGCACTGATTGAGCAGCTGGTGTTGTGGGACCCGAATGTGAAAACGAAACATCGTAAGCAAGATGCCGTGATGGCCTTGTGGTTTGCGGAGTTGAAAGCCAGAGAGGTGCTGTCGTCTGCCCGTCGAGGTGAGCAGTGGTTCATGGAGAACCCGTTCACGTCTCAACGTGACAGGGACAGGCGAAGTGTTATTCCGTTGGACGAGTATGCGGCCACAGGTGGGCGCATGTCCTTTCTTTAAGGTTGTCAATGACTGAGATAAGCCCGATCCTGGCGCGTTACGAGGAACTCAAAGAGCGCAACACTGCTCGTGACGTTCGCATGGCTCAGGTTGCCCAGATTCGGGCGAACAACGGTGAGGCCATTGCCCCCGGTTTGTTCTCAACTGACTGGCCGAAGTCTGTGGTCGCCAACTTTGTGGACATGGCGGCCCGTGACCTGTCCGAAGTGATCGCCCCCCTACCTGCCATCAACTGCAACACATCCCAAGTGGCCGACGATGCGGCCCGTAAGCGTGCCGATAAGCGCACGCGCATCGCTAACTACTATGTGGAAGCCTCACGGCTTCAAACACAAATGTATGCCGCCGCTGACAGGTACATCACATACGGGTTTATGCCCATTCGTATTGAAACGAACATGGATGAGCAGCGTCCCCATATTGGGTTGGATGATCCGTGGGGTGCCTACCCGGACATTGACCGTTTCGGTAACTGCACTGCGTATGCGAAACGGTGGCAGCTACCGGCTGGCCGCCTAGCCGCCATGTACCCGGAGTATCGGGACCGCATCCTTGGTGCCGGTAAGAACTCGATCAGTGGTAATTCACTGCTGGAACTGGTGCGGTGGGAAGACCACGAACAGTCAATCCTGTTCATCCCGGAACGTTCCGGGCTGGTGCTGGCACAGATACGCAATCCCATTGGGCGTTGCCCAGTGGTGATTGCCCAAATGCCGTCGTTCGATTCTGAAACCCGTGGACAGTTCGATGATGTTCTATGGGTCCAGCTTGCCAGGGCGAAGATGGCGACATTGAAACTTGAGGCTGCCCAGAAGGCAGTCGAGGCACCGATCGCTTTGCCGAACGATGTGTCCCATTTGGCTATCGGCGGGGATGCCATCATTCGTTCCGCCACACCTGAGAAGGTGCGGCGTGTGGAACTGCAAGTTCCGTCCACCATCTTCGCTGAAGATCAGGCATTGGAACGGGAACTACGCACAGGTGCCCGCTACCCGGAGGCACGAACGGGTGGCATCGACGCCAACATCATCACTGGTCGCGGTGTGCAGGCACTCATGGGTGGCTTCGACACCCAAGTGAAGACTGCACAAACCATGTTCTCTCAAGCGTTGCAGGATGCTATTGGCATCAGCATGGAACTTGATGAGGCTGTGTGGGGTGACACGAAGAAGGAGATTAAGGGTACGGAGAACGGGCAGTCGTACACCTTGTCGTACACGCCGAAGAAGGACATTCGTGGTGACCATACTGTCAGCGTGGATTATGGACTTATGGCGGGCCTCGACCCAAATAGGGCGTTGGTGTGGGGACTTCAAGCGCGAAGCGACAAGCTCATCTCTCGCCAATTCTTGCGGAAGAATCTTCCTGTCTCGCTCAACTCGACCCTCGAAGAAGAGATGATCGACATTGAGGAAGGCCGCGACGCTTTGAAGCAGGCCGTGTCTGGTTATGTGCAGGCGATCCCTGTCATGGCCCAGCAGGGCCAGGACCCTGGGGTGATTGTTCGCTCCATGTCGAAACTGATTCAGGCTCGCCGGAAGGGTAAGACGATTGAAGAAGCGGTTGAGATTGCGTTTGAACCCGAGCCTCCACCGGAACCGGAACCAGTTGAGAGTCCTGAAGCGGCGGGCGATCCTGCGGCAGCGGGTGACCCGGCGAGAGTCCCGCTCGGTATGGACGCCTCCACAGGAACCTTGCGTGGGGTGCCACTCGGACAGCAAGGTGCGCCACCTGGCGGTCGCCCCGACATGAGAACAATGCTTGCCGGTTTGACAGCTGGTGGGCAACCAAACTTACAGGCTTCCGTGTCTCGGAAGCGTACTTTCTAAACAAGGAGAAACAGTATGTCTGATCTTGGTTCACAGGGTGGAATCAAAGTTGAGCCTGACGCTGCCGCGTCTGACGGTGGCAACTATGGGGAACCGTCCCGCCCGGACACCAGTGCCCCATCAGTTGTTCAGCCTCCGGCTTTGCCGCTGATCCCCGGTAACCCCAACAAGGCTAAGTAGTGGCAAGCGGCGGATACCGGAAACCGGAGAAGCCCGCCGCTGTCAGTGGTCCCGGCAAGTTCAGTCAACGCACCGATGGGAAGCCCGGTGCTCAGCCGGTGCGACCTATGACTGGTGGCGCGTACGGGGAAGGGCAGGAGATGAACGAACTTCAATCATCTGCTCCGATGTCTGACACGCAGGGAATACCGGCACCGTCCGGTGTCCCTCCCGTGTTGGCTGGTTCAGGTGTGGTTCCCATGTCTGAACCTACCCAAAACCCTGACGAACCTGTCACGTCCGGCATTGATGCCGGACCTGGTGTGGGTTCTGAAGAGATGGCGACAGGTATCTCTGAAGTGTCGGAGATACAGAAAATCAAATCGTATTTGCCGCTGTTGCAGCGGCATGTGGACAACCCAGATGTGCCCGATTCTGTTCGGGCACTGTACCGATATGTCAGGGACTTAGCGTAGGAGACGTTGTGCCGAAGTGGATTGACAACGTGTCGGCGTTCTCTGACGCTTTGGGGCCACAGTTCGCCCCGCTCGTATTGGGTTTGTCCGATGTTCCGTGGGAATCGGACCAGCATCGTGACGACTTCATTCAACTAATGACGACTGGTGGCGCGAATGGCGAAGCGTAAGCGCGCTAAGAATCAGGCTGAGTATGAAGCCCAGATGGCTCAATACAATCGCCATGTTGATTCCCTCATGGAGAACAAGCAACGCTATGTGAGCACTCGTAGCGAGCCTGATGTTCAACGGGCAATGTATAACCCGAAGACAATCGCCACCATGTCTGCCGCCCGTGAACGCATCAAGCCTTCGATTGCGGACTGGTATAGGAACAATCCTCAACGCGCCACTCCTCCGCGTGATGAGCAGGCGCAAGAGGATGACCCTGAGGGCAATGATGCTATTCGCAACAATGTTCTTGATGCGATCAATGGTCAACTGTTAACGCCTGAACAGCGTGACGATCAGGCCGCAATGTCGGCTGACCCGGAACTGGCCCGTCAAATCTTGGCGGAGAAGGCGGCTTCGCTCGAAGAGCAGAAGCCTGCCCTGTTGACGTTCTTGGAGAACTTGTCATCCGGGTACATGTGGGCCAACCATCAGGTGACCCACCCGTTCACTGCTGCCCTGATGGCAACGAACCCTGAAGCTGAAGCTTTCGGTGACGTGGGCAAGGCGTGGGAGCAGTCGGACGCGGTCGGTTTCTTTGAAGGTGACCGGACCCCGGTCAATCCCCATAACAACAAGAAGGCCATTTCGTTCGGCCAAGCAGCTGGGGCGAACCCGTTTCTTGCCGATTCGCCTTTGCCAACGCCCGGTGAGATTCTCCTTAATCATGGTCAGGAAGCCAAGACTGGTGACCCGAACTCTGATGAGATGCGGGATTACTTTGAGAACAATCCGCTTGGGAAGTTAGCCACTGGGACCACTGACTTTGCTCAGCAGTCTTTGGGTGACGGGTTGGCCCTTGCTGCCAAGGGGCTGCGTCTCGGTGTAGGTGCCACCCGTTTGGGTGCCGCCACATCGAAGGCCGACAAGGCTGCCCATGTGGGCAAGTTGAGCAACCTGTTGGAGGCTTCCCGCGTCAGCGGGGAGAAGAACGCTCTCGGTGACTTGTCGAACTGGTTGGTGGAGCAGTCCGGTTCTAAGGGTGAGGGTGCCATTCGTGCCCGCCTGAAGAAGATGGGTGCAGGGGATCGTGCCGATGTGGCTCACCTGTTTGCCCGTACCGATAACCGGGAGAAGATGGACCTTCTCCTGCGTGCATCGTGGAATGACAAGGAAGCAATCAAGGAGCTTCGCTCCGTTGACACTTCCGCCTATGTGGAATACCTGCGACGCAATGATGAACTTGGAAACAAGTTTGCACAGAAGGCCGCGTGGGAACCCAGTGAACCTGGCAAGACCCTCACTGAGCAAGGGTTCGATAAGGCGCTGAAGGAAGACCCGAACCTTGCACCGGACTACATCCGGTCGGTAGCTGAACGTAACCCTAGCCTTGCCGCCGATTTGAACATGGCCTTGTCCCCTGAACTCAATGTGGTGGGTGCTCTCGGTCAGGCGAACTTGACGAACAAGATTCGCCCCATCGCTGCCATGCAGAACAAGTCAGCCGCGAAGCTGGCTGAATCAGATTTCGGTTTCGCTAAAGGTGCCCGCCTATCCCGGTACAACGAATCCAAGTGGGCTGTACCCATCAATGTTCTGCGCTGGCCCGCCCGTGAGAAGCCCAGTGGTGTTGTTGGAACCAAAGGTATCTCTAAGGAAGGTTCCACTGCGGAGATTGAGGCGTTCCTCAACTCTCCGAAGGTGTTGCGTGATTCTCGTTTCGCTGAACTGAAGAACAACCTCATGTCCCATTGGGGTGCGAACTCGCACCTTGATGCCAGGGCATCTGGCGCTGTGCAACATGTTGAAGCCAAAGTCATGCAGGCGATGGCTGAAGAGTATGGCAAGAAGGCTCTTGCCGCCCGTGGTTACGTGTCAGGTGATGCGAAGTACGGTGAGCGGCTACAAAGTTTCGTCAACGACAAGATGACGGCCTTCCAAGAAGTGCAGCGTATGCGTGACCGTGAACATATGACGTTCGTTGAACGCGGGTACGCGATCAACCAGTCAGGGATCAACGGTCCCGAACTGATTAAGTCCCCGGAACTGTCCGCACATTTGCGTGAATCAGTTCCCATGCTCGACATGAACTTGTTCGAGCGCAGCCTGAAGCAGTCAGCGAAAGACCCTAGCTTCAAGTGGACTGCCGATGAGGCGACGAAGACTTCTCTCGGTGGGAAGGCTGTGAAACTGAACAACAGTTTCCAGTCGGTGTGGCGTCCCGCAGTGTTGCTGCGTGCCGCCTACCCGATTCGTAACACGACAGAGGGCTACGCCCGTGTCCTCGGGTTTGTTGGTTTGCACAGTGTGTGGCAGGACTCGTTAGAGACTGCCGGGAATATGGCTGTGAACACTGGCCGTCGTATCGCCCGTAAGGCGGGTTCGGTGAACCGGGCGAACAAGAACGTGAACGCTAAGTCCACACTGCTTGATGAGCGTATGGGTATCTTGGCCGATCAGCGGGCAGCTGTCCAAGCGCAGACCGATGAGATTCTTCGTGTCGGTGGTGACGGGTTCGACTACGACAACCTTGTCAATGATCTGCGGGCTGGTGCGCTTGATGCCGGTGATGAGGCGTCGAGTGTTGCCCAACTCAACGGCAAACTGTCGTTTGACTTGAACACACATCTTGATGATGTGACCCACTTGGCAGTGGGTGAGGCTGACATTGCTTCGCTGGAATCGAAGCTGTCAGCGGCTCAGGGCAAGTTTGATCGTGCCGGTACGAACCGACACATTGGTTCAGGTGAACTGTCCAAGACGCTGCCCGATGGCACAGTTGCCACTGTGCCCGATGCGTTCTCCGGCAAGCTCGGAGAGGTTGCACTAGGCAAGGTTGCTAACGACGATTCGTGGGCCTACATGTCTGGTGCTGTTGCTACCCGCCGCGAAGGCGAGATGCGTAAGCGGTTGCAGGTTGTGGACGGCATGGTCACTGCCGATGACCTGGACAATTACAAGCAGGCTGTGTTCGATGCGTCGAACAAAATCTTCCGCGACAATGTAGTCACTCAGATGCGGTTGGACCCGACGAAAACGTCGGACGATTTCCTTGCCTGGTTCTACTCCAAAGAGGGCAGGTTTGAGCAGGAAGCTCAACACCAGTTCGGTCGTAACGTCACCGATCAGGCAGCCATGAAGACATGGTTTGATGCCGGTCGGGAGAACCTTCTTAAGACGTTCCCTGATGACAAGTTCCGTCAGAAGATTGCTGCCGGAACTGTCACTCAGTCCGATGTTGAACGATATGTGGCAACGGTTGGCCCCGACAACCTGCCACCCGTCATTGGTGATGTGACCCTCGACTTGCATGGTGCCACGAAAGAGGGTGGCAACTGGTGGACCCGGTTCACCCAGAAGGCGTTTCATGCGATGGGTGCCGTACCGGAAAACACGCTGGTCCGTCAGCCGTACTACAAGGTCCGCTTCACGCAGTACATGGACGCGAACCTTCCTAAGCTTGATTCGGAACTGGCGGCTAACGCTGATGTGATGGCGAAGGTGACGAACGAGGCGCATCGTTATGCGCTTCGTCGTCTACGTCGCGACATTTACACCATTCAACGGCAGAAGAATCTGCCGTCGATGATTGAGAATGTGTCCCCGTTCTGGACTGCCCAGGTGAACACGGCAACGACGTGGCCCCGCATTTTCGCGGAGAAGCCTGAGTCGATTGCCGGTATTGCCCGCACCTACACGCGGATGCGTGAGGCGGGAATGATTGACGATGAGGGCTACTTCAACCCGATCCCGGGCTGGACTCCCACCGTTGGTGGAATGGACTTGAAGATTCCGGTGACGAACGTGTTGTCCATGTTCGCCGGTAATCCATCGGATGCGGTGGAGAACATGCCGGGTGGTCCGGTTGTGGGGTTCTTCGCCCCATCTGCCGGTCCACAGTTACAGGTGATTGTGTCCGAGATGCAGAAGGGGACGCCAGGGTTTAAGCAACTGGCCGATCTACTGCCGGAGGATGCCCGTAAGAAACTGTTTGAACTTGGTAACCCGATGGGTATGTCTACCGAGTTCGGTTCGTTCGACATGTTGTTGCCGTCGTGGGGGCGTCAAGCTCTTGCCGGTATTCAGGGTGAAGGTAACGGAACCTACGACGCTATGGCGGCGAAGGTGACTCAGATTGAACTGGCAAAGTTCGATCAGGGTTTGCGTACCACG
>JACCDG011363356.1_pt1 | contig 18864 bp, 19 predicted proteins | sample 7442471 | NCBI WGS metagenome assembly JACCDG01 (sample SAMN15323444, study PRJNA562643) | freshwater metagenome | isolation source: river surface water | place: USA:Blue River Watershed | collected 2017-08-17 | reverse complement strand
CCAAAGCCGCAGGTGCGGATTGCTCCGGCGAACCAGAGCACGGCGGCCATCGACAAAGCGGCCCGGCAAGAGCGGGAGCTGGAAGGGATACTCGAATCGAACTGGCGCGAATGGGCAGCTGGCGATTGTGATGCCGCTGGGCTGGGCCGACCGCTGGCCACGCTGCTGGCAATCGCGACCAACACATGGAAAGAGTCTGGCGGTTGTCTGATCCGACTGCGCTGGCGGCGCGTGTCAGACAAGCTGGTCGTTCCGTTCCAGATCCAGTTGTTGGAGCCGGACTATATTGATATGACGGCGGATTATCCGCCCGACCAGTCCGGCGATTACTGGATCCAAGGCGTCAAGTTCAACTCGCTGGATCGGGTGATTGCGTACCGGCTGTACCAGCAACACCCGGGCAGCGGTTGGGCATGGGCCCCGGGCTCGATCTTGTACAACGACGTTCCGGCAAAAGACATCGTCTATCTGACCAGCACGACGCGAGCCGGCCAGGTGCACGGCGTCCCGATGTTGACGCCAGTGATCGCATCGTTGATTCAGCGCCAGCGGTTCATTCGGTCGGAGATGACGCGGCAAGAGACGATGTCGCGTATGGCCGTCGTCGTCACGCCTGGCAACGACGCCGTGAATCTGGACGATGAAACGATCGGCTTGCAGGTCGGTCAGTCCGAAAGTCCGGCAGAGGCCGCTGCGTCTGGCCGGGCTCCGGTCTATGAGTCGGAGATTCCAGAGGGCGGCATTCTGATCGCGCGCAACGGCAAGACCGTGACGCCGATCATCCCGGCCAGCAACAGTCAGTACGACGTGTTCTGCCGTCGGACCGACCGCGACATCTGCGCCGGCGCCGGCGTGCCGTATGAGCTCGGCACCGGCGACTTTTCGCAGATCAGCTACTCCAGCTACCAGGCCGGCGAGATCCAGTTCCGCGAGTCGATCCGCGTTGACCAGCGCATCTGGCTGACGCCGTTGTGCCTGCAGCCAATTTGGAAGCGGTTCCTGTTGGCGGCAGAGCTGGCCGGCAAGATTCCGGCCGGGCTGGATATCCGCGTGTCCTGGCATTTCCCGGCCGTGGCCGACACCAGCCGCAAGGAGTCGATCGAGGCCAAGATCGCAGCGATTGCCGGCGGCTTGTCCAGCTACTCGATTGAGCTCGCACAGGACGGTGTCGATTTTGAGGACGTGTGCCGGCAGCGGTGCAAGGACGATGCGATGTTGGCCGAATGCGGCATCACGCCGATATTGCAGCCAGGGCAACAACCGGCACTTGACACCGTCGAAAAAACTACGCAGCCTGTTGACGGGGAGTAGCAATCCATGACCGTCACCGTGATACAGCGCGAAGTCCCAGCAGAGCGGCGGCATCTACGCCGCGGCACGCTGACGATCGCGTCTGCGCGTGACGCCAAGCCGCGTCGACGTGCAGCCGAAGACGGCGAGATGATGGAAGACGGCGGAGAAGACCTGCCGATCGCCGCTGACCCTGCGTCTACGTCTGTTGTTGGCAGCTGGAATCCGGAGACGCGCACGGTCGAGGCCGTATTGTCGTCGGGCGCCGACGTCGAGCGGTACGACTACGACGAAAACTGGAATCTGGTTCGGTACGTTGAGCGGTTGCGCATGACGCCAGAGTCGATCCGCATGGATCGACTGAACAGCGGCCACATGCCGTGGCTGGTGATGCACCGGACGCACGACGTTGACTGTCTGATCGGCTACGTCAAGCGTGCCTGGTTGGACGAAAACAGCCAGCTCCGAGCCGAAATCTACCTGTCTGACGACGAAGAGTCGGCGTCAGCTGTGGCCAAAATCATCAACGGCACGCTGCGCGGTGTGTCTGTTGGGTATTGGATCTACAAAGAAGAAGTGACCACGCAGCCGGGCCAGATTGAGCTGCGAGAGGCTGTTGATTGGGAAGTGTTCGAAAGCTCTTCCGTCATTGTGCCGGCTGACCCGACCGGCGCCATTCGTTCCCAGACTCAGCCACCGGCGCCGAAGCGTCAGGAGCCATCGACCATGAGCACCGCACCCGCACCCATTGCCGACAACGCTGCCGCGACCCGCGCCGCCATCGCCGCTGAAAACAAGCGCGTCCTGGCGATCCAAGAGAAGGGCCGGCGCCTGAACATCGACGACGCCACGATCGCCGCGATGGTTGCCGACGTCGATTGCACCGTCGAGGCTGCTGCCGTTCGTATGGTCGATCTGTTGGCCGAAGGGCAGGGCAAAGCCCGTGTCACGCCGACTCCGGGCCTGCAGTTTGGCGAGGCCGAAGCCGACAAGCGGGCTGCCGCTCTGAGCGATGCTCTGGAGTACAAGCTCGGCTTGCGCACGGAGCTGTCTGACGCGGCCCGCTCTGTCGGCGTGCACGATCTGCGCTTGACGTCGATCGCTCGCGCGTTGCTTGACGGAACCGACATGGCGTGCCGTGGTTTGGTTACTCCGGCCGACATCTGCAAGCGCTCGATCCAGCACCACATGCGGTCGATGGGCGGTATTCAGACCGCGGCGACCCTGCCATCGTTGCTCGAAAACGTGATGAACAAGCAGCTGATCAAGCCGTTTGTTGGCGAGGCCGCCAGCTACGAGAAGATCAGCCGCCGCAGCGACTTGCCCGACTTCCGCAGCCAGTCCGTTGTGCTCATGAATGCGTTTCCGGACTTGGCTCTGATTCCCGAGGGTGATGACGTCACCTACGGCAAGCTGACCGACGGCGCCGACACTTGGGCTTTGGCGACCTACGGCAAGGGCTTGTTGCTGTCGTTCCAAGCGATGATCAACGATGACCTGTCCGGCATCCAGCAGGCGATCCGCACCGCTCCCAACGCGGTGTACGCTCGCCGCGCTTCGCTGTTCTGGGCCATGTTGACCGCCAACAGCGGCGCCGGCCAGAACGTTCGTGGCGCCGCCATGATCAGCACCGGCCGCAAGAACGCTGGCACCCCCGGCGCTCTGGCTGTCGGTACCGTCAACGAGCTGATTCAGCTGTTGATGCAGCAGTTGATGCCCGGCAGCACCGACCAGTACATGCAGCAGACGGCCACGCACATTCTGTTGCCCGCGCACTACGCGCAAGTCTGGCAGCAGATCAGCCAGCCGTACTGGCTGCCGACCGCTGCGGCCAATGCCAAGACGCAGCTGTTGATGACCCTCGAAGTCATCGCGGCGCCGCAGCTCGGCATCAGCGGCAACAAGCCGTACTACGTTGTTGCCAACGAGAACACGCCGTTCGTCCACGGCACCCTGCAGGGCCAGCCCGGCCCGCAGATGGAGCAAGAGACGGACTTCAACAGCGGCGGCATCAAGATGAAGGTCGTCGACCACTTCGGTGTCAAGGCCGTCGATTACCACGGTATCGCGGGCAACATCTACACCTAAGCCGGGCCGTCTGGCGCTGCTGACACACTGACTCTGTCTGGACTTCTGGAGGCATCACAATGGCCGCTCGCGCTTACGAATGGCGGGACTCCCGCAAAATCACCGCCGTGCTTGGCGCCACCCAGTCTGCCGGCGATTTGGCCAACCTGGGCGGACTGCCGGGCGTCATTCTGGACGACGGCGTGTCGGGTGACTCCGTCCCGTTTGCCGTCGAAGGTGGCGTCAAGATTCCGAAAGCGACCGGCTTTGCCCTGTCGCTTGGCGATCCGGTGTACGTCGACACCGGCACCGACCAGCGGGCCGAATCGTCTGCGGCTCTGACCTTCTTTGGCATCTGCATTGAAGAGGCGGCCAGCGGCGATACCGAAGTTTGGGTCCGTTTGTCGGGCGGTTCGCCGGCGTTTGCCAAGAACAACACCGTTGCGACCGCGGCTCCGGCCGTGACCAACGATGTCGACGAGGGCTACAGCGTTGGCTCGCGCTGGTACGACATCACCAATGACGTCGCGTATGTGTGCCTGGACAATTCCGACGGCGCTGCCGTGTGGAAGCGTGAGGCCGGCGGCGTGGTCGAGGGATCTGTGACGTTTGGCGCCGCTGATACGTCCAAGACCGTGGCGATCGGCGCGCTGTACAACAGCAAGCCGGTGTTCCTGTCGGATGCCCAGCAGGACCAGGGCGCTTGCACCGATGCATTTGGCGCGGTGTCGGCTGGCACGCTGACCATCACTGGCACGGCTCCCGGCGTTGGCAAGACGGCGATCTACAACTACCGTGTGGCCGTCAGCCCGTAAACAATCCTTGTGGTGAGGGCGGCTCGCCGCCGGCTGCCCTGTTGCAGTCGGCGGCGTTGTCGTTTCAGGGTGGCTATGTCGCGAGTCTGGGACCAGCTGAGAGCCACTGCCAATCGCGTCACCACGCGCACGTTTGGCACGTCTGCGGTCATCAACGGAGAGACGGTCGAGTACGTCAATCCGCTGGGCCGGTGGCAAAAGCTGTACGATGAAGACGGCAACGATATGTCGGCGATGGAGTATCGCTTGCAGATTCGGACTGTCGACGTTCCGTCGCCGTTGCCACGTGAGTGCGCAATCACCATTACGGGCGACGATCGGACCTACAAGCTGGCGGAGCGGCAGCGCGGCACAGACGGAATGGACGTCCTGATTCTGCACGAGGTAACGTAGTGGCTCGGATCGGCCTGACCCAGCAAGACATCGTCGACGCCGTCGCCACTGTGCTGCGGGCCGACGCTGCTATTGCTGCGCTGGTTGGGACTCGCATCTATGTGCAGCGTTCCATCCCTGGCATCCTGGCGCCGGCCGAAGACAAGGAGACACCGTTTCTGGAGATTCGCGCCGGCGACGAAACCGCGACCTATGTCGGATACTGCGACAGTATCCGAAATGAGGTGCAGACCGAGTTGCGATTCGCCGGCGTGGCGAGCTGCTACACCGATGACGAAGACAGCTGGGAAGCGCAAGCGATTGTCAATGCGGTGCAGACGGCGATCTTTTCCAGCCGCGTCCTGATGCGCCTGGTACTGCGTTGGGAGACTGGCCAGACGCCGGCGATCGCCATATCGACCGACAGCAAGACCGGCGCCAAGTCCGCGATCTCGATCATATCGATGCTGGCCACACACAACGTGAGGTACACGCTTGGGCCGTCGTAATTCCGAAGAAGCCATCAAACGGTGGCGGACAATTCGGCAAGCTCGCTACGGCGCGCGTCTGGCAAAGCGCGCGCCGGCGCGCGCCGTCAGTCTGGGAAAGCGCAAAAACTCCATCATTGGCTTTACTGTCGACGGCATTTTGGCCCGCATTACGGCAGCTCAGTCGGCGGGGCCAGATGTTGAAAAGTTCAAGTCAATTGGGCGCCTTGGCGGCTCGATTTTGGCAGCTATCCGGTATCGCCGGCAGGTGAAAGGTCAGTTTCCAGAGGGGCAGCGCACTGGCAGTACGCTGGTAGGAAAGAAGTCTCCGGCAGACATCGACAATCGGTATTTGCGCGCTGCAGGGCTTGACCGTCCAGATAACTTCGTCGGAAAATACACAACAGGGTATGAAAATTGGCGGACTTTTGGCCAGATTACCGGCTCCAAAGGCCACTACAATACCAGCGGTGGCATGTGGGCTGGCATGGAATCGCGAACGCTCGGAACGTCCATTGTGCACGAACCGGTCGGCAAGTCGCTCGGAGCTACTGGTCGCACCGGCGGAACTCAGCAGAATTGGCGCGAGGCTCTTGGCGATCGGGCCCGCAAGAAGTTCACCGGGGCGATTCCGAACCGGGACAAAACGTATCTGATTTGGATGTTGAACAAGGACAATCCGATCGAGCCGAGCCAGTCAGAACTTGACAAGGCCGCGTTGGTGCTTGCGTTCGATTTGACCGCGGGGCATATTGCTGGCTGGGCGGCGACCCAGTCGTGGGTTGACAAAGCCGACGCAGTCGAGAGCGCACTGTGGTACGGCACCAAGGCAGGGGGATAAAATGGCGACGTTCAATTGGCTCCAGTTGTCGGCGGGTTACTGTGGCCAGCAAGACTTTGTCACGCCGTCCACAACGACATCCGACTTCCGCATCTTTCCCGTGTCCGTTGACGGTGTGCCGGCATCCGGTCGCCAGTCCGAAGACATGGTCCGAAAGACCGGCCAGTTCGGCGCCATGGCCGCACCGCTGCCCGGTGGCCGTGACGGCGCAACGTTCACGGTTCGACTGCCGTTCCTGCTGGGCCTGCTGACCTACGACGAAACGACGGCGACATGGAATACCGGAGATCAGGCCAGTCCGGCCATGAATCTGATTGCGTCGGCGCTTGGCAGCAAGAACGGCTCTGTCAGCTCCACATCGGATTTCCTGCAGGGCCTCAATATGTGGATCGAGGCCTACGCTGCAGCCGGCGTAGCGAGCGCGGCGGCTGACAATGTCGTGACCGTCAAGAGTCCGACTCCCGGCGGCGGCGCATTCAGCCCGGGCCAGTTCTTTGCCTGCACCGACGGCACCGAAATTACAGGCGGGTTCATCAAGTCCATTTCCAGCAACACCCTGACGCTGGCCGAAGACGCCGCACGCCGGGCCGTGACCGACGACGACATCATCCCGACGTGGACGATCGCGCTGACATCGGCCGAACAAATCGCCATGACCTGGCGGTTCTGGGGCATCGATGCGGCGCAGCTGATCCAGCTGGTTGGCTGCATGGCCACGGCGATTCGCATCATGGGCGCGCCGGGCAAAACGCCAGAAGTCGAAATTGACTACATTGCCACTGATTACCAGTGGCTTGATTCCGGCGGCGGCCTGCAGTTCCCGTCTGACTTGTGGGAATACTGCGCGCCGGTCACTGGCTACAGCGGCGCGCGCACGACCATCAACGGCACGCAGACCTGTGGTCTGGAAGAGTGGATGCTGACGATTGAGTGCGTGCTTGCTGAGCGCATGTGCGCCAGCGGCCTGCAGGGCGTCAGCCAGCGCGAAACTGTCAACCGTATCGCGACGATTACGTTCATGATTCCGGAAGACACAGACCGGGCTCCAGCCAACGGCGATAGCTATTGGGAAGACCAGTTTACCGGAGCGGCAAACTTTCAGCTTGGATTTGAGGTCCTGACGACTCCGGGCAAATGCCTGGCGTTTTTGATGCCGGCTGGCCGGCTGGCTGTACCACCGGCGCCACAGGAGCGCAACAACGCAATCTACTGGCAGCTGACGATGCGGGCCGGCGCCTACAACGGCGATGGCGGTAGTACGTTGCCGGCCGACACTGTTCTGCGGATCGGCGGCGCGTAACCGATTCGCCTCACCACAAGGCAGCACACCATGGCTTTGATTCTTTCTCGCACTAACCAGCGATTGACGGTAGTGCACGACCAAGACCCGGACACCGACAAGAGCATCGGCAAGCAGTACGCCGGAAACTTCCGTTCTGCCGACGGCCAGCCATCTGGCGCGACCCGCATTGAGGTGTCGCCAATCTCCGGCGACGTCTGGGAGCGGGCCACCAAAGCCGACGATCCGTCAGCTCTGCGAATCGATGCGGCCGGCGTGACACTGGACGGCAGCCCGGTCAAATCCGGCGACCTGTCGATGGGATGGCAAGTAGAGCTGGACCTGCTGATTCGGGAGATCAGCATCGGCCCTTTGGCATCGCGCCCGTCATTGTCGCAGCCGACGACGGCGGGCGACGACGCGGCACCGCCAGCCGAGAGCTAACCGGCGAAGCGCTGTACTATGCCTTGGCAGAGCTCTGGGTTATGGGCGGCTGGCTCGGCAAGGCGCATCGCTGCCCGAAGTGCACCGGCTACGGCTGCACCAATGCGCCGCGCATGGCTGTGGGGCGGTATCGTTGGCTGCAGTGCCCCATTGGCGCGTTGCAGCATCCGTATTTCCAGCTGATCGTTCGGACGCACGTGTTGCTGCAGCTGTCTCCGCTGGCCGGCTGGCCAGATGCGTATCCTGTTGGTATTGTGTCGGGACTGCTGGCGATTCGTGGCGCGCTCGCCGAAGAGCGGACCCGGCGACAGCGCGAGGCGGAGCTGGCGGCGGCAAACACTCGGGCGATGCCGGGAGCCGGTAGAAACTGGAGGTCGTGATGGCGCTGTCGGCAAAATCCACCATTGTGATCGATGGCGTCGACAGCACCGGCAAGGCTTTCAAGTCTGCTGAGGGAAACGCTGCCGGATTGAACAAGCGGCTGGAGTCGATTGCGGACAAGTCGGGCGACAGCGAGCGCGCGTTTTTGGGCATCAAGGACATTTTGGGCAGCATGGGTGGGCCCGTGCAGACGTTGGCGGATTTTGCCGGCGGCTTTGAAGGCATTTTGAAAGGCCTTGGCGGGCCGCTGGGCTTGGCCGTGGCTGGCGTTGCAGCGCTGACGGCTGGCATGTACCAGCTGTACAAAATGAGCGAGGAGAAGGAAAAGAAGCGGATCGATGGATTGGTTGCCGAAAACGACAAGCGGCTGGCCAACAAGAAGACGTTGGCCGAAACGCTGGGTCTAGAGACGGAGTCGCTAGCCGGCGTCCAGGAGCGACTGACGGCAGAGCAAGCAAACGCGGAGCTGCAGAAGGTGGCGGCGGCGTACGCCAAAGAGTCGTCGGTGCGTGTGCGGGCTCTGGCTGAAAACGATAAGGAGCGTGTAGCGCTGGCCGACCAGCAGCTCGGCAAGCTGCAGGCCCAAGCCCGGGCACTGGAGGCCCAGGAACACTTTGCACAGCAGATTGTGGCCACGGAGCAAGCGCGCCTGTCTCTGCGTCAGGCAGACGCCGACAATGCCGATCTGGAGCGGCAGCGGATCGAGCGCATGATGGACGTTCCAGAGAAACTGGCGCAGCTGGAGTCGCGGCGTCAGGCCCGCGAGAAGAAACTGCAAGAAGACCGGAGCAAGCTGCGCGAGCAAGAAGCCAAAGAAATGAACTGGATGGTCCAGAAATACCGCGACGCCAGCGGTGTGGTTCTGGACTCCAGCGCGGCACAGACCAAGAAGCTGCAAGAGTATTTGGCCGAAAAGAAGCGCATTGCACACGAAGAGCTTGCCGTCGAAGACGAATTGATGCGGATCGCCAAGATGGGCGAGGCCTACAAGAACGAGCGCGACGCGGCCCGTGCGGCAGCAAATGCGGCTGGCAAAGCCGGCGCCGATGCGTACAAACGGCGACTGCAGGAGCAAGAGAAAGCCGAAGACGAATACACAAAGAAGTTCGTTGAAGACACGATGTTGCGCGTCAAGGCGCTGGTTGACGAAGCGAACGATCAGAAGAAATTCGCCGACGCTCGCGAGGCGAATCTGCGCGAAGCATCCGACCGTATCCTGTCGGCACAGCAGCGCTTGACCGGCGACGAGGGCGAAAAGGCAGAATTGAAGCGTCAGCAGCTTTGGCTGAAAGACCAGCAGGCCCGGGCTGACTTGGCCAAGCGCATCGACTTGGACGCGGCGACGCGCAACGAGCTGATGCGGGCCCAAGATTTGGAGTGGGCTGCGACGGAGCGGGAGCTGGCTGACGAAAAGCGACAGCGCGATACGGCAGAGGTCCGGCGCAAACAAGACAACGCGGTGGCGATCGCCAAGTCGACCGTCGACATGCTGTCGCAGATTGGCCTGGCAGAGCGGGCGGCGGCTGGACTCAAGGCTGTGATTGCCGGCGCAGAGTCCGGTCTGGCGTTTGCGCGTCAGGACTATTTCGGTGGCGTCCAGGGCGCGCTGGCTGCTGCGCAATTCGCTGCCGTGGCTGCTGGTATCGGCGGCGGTAGCTCTGGCGGCGGCGCACAGGCCAGCAACACTGGCGGCGGCCAGACGCAGTTTGGCGGTACGCCAATGGCTGATTCGGCAGCGCCGTCTGGCGGCAACGTCTCGATCAATTTCGGTCGCGGTTTTGTGGTTGGCACGTCGCAACAAGTCGGCAAGGCTGTCGGCGGCGCATTGCGGTCTGTGAAGTCGACTGGCTATGCCAAAATGGAGGCCGCTTGATTCTGAGCCAGCGCTTTGATTGGCCGTCTGTAACGTGCGACGTCACTGTCGGCATCGATACAGACACGTGGACGTGCCCGGCGTCGATTGACGACGGGTATGCCGCTCTGGCCGATTTGGCTGACTGGTTCGGTGACGCTGGCCGACCGTGGACGGCATCGATGTCGATCATCTGGACCCGGCTTGGCGGCGAAGTGTTTGCCGCGGCCAGCAATCCGCGATGGGAGGTCGTGCCGTCGACATCTACCACGTTTCTGTGGTCGACAGAGGCACAGGCTGCGCTGGAGCCGGACAGCTCGACAGATCGATTTGGTACCGGGCACGGCGCGCTGCCCTGCAACGGCTGGGGGTTGGACGGAGGCACGACACGTGTGGGCTTGCCTGGCATGGCGTCGGCACAGGGCACCATGCGGCCGGGCGTGCCGGTTCTGGCCGCGATCAAGCCGTCTGCCGTGGCTGGCTTTGACTACGACGGCACGGAGCTGATTGCCGGATTTCTGGCCCGCACGCCGTCACCGCGGCGCTGTTGGGTGCTCGACATCGATGGTGTGTGGCGACAGTATGCCCTGGCTAACGTCGGTCGCGAACGTCGCAAAACGATCTGGATACACACGCTTGAACTGGCCGGTGATGCACTATGACGATGCGCGTTGAGTCATACAGCTATCGCGACCCGGCCAACACCCGTTACGGGTCGACGCACACGATTATTGTGGAGTCTACTGGCGGAACGCCGTACACGATTCGGCACGCGGCGCCGGCGTCGTTTCTCGCCGTACTGGCAGAGTGGGCGTCGGCGGCAACCACGGCGACTGGCGAGGCGATTACGATCGCGTGGTCTGCGACGACTGACCGCGTCACCATCGCCAACGCTGCCGGCGTTTTTGAGGTCACGCTGCCCGGCTCTGTGCCGGAGTGGCTGGGCTTCGCAACGTCGTCGCTGACTGGTGCAGCCAGCTACACTGGCACACTTGGCCCGCGCGGCATCATCGAACCAATCAACGTCGATCTGGATGCGCTGGAGCACGTCGAGCAATCGGAGCTGCACGAATACCGGCTGGGGCGGGCCGCTGCCACAACCTGGCACGCGATTGCGCGTCGGACTGTGGAGGTCGTCGTCGCCGGCGCCGCGGACCAGCTCCGGCTCTGCGGCTGGCTGACGTCTGGCCGGCTGCTGGTAACGGATGCGACCGGCGTGCAGATGGACGGCTTTGTGGCCTCAGAAGAGAGCCACGAACTGCAGGCCCAGGACGGTTCGATTCTGGTACGGCGAATGGTCCTGACGTCGCCGGGCGACCCAGCAGAGACGTACAGCAGCTATGGCGGCCTATGGGGCGCAATCCGCTACGGCTGGTCGACCATGTATTGGCTGCAAATTGCCGGCGTCGACACGCTGTTCTGCGAGCGAGCCAGCGACATTGCGCTACCAGCTGGCGGATATATCGAAGAGGGTTCGCTTGTAATCGACGACTCAGCAGAGGTCGGAAGCGTCATCGATCGCCAGTCTGGTATTGGCGCCGGTCTGAGCCTGTCAGCAAAGCTGCTGGACACCGACACGGTGCGCAATCTGTTTGCACGCCCGACAGCGGCGACCTGGCTGACGGCGACACTGACGGCTGCCGGAACGTCGTGCACGCTCGAAGACGGGAGCGTGTTCGATTCCGGTGGCGGTACGGTCCACATCGGAATGGAACGATTGACGTATGCCAGCATCGCGGCCAACACGATGTCAGGCCTGACCCGGGCGACGGCTGGATCGTTGGCATATGAGCATCGCACCGGGTTCATTGGACAGGCTGTGACCGACAAGATTCTCTGGTGGCGTGGCCGACCTGTGTTGCTGTGGGCGGCACCGCTCGATCCAATGGGCCGCGTCACCGGCGCATCGCTGGATGCAGAATCGGTGCAGGTGTGGAAAGGCCGAATGGAGGCCGATCCACAGCGCGTCACCGACGGCTTTGAATTGCAGTGCCAATCGCTGGACCGGGTGATTACCGAGTCAATGCCGGATGCGCCGACGGGTACCGTCATTGGTTCGGGCGACTATGCCATCTGCCCGGGGCCGCTCAAAGCGATTACGCGCCTGACTGGCTACGATGACACTGCCACGCTGCAGTGGGGCCCGTACCAGATTTCTGCGACGCTGCTGACTGAGTATGCTGCGGGCGAGCTGCTGACACAGGACCAGGTCATTGCCAGTCTGCAGGCGGCGTGGTCTGCGGCTGTGACTGCAGCCGGCGCCACCGGCGAGTTGGAGCTGTTTCTGGACCTGACCACTGGCGGAAATCCAGCTGGCGGATACCTGCGACCAAACGCGATATTCAAGGCCAATTCTGCGACGTATATCGAGATCGAACTGTCGTCGATCTATGGCGCCGCTGGCCTCGATTACGATCTGATTGGCCCTGGTGGCGGCGCCACTATCCCGGACGGCTGGCGGCTTGACCTGTTCTGGCCGCTGGTCAATCTGGTGCCGTGGTCGCCGGGCCTACCGCTGACCAACGGCAACAAATCCGTATCGGTGCAGCTGGACGATTCAGTGGCCGCAGACATCCCTGCGTCTGGCCGGCTTCGGATCAAATGGGAGAATTTGGCCCGCAGCTACACCTACAGCTCGACCAGCACAGACGGCAACGTGGCCATCTTCGGCGGCCTGATTCCAGCAGACCCAACCACGCCACCGATTGGCGTGGTCACGGACCTGCAAGGCTGCACCGTGGAGGTCACATCGCTGTTGTCTGAGTCGTCGCCGGCTGTGGCGCTGTCCACGATTCTGCAATCCAGCGGCACAGGCCTGCGCGGTGCCTACGATACGGAGAGCTACGGGTACGGAATCCCAGAAGAGGATATGGAAGCCGACGGAGACTGGTCCGACCTTGCGCCGCTGGCGCCGGCCGGCGATTACGACCTGGCCGACCAGTCGGCGGAATCAATGGTCTGCGGCCTGCTGGCGCTGCGTCAGGCGGCGCTGGTATTGCGGCTTGGCGACGACCAGGTAACGCAGCAGCTTCGGATTGTCAGCACGATCCCGAGTGGCTCCGACTACGCTGTGACCCTGACTGACGGCGATTTGCTGGGCTATGACGACACACCAGTCGCCAGCGTGGACCGGCTGACGGCGCCGAATGTGATTGTGGTACAGCGCCGTAACGGCAGCGACGACAACGAAAAGATCACAGTCCAGCAGCTCCAGTCGATCCAGCAGCAGGGCCGGCGCGAAGTGTCATGGGACATCGTTGCGAGCGACCGCGACGCACTGGTGCAGACGGTGCTGGATTGGGCCCCGAGCTGGCAGCAGCAGGACGGCACCGGCCAGGCGATTGAGCTGCGCGTACCGCCGTGGATCGACGCGCACCAGGGCGATCTAATCTGGCTGGACGGCCTGACGCATCCGGCGCTGTGGCAATGGGGCTCGCGTGAATCTGGCTACACCGGGCCCGCTCGCGTCACCGGCCGCACGATGGAGCTGGTCACGACAGCCGTGGTGCTGACGCTGCTGATTGACGGCAGCTACCAGCAACACAGCCTGTCGCCGGCCATGCAGGTGTCGGCTTTTGCCGGTACCGCTGGAGCTCCGACGACGATCACGGTCCCGGGCATCTATCTCAAACACCTGCAGTCGGCGCTGGCGCTGGCGGCGACCATTGAGCTAATCCATTACATTCCAGCACAGGCAGAGGCGGCGGGAGAGGGCTACGTTATTTCTGCCGTGGCCGAGTCCGGCGCCGATGCCGTTCTGACGGTCCAGAGCGTTATCGGTACGCCGACGCTGCGGACCACGGCGCCGTACAGCTGGTTGACGTTGCCGCTTACCGCTGACTGCACCGACTATCAGGCCGGATTCGCGCACGACAGCGATGGGAGCTACTGGATATGAGCATCGTTGATCCGGGCGATATGGTCGTGACCAGTGCGGCGGACCTGACAAAAACGCCAATGCGGCGCGATGTTCTGGCGCAAGCGCTGCTGAACTGCAACTTTGCGTGGGCTGCATATGCGCCTCCGCTGCTGTCTGTGCTGGTCACTGGCGACCCAGCAGAAGCGAATCAGCGGCGTTTGGAGATTCCAATCCGGCCATCGGCAGACGGACTTGTGTACGATTTCCGTCTGATTTTGATGCCGTCGAACACAACGACCTACACGATTGGGCTGGAATACTGCACGACGTACGCCGGTGGCGCCACTGGCTGGACCGTGCTGTTCAACGACACTGGTGTGGCTGCCACTGCCGCAACGCTGCTGGACTATTCCAACTCAGCAACGATTCCTGCAACCGCTGTCGCCGTGCGAATCTCTGTGTCGCGTCTGGCTGGAACGTACGAATGGCACAGCGTTTTTATGCGTCCGTCGTTCGTGGGAAACGCGGCGCCGGCCACACTGCAGCCGTCTGGATTTTTGAGCTATGACGATGCGTTGCTGAACTCGACTGGCGCTCCGATCAACACGGAGATGATCAATCGGGTCAGGAACAACGCCAAGGCCCTGTTGCTGGACCGCTGGCAATGCGCGATGGCGTTTGCGCAGCCGACGGCGCCACGTCGTCAGGTATCCGGCAGCGCCGAGCTCCAGCTGCCGCGGTGCCGCATCCATCTGCCGCATCAGGCCGGTGTTGCAATTCTGCAGGTGTACGCCATTGGCACCGTCAACACCGGCTCCACAGCTGACCTGATTGCCGTGCGCGTTGTCGGCGGCGAAACTGTAGAGCTGGACGCCGACGAGACGATCCAAATCGCCACGCTGGCCGCAAAGATTCAGGGCTTTGGGTTGTCTGCGTACGTCGACCTGGACGTGTTTGTTCGGGCCCCAACCAACACGACCACGCTGCGATCGATGGTCATTTACTGGCAGCCGGGGTAAGCAATGCGCAAGCCAGGGACAACATCATGGGCCGGCTCTGCAGTGGCGCAAGGGCTGCCGATTGCACAGGGCGCGACGCCGGCGGCCACGGCGGCGATTCTGTCACAGGTCGACCGAACGATGACGGAGTTGCTGACGACGCCGTATTGTAGCCCGGCGCTGCCCTATGACGCCGGCTCCGGCAATCGGCGCTACTGGTATCACGCCGTCGGCTTTGCGATGCGCCATGGCCGGCTGTGGTGCAGCATTCCTGTGGATAACCTGTCGACAGCGGCGCAGCAGACGGTGGCGGCAACGACCGCTGCCGGTGGCGAGTCTGGCAACGACATCGTGACGCACACGTTTGCCCAGGCGTTCACGCCGGCCAGCACGTGTTTCGGTCCGGCTCCGAGCGTCGGCGAGTATACCGGACTGGTCATCGACGACGCACCAGCAGCCAGCAAAGACCGGCAGCTGGAGCTACCGGAGACGCTGGACGGCACGCTGTCGCAAACGCGGTGCAGCGTCGATGGCGCGTGGTCTGTGTCGTTGATGCCGACCCAGCAGAGCGACGACCTTGAAGCAATTTGACACTGGCCCGCTTGTTGTGTAGCGTGCTACACAGCGGCGCAGATGCCGCTTGAGGTGCGACGATGCAACGAGAGCCAGCCAACTACACCGAAAACGCAGAGCCGATGCCGTCACCGCCGGAGCTGCACGAATTGGCGGCAGTGCGGCGCTTTATCGATGGCCGCCGCGATGACCAGGAGAACTGGCTGGCCGATACACTGTTGCTGTGGGGCGCCGTGGCCGTGCTGTACGCTGTTGGCTACGTCGTGTGCCGTTTCATTGGTTGGGCTGGAGGTTAGTCATGGCGCTGCTATCGGGTATTCCCGGCTGCTGGATTATGGCGCCGTACGATCGTTACACGTTGCGCGTATGGACGCTTGGCGCCGGCAAGTGGTCGGTTGTAATGACGATGCCGCAACACACCATGGCTGAAAATTGCCACGACAGCGAACTGGCCGCTGTGCAGAGCGCGGTGCGGCATTTCGTTGGCAGTAGCAAGGTGGTGGCGCTGCCGGCAGACCAACAAGGCCGCGTATGTCTGGTGCATCCGCTTGTCGATCCAGCGTGGGGCGCAAACTGGACCGAGGCGCTGCAGGTATTGCTGGAGCGTCTCGAACAGTTGTACGCCGTCGCTTGAGTCGCCGGCTACACTTCGCTATGCTCTACGGCCGGGGAGGTGCTCGATGGCCGTGCGCAGTGGTGACGATCAGAGTCAGGCGTTTGAGTTGTCGGGCCGGGCTCCGAAATGGCTGCTGAAAGACTGGATGAAGACGGCGTTTATTTGCCTGTCCTGTGTCGGTGCCGGTGCCGGATTCACAAAGTTGGCCAGCGATGGTTCGCTGGATGTCGGCGTCCCAGCGGCAGCGCACGCGGCTGCCCGGGCGGCGGTCAAAGAAATCGACCCACCAACACGCTCCGAAGTCCAGCAGGTAGCGCGCCAGGTATCCGCCGAAGTGACGACCGCTGCGCTGATTGAGCATCAACGCTGGCTCGATGAGAAGTTTGGGCGCGGCGAAGACCGCGACGCCGTAATCACAACCGAGCTGGGCCGGATGGCGACGCAGCTCCAAAACCTTGACGCGCTTTTGCGCGCCTCACCACGGCGAAAATGACCAGCAAAGCACAAGCCTACAACACCAGCCGCATCCATGCCCGCAACACGCTGCGCCGGCTTGGCTGGTGGCCGTTTGTGTCGTCGCCGGGAAGCGCGGAAGAGGTCGCGGAAATCGTCGCGTTCCAGAAGCAGCACGGTCTGACGCCAGACGGCGCCGCCGGTCAAGACGTGTTTAGGGTACTGCGCCGATTGCACGCAGCGGCCCGCGGCTGGTTGCTGGAGCTGCCGCACGGACTGCCGGCGATCGAACGTGTCTACGGCAAGCCCGGCAAAGGCAAGACGGTCAAGGTCGCAATCTTTCCCGGCTCCGGTCGTGCAGTCGGCTTTCACGCCGTCCTGGCCAACGAGCTCGCGACGTTGCTGGAGATTGCTGCGGACCAGTCCGGGTACACGCCAGAAGACATTCAGACGTTGAACGTTCGCAAGAAGCGCGGCGGCGACAATCCCAGCGACGAATACAGCACGCACAGTTATGCCTGCGCGTTCGATGCTGACCCGTGGCGCAATCCATGGGGCAACAAGCCGTCGTCGCCGCTGATCAAACACCCTGCGTTTCTGGAGACGTTCCGTGCGCTGGGCTGGCGGTGCGGCGCCGACTGGAAGACACCTGACACGATGCACGTGCAGGCCTGTACGGGGTACTAATGCCAGGACATTACGAACGAGGCCCGTCGCCGCTCCAGCCGTATCCACAGCGGCCCGCACGCTGGCCGGCTGTCGTGATTCGTGGCGGTACGGTCCTGTTTCTGTTGCTGCTGTCTGCGGCGATCATCGTGCTTTGCACGCGCTGCACGCCAGCCACAGAGCAACGCAAGAACTGCATAACGCATATCGAGCCGCATCCGACGCTGCCATATCCGGCGGGCGTGATCGTCGTGACGTGCGATGGTCTGGAGCGGGCCCGCATTGTTGCACGGCGGATATATGCTCAGCACTGCCCAGGTTGATGACGGCGTGACCGCAGTCGTGACCGGTCTGGGGACGGCGCGGTTGACGTCTGCGGGCCTGAGCACGGCACAGACGCAGCTGCTAGTGCTGGAGGTCGATCGCGTCTTACGTGGCCGTCTGGCGCTATTGACGGCGGTGCGTATCGAGTCCGACACCGCAGAGATTATCGACACCCGTCCAGATGCCGCTTGACGACGGCTGACCAGTCGTGTAGCGTACTACACAACGGCGCTACTGCTGGCGTCGGAGTGTCCAACACCACAGGAGATTCTTATGTTCGACAATTCACACCGCGATGCGGGCCGGCATCAGTACGTGTCGCTCAAGCCCGGCTGCTTTATGGACTTCCACGTTGAGCGCGTGTTGCCGGTTGAAATGGCGCCGGGTAATCCGGCGTTTGGCGGCAAGCCCTATGAGGTGTCGCCGATGGACGTGCACGTCTACCGTCACACGTCGTTCGACAAGGACACCGGCAAGCCCGGCGACATTCGGTCGCCCAACGATACGCTGCGCTGGGAGCCGGCCAGCCACAACATCACCGGGCTGATCAACCTGGCGGACGATGCGACGGCCAAGCACGGCGGCGACCGTGCGGCGATCGCCAAGTACAAACTGCGCTGCACCGTTGAACAAGGCTACAACAAGGTCAATCAGCGCTACTTTCACGTTTACAGCTATGCCGCGTTGGATGCCGCTGGTAATCCGTTGCCGGCGCGTCAGCTGCCACCGGCACCGACTGTGGCAGCTGGCCATGATGCCGGCTCGCAATCCACGCCACAGCAGTACCAGGGCCAGCACCAGCAGTCAGCTCCGGCGCCGGCCTACACGCCGCTGGACGAATTGCGCGAGTCGCTGACTGTCGTGACGGATTTTCCGCAGTTGCAGCAGGCTTGGGCGGCGGTGGCGCAACGGCTGGCCGCTGCTAGTCAGGTTCCGCAAGCGCAACAGCTGGTCACTCCGGTCAAGCGTCGTTTGTTGATGGCTGAAATCCAGCGCCACACCGACGGCCAAATGCTGACGCAGGCCAAGGCCGACATTGTGCGTCGCTGCGGTGCCGATGGCGCGCTGGCTGCTGAAATCTCCGCGGCGTGCGACCGCCGTATCGCGGAGACGACCGATACCGGCTTTGCCTTTGGCGCCAATGTCGGCGGCGGTGTCGACGACATTCCGCTGTAGCTGGCACTGGGTGTTGTCAACAGTGGGGCGCGCATACTGAGCATCACGCGCAAAACTCTCACCACAGAGGAAACCGTTATGAATATCGATGATCTGAAAGTTATTCTGGCCAAGCATTCGCTTTGGCTGCGCAATGAAGAAGGCGGAGCCCGCGCCGACCTGACCCGCGCCAACCTGTACGGCGCCGACCTGTACGGCGCCGGCCTGACCCGCGCCGACCTGACCCGCGCCGACCTGTACGGCGCCAACCTGACCGGCGCCAACCTGTACGGCGCCGACCTGACCGGCGCCAACCTGACCGGCGCCAACCTGACCGGCGCCAACCTGACCGGCGCCAACCTGACCGGCGCCAAGAATGCCCCTTTATCTG
>JACCDG011002826.1_pt1 | contig 18866 bp, 18 predicted proteins | sample 7442471 | NCBI WGS metagenome assembly JACCDG01 (sample SAMN15323444, study PRJNA562643) | freshwater metagenome | isolation source: river surface water | place: USA:Blue River Watershed | collected 2017-08-17 | reverse complement strand
GGGAGCCCTTTCGGATGCGAAAAGTAGAATCGGCGCTTTCCGTCAAGCCGCCCCGCCCCCGTCCGGGGGTTGCCGGGGGAGGCGCGCCGACTCGACAGGGAAGAATCCCGTGGCAGGTCACAGCAAATGGGCCAATATCCAACACCGCAAGGGCAGGCAGGATGAAAAGCGCGGCAAGGTCTGGACGCGGGTGATCCGCGAGATCATGGTCGCGGCCCGCCAGGGCGGCGGCGACCTCAACGCCAACCCGCGCCTGCGGCTGGCGGTGGACAAGGCCAAGGCGGCCAACATGCCGGCCGACACGGTCAAGCGCAACATCGACAAGGCCACCGGCAACCTCGAGGGCGTGAACTACGAGGAAATCCGCTACGAGGGCTACGGCATCGGCGGCGCGGCCATCATCGTCGACACCATGACCGACAACAAGGTGCGCACGGTGGCCGAGGTGCGGCACATCTTCAGCAAGTACGGCGGCAACATGGGCACCGAGGGCTCGGTGGCCTTCCAGTTCAAGCATGTGGGCCAGATCATCCTGGCGCCGGGCACCTCCGAGGACCAGGTGATGGACGTGGCGCTGGAAGCCGGCGCCGACGACGTGATCACCGGCGACGACGGCGCGATCGAGGTGCTGACCGCTCCCGGCGCCTTCGAGGCGGTGCGCAATGCCCTGGACGCGGCCGGCCTCAAGCCCGAGGTGGCCGAGGTCACCATGCGGCCCGAGAACACCATCGAACTCGCCGGCGACGACGGCGCCCGGATGCAGAAGCTCCTGGACATGCTGGAAGACCTGGACGACGTGCAGGACGTGTTCCACAACGCCGAGATCGCGGAGTAAGGCCCGGCATGAAGGTCCTCGTCATCGGCTCTGGCGGCCGCGAACACGCCCTGGCCTGGAAGCTGGCCCAGTCGCCCAAGGTACAGCAGGTCTATGTGGCCCCGGGCAACGGCGGCACCGCCACCGACCCGGCGCTGGTCAACCTGCCGATCACCGACATCGCCGCCCTGCGCGAGTGGGCGCTCCATGAAAAGGTGGGCCTGACCGTGGTCGGCCCCGAGGCGCCGCTGGCCGCCGGCGTGGTGGATGCCTTCCGCGCCGCGGGCCTGCGCATCTTCGGCCCGACCCAGGCAGCGGCCCAGCTGGAGAGCTCAAAGGCCTTCTCCAAGGCCTTCATGAAGCGCCATGGCATCCCCACCGCCGCCTACGAGACCTTCACCGACGCCACCCAGGCCCACGCCTATGTGGACCGCATGGGCGCGCCCATCGTGGTCAAGGCCGACGGCCTGGCCGCCGGCAAGGGCGTGGTGGTGGCCATGACCGCCGCCGAGGCCCATGAGGCGATCGACTTCATGCTCCTGGACAACAAGCTGGGCGTCACCCACAACGAGGGCGGCGCGCGGGTGGTGATCGAGGAATTCCTCCAGGGTGAGGAGGCGAGCTTCATCGTCCTGTGCGACGGGAAGAACGTCACGGCGCTCGCCACCAGCCAGGACCACAAGCGGCTGCAGGACGGCGACCAGGGCCCCAACACCGGCGGCATGGGCGCCTACTCGCCCGCACCGGTGGTCACGCCCGCCATCCACGCCCGCGCCATGCGCGAGGTCATCCTGCCCACCATCCGCGGGATGGAAAAGGACGGCATTCCGTACACCGGCTTCCTGTACGCCGGGCTGATGATCGACGCCCAGGGCGCGGTCAAGACGCTGGAGTTCAACTGCCGCATGGGCGACCCGGAGACCCAGCCGATCATGATGCGGCTCAAGTCCGACCTGCTCGAGGTGATGCTGGCCGCCACCGGCGGCACGCTGGACCAGCTCGAGCTGCAGTGGGACCGCCGCACCGCGCTGGGGGTGGTGATGGCCGCCGCCGGCTACCCGCTCTCGCCGCGCAAGGGCGATGCGCTCACCGGCCTGCCGGCCCCTTCCGAGGACGCGATGGTGTTCCACGCCGGCACGCAGCTGCAGGACGGCCAGGTGCTCACGAGCGGCGGCCGGGTGCTGTGCGTCACCGCCCTGGCCGACACGGTCAAGGCCGCCCAGCATCGGGCCTACGAGGTGGTGCGTGGCATCCAGTTTGACGGCGCGCAGTGGCGCTCCGACATTGGCTTCCGGGCCGTGAAGGGCTGAAGGCGCATGACCCCGGCGCAAGTCCGCGACTACCTCACCGGCCTGCAGGCCCGCATCACCGACGCCATCGAGGCGCTCGATGGCGAAGCGAAGTTCCTGGCCGACGCCTGGAAAAAGCCCGAGGGTGAGCGGCTGCAGGGCGAGGGCCTGACCAAGATCCTCGAGGGCGGCGCCGTCTTCGAGCGGGCCGGCTGCGGCTTCTCGCATGTTCGGGGCCCTCAGCTGCCGCCCTCGGCCACCCAGCACCGGCCCGAGCTGGCGGGCGCCCCCTTCGAGGCGATGGGCGTGTCGCTGGTCTTTCACCCGCGCAATCCTTATGTGCCGACGGTGCACATGAACGTGCGCATGATCGCCGCCACGCCGGCCGGCGGCGAGCCGGTGGCCTGGTTCGGCGGCGGCATGGACCTCACGCCGTACTACGGCTTCGACGAGGACGCGGTCCACTTCCACCAGACCTGCAAGCAGGCCCTGGCCGCCTTCGGCGAAGACAAGTACCCGCGCTTCAAGACCTGGTGCGACGAGTACTTCAGCCTCAGGCACCGCGGCGAGCAGCGCGGGGTGGGCGGCATCTTCTTCGACGACTTCTCCGAGCTCGGGCAGGCCCGCAGCTTCGAGATGCTGCAGTCGGTGGGCGACGCCTTCCTGGCCGCCTATCTGCCCATCGCACAGCGCCGCAAGGACACGCCCTACGGCGAGCGCGAACGCAACTTCCAGCTGTATCGGCGCGGCCGTTATGTGGAGTTCAACCTGGTCTGGGACCGGGGCACGCACTTTGGCCTGCAGTCGGGCGGGCGCACCGAGTCCATCCTGCTGTCCATGCCGCCGCTGGCGAGTTGGGCCTACCAGCAGCGCCCGGAGCCGGGCACGCCCGAGGACGCGCTCTACACCCGCTACCTGGTTCCGAGGGACTGGGCCTGAGCGCGATGGCCGTTCCCCACGCAGCCTCCTCGCTGGCCGGTGCGTCCGGTACGGGGCAGGGCGATGACGCCAAAGCGCGTCCCCGTCGCATCGGCCTCTTCGGCGGCGCCTTCGACCCGCCCCACGCCGCCCATGCCGCCCTGGCGGCGGTGGCCATCGGCCAACTCGGGCTCGACGAATTGCGCATCCTGCCCACCGGCCAGGCCTGGCACAAGGCGCGGGGCCTCACCCCGGCTTCGCACCGTGTGGCCATGGCCCGCCTGGCCTTCGCCGGGCTGCCCCAGGCGGTGCTGGACGAGCGCGAGATCCGGCGCGAGGGGCCGAGCTACACGGTCGACACCCTGCGCGAGATCGCGGCCGAGGCGCCCGGCGCGGCGCTGTTCCTGGTGATCGGGGCCGACCAGGCACTGGCCTTCGACCGCTGGCGCGCGCCGGATGAAATCGCCCGGCTCGCTACAATCTGCGTAGCGGACCGTCCCCTGGACGAGCCGACAGACGAGCCGGCCGCAGGTCACTCGGGAGCCCCGGACAGTTCGGGCGATCCCGGACGTGGAGCCCCTGGCGCAGGCGGCCTGCGAGCCGCCTACCCGATTGCCGGTGGTGCCTGGATCGACCTGGCCCTGCCGCCGATGGCGGTCAGCGCCACCCGGATCCGGCAGAACCTGGCCCGGGGGGAAACCCCCACCGGGCTGCTCGACGCCGCCGTCGCCCGCTATATTGCGCAACATCACCTCTACCCACCGACCCGATGACCGAATCCACCGCCGTCAAGAAAGACACCCAACGCCTGCAGCGCGCCATCGTGGAGGGCCTGGAGGACGTGAAGGCGCAGGACATCCAGGTCTTCAACACCGAGCACCTCTCGCCCCTGTTCGAGCGTGTCATCGTGGCTTCGGGCACTTCCAACCGCCAGACCAAGGCCCTGGCCGCCAGCGTCCGTGACGCGGTGCGCGAGGCCGGCTTCGCCAAGCCCCGCATCGAGGGCGAGGACAACGGCGAGTGGATCATCGTGGACTGCGGCGCCGCCGTCGCCCACATCATGCAGCCCGCCATCCGCGGCTACTACCAGCTCGAGGAGATCTGGGGCGAGAAGCCGGTGCGCCTCAAGCTCGGCGCGCCCAAGCCCGCCATGGCCTCGTCGGCCAAGTCGGCTCCCTCCGGCGACGGCGCCGCGAAGAAGAAGCCGGCCAGCCCCTCGCTGCGTCGCAGCAGCGCCGCCCTGAAGGGGCAGCGCGCCGCCGATGCGGCCGCCAAGGAAGGCAAGCCCGCCCGCAAGGGCAGCGGCAAGCCGGCCTCGAAGGCGCCCGTGAAGGCCGCTGCCAAGCCGGCATCGAAGTCGGCCACCAAGAAGGTGACCCAGCCCGCCACTCCGGCCTCTGCAGCGAGCCGCCTCGCGGCTGGCAAGGCGGTTCCGGCCAAGAAGGCGCCCACGAAGTCTGTGCCCGCCAAATCGGCTGCGAAGTCCGCCGCCAAGCCGGCTTCCAAGTCCGCCGCCAAACCTGCCGCCAAGAAGGCCGCTCCGGCCGCCAAGAAGTCCCGCTGACCGGCATGAAGCTGTGCGTGGTCGCAGTCGGCCAGCGCGTGCCCGATTGGGCGCAGACGGCGTGGGATGACTACGCCAAGCGCTTTCCGCCGGAGCTGAAGCTGGAGCTCCGCGCGGTCAAGACCGAGCCGCGCGGCTCGAAGACGCTGGAGACGCTCTACGCCGCCGAGCGTGAGCGCATCGAGGCCCAGATTCCCCGTGGCGCCCGGGTGGTAGTGCTCGATGAGCGCGGCACGTCCCTGAGCACCCAGGCCCTGGCCGGCAAGCTGCGCGAGTGGCAGCTGGGGGGCGATGACGTCGCCCTGGTGATCGGCGGCCCGGACGGGCTGCAGCCGGCCTTTCGGCAGGCGGCCCACGAACGCATTCGCCTTTCTGACCTCACCTTGCCGCATGCCATGGTGCGTGTGCTGCTGGTCGAACAGTTGTACCGGGCCTGGTCGATCAATGCCGGCCACCCTTACCACCGGGAGTGAGGATGCCAGCGGCTTCCAGGCGCTCTACGTCCAATCGCACCGTGTCCGCGTCCCGGACCATGGCCACCCCCCCGCGCCAGCGAACCCGTGACGCTGCGGCCGCCAGTTCCAGCAAGGGCTTCGTCTACCTCGCCTCCCAGAGCCCGCGGCGTCGCCAGCTGCTGGAGCAACTGGGCGTTGCCTACGAACTCCTGCTCCCGGATGCCGACGAGGACGCCGAGAGCCTGGAGGTCGTTCTGCCCGGCGAGGCGCCTGCGCGCTACGTGGCGCGGGTGACCCGGCTGAAGCTGGAGGCGGCGGTGGCCCGCCTGCACCGTCGCGGGCTGGCCCTGGCGCCCGTGGTGTGCTCGGACACCACCGTCGCCCGGGGCCGCCGGATCTACGGCAAGCCCGAGGACGCGCGGGACGCCGTCCGCATGCTGGGCGAATTGACTGGCGCCACCCACCGGGTCCTGACTGCGGTGGCGCTGTGGGTGCCTGCCGGTGTGGTGGCACGCAAGGCCAAGGGGGCGTCGTTCGACTTGCCGGGGTTGACCGGTCGCGCCTGGGAGACGGTGAGCGAGTCCCGTGTCACCTTCGAGGCGATGAGCCGCGCGCAGATCGAGCGCTACGTCGCCACCGGCGAGCCCCTGGGCAAGGCCGGCGCCTATGCAATCCAGGGGACGGCGGCGATGCACGTCACCGCGATCCACGGCAGCTACTCTGGCATCATGGGCCTGCCGATGCACGAGACCGCCGTCCTGCTGCGGAACGCCGGCCTCATCCCCTGAGCGGCCTCTGAGCGAGGCCCCGGACCGAATTCCTGGACACACCCCATGGGCACAGCGCAAGACATCCTGATCAACTGGTCCCCGCAGGAGACGCGGGTGGCCGTCGTCGAGAGCGGCGCGGTGCAGGAGCTGCACGTCGAGCGCACGCTGGAACGCGGCATCGTCGGCAACGTCTACCTGGGCAAGGTCGCCCGCGTGCTGCCTGGCATGCAGTCGGCCTTCATCGACATCGGCCTGGACAAGGCCGCCTTTCTGCACGTGGCCGACGTCTGGCAGCGGCCGGCCGAGGGCGAGGCCTATGCGGGCCGGCAGGTGGTGGGCGCGGTGCCGATCGAGAAGCAGGTGTTCGAGGGCCAGTCCCTGCTGGTGCAGGTGATCAAGGACCCGATCGGCACCAAGGGCGCGCGGCTCTCGACGCAAATCAGTGTGGCCGGGCGAATGTTGGTCTTTTTGCCGCAGGACGACCACGTCGGCGTTTCGCAGAAGATCCCGCCGGCGCAGCGCGACGCCCTGCGCGCGCGGGTGCAGGCCCTGGTCGGAACGCCCGAGACCGGCGGTGGAGGGGGCTTCATCCTGCGTACCAACGCCGAAGAAGCCTCGGACACCGAGCTGGCCGAGGACATCGCCTACCTGCGCAAGACCTGGGCGCGCATTCGCGAAGCCGCGGGCACACGGCCGCCGGGCACGCTGCTGCACCAGGATCTGGACCTGTTGCAGCGGGTACTGCGTGACCTGGTGATGGAGGAGACGCAGTCCATCCGCATCGACTCGCGCGAGCAGTTCGCCCGGCTCCAGGCTTTCGGCCAGGAGTTCATGCCGCAGGCGGCGGCCAAGCTGCAGTTGTACAAGGGCGAGCGGCCAATCTTCGACCTGTACGCCATCGACGACGAGATCGCTCGTGCCCTGGGGCGGCGTGTCGACCTCAAGTCCGGCGGTTACCTGATCGTCGACCAGACCGAGGCCCTGACCACGGTGGACGTGAACACCGGCGGGTACGTGGGTGCGCGCAACTTCGACGAGACCATCTTCAAGACCAACCTGGAGGCGGCCCAGGCCATCGCCCGACAGCTGCGGCTTCGCAACCTGGGCGGCATCATCGTGGTCGATTTCATCGACATGCAGCGCGCCGACCACCGCGAGGCGGTGCTGGCCGAACTGCGCAAGCAGCTGGCGCGCGACCGGGTCAAGACCATGGCCGGCGGTTTCTCGCAGCTGGGGCTGGTCGAAATGACCCGCAAGCGCACCCGCGAGTCGCTGGCGCATGCGCTTTGCGAGCCTTGTCCGGCCTGTCAGGGCTCAGGCCAGGTGAAGACCGCGCGCAGCGTCTGCTACGACATCCTGCGCGAGATCCTGCGGGAGGCCCGGCAGTTCAACCCCCGCGAGTACCGGGTGGTGGCCTCGCCGCGGGTGGTGGAGCTGTTCCTCGACGAGGAGAGCGCCCACCTGGCGGGTCTGTCGGACTTCATCGGCAAGCCGATCTCGCTGCAGGCGGAGGGGACGATGGGGCCGGAGCAGTACGACATCGTGCTGGTGTGAGGCCTGGGGCCCGTGCCAGCGCGAGTCAATTTGTCTGCTTGTCGCTCGCGGTTTCGTTGCCCAGGGTGATTCCAAGAACGAGGGCCAGCAGGTGCCCCTCCTGGAAGGTAGAGAAGTGGGAATTCGCCAGGCTCGTGGCGCACCAGCCTGCCAGAACCGCGATACCGGCAATTCGGAAATGCGAAGACGGCCGCTGACGCAGCAGGCTGACCAAAAAGACGAGAAATGCGGCGAGTCCGACGAGTCCGTTCTCGGCCGCGATCTTGAGGTATTGATTGTGGGGGTCCGTGGTCGGCATAGCCGCCGCGCCTGTTCTGCCCGTCACCAGCTCCCCCTGGACCTTGGCGTAGCTGCCGGTCCCTGAACCGAAAACTGGACGTTCGGCAATCAGTGTCAGGGCGTCTCGCCAGAAGTACATGCGCAAGCCCATCGAGGTGCCCGTGTTCCCCTGGCTTTCATAGTTGCGCAGTTCGCTCAGGGCCAGATCGATTCGCTGTCGCGCGATGGGCGACGTCACCACCAGTGCGAGCGCCAGGCCGGCCATGGCGAGTGCGCCAGCCAGTGCGTGCACGGGTGATAGACCCTTGTGGAGCAGGCTTGCCAGTGCAAAGGTGGCCAACGCAGCCAGCAGGACGAGGTAGCCACTTCGACCCTCGGTGACCACGGTGATCGCCACGAGCAGCACGAGGGCGCTCGCAACCCACACGCCTCGCCATCGCCCGCGCTCTGTCCATAGCAGGGCGCCGCAAGTGATGAGTGCGGCGGTGAACGTCATGCCCTGGGTGGCGTAATTGCGAAAAAGAGTCACGGGGACTGGAAAGTGCTGGCCCGATGCCAGGGACTGCTGGACGGACAGCAGTACGACCGCCGAGGCACCCAAGGCAGAGACCCCGGCAAACGCACGCAGGGCGAAGCCCTTCCATCGGGGCTCATCGAAAAGAGCGGCGGCGATCGCCAGGAAACCCAGCGTGCGCCAGGCCCAGAGCTGCTTCAAGCCCTCGCGCCAACCCCCTGCGCTGTAGACGATTCCAGCCGCCAGGACCAGCAAGAAAAGCGCCGCGGCCTTCACCATGGGCTGCTGCCAGGTCGACGCCAGTCGCTGCCGCAAGGGGGAAGAGACAAACACTGCGACAAGAAGCAAGGCCAGGAATAGATTGGCCAGGGCAGGCGAACGCATCAGGGTCACCAAGGCCAGGATGGCCATGATCCGGGCCCACAGCAGGGGGGACAGTCGCCGGGTCATGAGGAAATCATCCCCAGCCGGGCTTTCAACCGGACGAGAAAGCCTCTCAGTTTGTGCCGCTGGAACTTGTTCCACCGGTTCCTCAGCACGTTGAAGTTGCGGCTGTGCTTGTTCCGCTGTCCATCAAGGGCGCTGTCGAACAAGCCGACGACACTGCCTTGTTCCACGATCGGCTGGGTCAGCCAATATTGACGGATGCCCAGTTGGGGGTCCAGGCGTCGCAGGAACAGGTCCAGGGCGTGGTCGATCTTGTGGTCCTGAACCCAGGCCAGGCGTCGCCGCATTGATTCAGCGTCGCAGACATAGCCCTCCGTGGTCGCCACCGGCAATTCGACCAAGGGGCCCTCGGCGAGAAAGTAACGCTCGGGAACCTTGGTGTCATGCCCGCCGAGGAAAATCAGCCACCCTTCGGGAAGGTCATTCGCGGCTTGCATCGCGGCGACGAATCGTTCGGTGAAGTCCTGATCGAGCAGTGCATCGTCCTCAAGGACCAGGATCCGCTTCTGCTGCCGCGCCAAGGCCAGCCGCCAGGTCGCGAGGTTCTTCAGGATCAGGGACTGCGCGCCCCTGGAGATCCTGTCCTTTTCGAAGAGGCGTTCCGATTCGGCGGGGTCAATTTCATGGGCATCGTGATCGAACATGAATTCGAATGTGATGCCGTGCCGGTCCAGCTCGGATTGCATGTGGGCGATCCGATCGGAAAATGACTTGACAGTCATCACGTAGACCGCGTCCACCAGCCTGTTCACCCGGCCATGTGCCGGTGGGTTTTCCAGATCCAATTCCAATTCCTCTTGGGCCCCTGTGCGGATGCCGCCGGATCAATGTGCCGGATGGCTGTTCTTTTTGGCAATGATATCCACAGCCATCGCCAATACAGCATCAGGCGTGATGGCTTCGAGGCAGGCGCTCGCACTGTGGTGGTGGTCCTCGCAGCCTGCCCGGCCGCATGGCACACATTCCTGGGGCCCCTGGGTCAGGGTGACATTCCCAAGCTTTTGCCTGTCGGAGTGCCGGAAGAAGATAGGGTGCTCACCCGACTCGGCCGGCCAAGGCCCCCACCGCTGCGGGTTGGTCGGTCCAAAGACCGCCAGGCATGGGGTGCCGCAGGCCGCCGCCAGATGGGTGATGGAGGTGTCCGGCCCGATATAGAGCGCCGCTGCCTCGATGAGGCCCCTTAGTTGGCACAGGTCGAGTTGGCCGCTGGCATCAAGCAGTTGAGGGGCTTCGCCCAAGAGCCGCAGGGGCGCGATACAGGCTTGGTCGCGCTCGCCGGCGCTGCCGGTCAGGACGACTTGCCGACCCTGGCCCAGAAGACCGGCCACCAGTTTGCCCCAATGGGGGACCGGCCATTGCTTGTAGGTCCACATGGAGGGCGCGTGGACGACGAGATAGTCCGATCGCAACTGACCACCTAACCAGTCGGGCAGTGGGCGACCAGATGGGGGGACGACAGCAGCGGTGCGGGAACTTCCCCCGCTCGACTGCCAGGGTTCCAGCAAACGCAGCTTCTCCGGCACCACATGCACCGTGCCCCGGTCCCCCGACGCTACCACCGCATGCCGCAGGAGCCGCCGCTTCCACCAGTTGCTGCCCCCCTCCTCGGGAATCAGCCCGCTTCGGCAAGGCGCGGCGATCCATCCCAGGACATGGGCCCGGTCCCCGGGCTGGGACACCAGAGCCAGGTCGTACTGTCGCCAAAGCCGTCTCGCCAGACGCCATCCGCCGGCCAGCCCCAGTCTGGGCGGAGTCGGGATGCATGCATTGACGTCGGGGTTGCCCGCCAGCATGCCCATCTGTCCCTCGAAGCCGAGCACGTCGATGCGGGCCTCGGGCCAGCGCTGGCGGGCGGCGCGGATCAGGGGCGTGGTCAGGAGCACGTCGCCGATCTGGCGCGTGGCGATGACGAGGATGCGCTTCATGCGGGCGAGGACTCGGCCGGCGCCGCGGTGCCAAGCTGCAGGGCATGCAGGCGCGCATACAGGCCGCCCTGGGCCAGCAGATCGACATGCCTGCCGGACTCCACCACCTGGCCCTGGTCCAGCACCACCACCCGGTCCGCGTGCTCGATGGTGGACAGGCGATGGGCGATGATCAGCGTGGTGCGACCGGCCATCAGGCGCTTGAGCGCCTCCTGGATCAGACGCTCGGATGCGGCGTCGAGCGCCGAAGTGGCCTCGTCCAGCAGAAGGATGGGCGCGTCCTTGTACAGGGCCCGGGCAATGGCCAGGCGCTGACGCTGGCCGCCCGAGAGCTCGGTGGCGTTGTGGCCGGTGATGGTGTCCAGGCCCTGAGGCAGGCCGGCCACCAGGTCGCCCAGGTTGGCCGCTTCCAGGCAGCGCATCACCCGCGCCCGGTCGGGCTCTTCTTCGAGCGAGACGTTGCGGGCCAGGCTGTCGTTGAACATCACCACGTCCTGGCTGACCAGGGCGAACTGCCGGCGCAGGGCCGCCAGGTCCCAGGCCCCGAGCTCCACGCCGTCCAGCAGCACCTGGCCGCTGTCAGGGGCCACGAACTGGGGCAGCAGGTTGGCCAGCGTCGTCTTGCCCGAACCCGAGGGGCCGACCAGGGCCACCACCTGGCCGGGGCGGATGTCGAGGTCGATGCCGTCCAGCGCCGGCGCCGCCGCACCCCGGTAGCGGACCGTCACTTGCTCAAGGTGCAGGTGCCCTGCGGCGCGAGCGACCGCGTGGGTGCCGGTCGACTCGAGCGGCGTCTGCTCGATCAGGTCGATGCCGCGCTGGATGGCCGCCATGCCGCGGGAGATCGGGCTGGCCACTTCAGACAGGCGCTTGATGGGCGCGATGAGCATCAGCATCGCGGTGACGAAGGAGGTGAAAGTGCCCACGCTGATGCCCTTGTCGGCCTGCCACAGGGCGATGGTCACGACCACCGACAGCGCCATCGCCGCCAGCATGTGGGTGAGGGGGGTGATGGCCGCCTGCGCCACGGCCGATTTGAGGGCGAGGCGGCGTAGCACCTGGCTCAGGCCGAAGAAGCGCTTGGCCTGGTCCTGCTGGCCGCCGTGCAGGCGCACCACCCGCGCGGCGAGGACGTTTTCCTCCACCACATAGGCCAGGTCGTTGGTGGCCGTCTGGGTGCTGCGTGCGATGCGATACAGGCGCCGCGACAGGGTGCGCATGATGATGCCCACGCCCGGCACCACCGCGAAGACCACCAGGGTCAGCTGCCAGTTCAGGTAGAACAGGTAGGCGAGCAGGGCCAGCACCGACAGGCTGTCCTTGACCAGGGCCATGACCGCGTTCACCAGCAGCCAGGAGCCGCTTTGCATTTCGAATACCACCGTGTTCGAGAGCGAAGTAGCGGTCTCCTTGTCGAACAGCGACAGGCGTGCATGCAGCACCCGCTCGAACATGGCCCGGCGCAGGGAGAGGAGGGCGTCCTGGATCAGGCGGGCCAGGGCCATGTCGGCAATGAAGCCGGCCGCGCCGCGAACCGCGAAGAGACCCAGCAAGGCGGCGGGCACCGCCCACAGGGGCAGGCCGCTGCCGGCGAAGCCATTGTCCAGGAGGCGCCGGAGCAGGTCGGGCACTACCGGCTCGGTGGCGGAGGTGATCGCGGTGGCCAGGGCCGCAATGACCCAGAAGCGCCGGCTGCCCTTGAAATGGGGCAGCAGCCAGCGCAGGGGCGACAGGTCGATCCGTATCACGTCGGGACGCCTCCGGCCTGCCGGCGCTCCCATTGCCAGGCGTGGGCAATGATGGTGTCGATGTCGCCGAGCCGGGGTGTCCAGCCCAGTTCAGTCCGGGCGCGACTCGCGTCGGCCACCAGCACCGGCGGGTCACCGGCGCGGGCCGGGTCGTCCCGCAAGGGGATCGGGTGGCCGGTGACGCGCCGCGCGGCATCAATCACTTCGTTGACCGAATGGCCCAGGCCATTGCCCAGGTTGTAGGTGCCGCTGGCGCCGCCGGCTTCCAGCCGCTTGAGGGCCAGCAGGTGGGCCTCGCACAGGTCCTGCACGTGGATGTAGTCGCGGATGCAGGAGCCGTCGGGCGTGGGGTGCTGCGAGCCGAAGCGGGCGATTTCGGCCCTGCGGCCCGAAGCGACCTGCAGCACCAGGGGAATCAGGTGGGTCTCGGGCTCATGCCGCTCGCCCAGGCTGCCGTCGGGATGCGCCCCGGCGGCATTGAAGTAGCGCAGGACGATGTGGCGCAGGCCATGGGCCGCTTCATAGTCCTTGAGCAGGTGCTCCACCGCCAGCTTGCTGTGGCCGTAGGGGTTGATCGGCCGGGTCGGGTGCGACTCGGGAATCGGCACCTGCTCCGGGTTGCCGTAGACGGCGGCGGTGGACGAGAAGATGAAGTGCTTCACGCCGCAGGCGACCAGGGTGTCCAGCAGCGAGAGCGTCTGGACCAGGTTGTTGCGCCAGTACTTGCCAGGCTGCTGCATGGACTCGCCGACCAGGCTGGAGGCGGCGAAATGCATCACGCAGGCGGGTCGGGTTTCCTGGAGGAGGGCGGTCATGAAGGCGGTGTCGGCGATGTCCCCGACGCGGAACTCGGCGCCCTGTACCGCGTCCGCATGGCCAGTGGCCAGGTTGTCCACCGCGATGGGTCGATAGCCCTGCTCGCGCAACATGCGCACCATGTGCGAGCCGATGTAGCCGGCGCCGCCAGCGACGATCACGGGAGTGCGGGAGTCCATGGATGGGGATGCAATAATCACCGCAGGGTAAACCGTCGGATTATGCCGCTCCGGCCTGGTCCGGCCTGGCTTCGGTGCCGACACCCGGATGGCTCTGCGGAGCCCTCCCGGCCATCTCGTCTGCCAGCTCAGCGATTTCATGCAGCGTCTTTCCGTCACCATCATCACCAAGAACGAAGCGCGGCATATTGCCGATTGCATCCGGTCCGCCCGCTTCGCCGATGAAGTGGTGGTGGTCGATTGCGGCAGTACCGACGCGACCGTCGAACTGGCGCGAGCCGAGGGCGCCGTTGTCCACGTCATGGATTGGGCGGGTGACGGACCCCAGAAGAACCGCGCCATCGACTGCGCGAGCGGCGATTGGTTCTTCTCCCTCGATGCCGACGAACGCATTCCTCCCGATTTGGCGGCGGAAATCCGGCAGGCCATCGAGCGGCCGGACGTGGACGCCTTCCGGGTACCCCGGCTGTCCGCCTATTGCGGCCAGTTCATGCGTCATGGCGGCTGGTGGCCCGACCTCAACATCCGACTGGGGCGGCGCGGCCGGGCCCGGTACACCGAAACAGAGATTCACGCGACCATCCGGGTCAAGGGCCCGACGGCCGACCTGCAGGCCCATCTTGTCCACTACAGCTTTCCTGATCTCGAGTCCGTGGTCGACAAGCTCAATCGCTACTCCAGTGCGGGGGCCCGCGACATGGCCGCCCGCGGGAAGCAGGTGAGCTTTTCACGCGCGGTCCTCAGTGGCTGGTGGGCCTTCATGCGGACCTATTTCCTGCAGGCGGGTTTCCTCGATGGCCGTTACGGCTTCATGCTGGCCGTTTCCAATGCCGAGGGCACTTATTACCGGTACCTCAAGCGCTGGTTGATGCAGCAGGCGCCCGGGCCGGGCCATCCTCCCACCCCCGTAGTTGAGCGGGAGTTGCCCCGCTGATGCGCATCGGCTTCGTCATCCTCACCTACAACCGCAGCGACGCGCTGCTGGCCCTGCTGCGTGCCCTGACGCCGCAGCTGGCCGCTGATGATGTGCTCGTGGTGGCCGATGACGGCTCCCGTCCTGAGCAGGTGGAGGCACTGCAGGCCGGTTTTCCGTCCTGCGCCGCGCCCGCCTGGCACGTGTGGCACCCCGACGCCGGCTTCACCGCCTCGCAGGCGCGCAATCTGGGTGCCCGCATTGCCCATGAGTCGGGCGCCGAGTACATCGTCTTCCTCGACGGCGACTGCATTCCCGGCCCCGGTTTCGTCCGCGCGCACCGGGCCCTGGCCCGTCCAGGCGCTTTCGTCAACGGCAGCCGGGTGCTGATGAGCCCCGAACTGACCGCCCGCGTATTGACCCGGGAGATTGACCCGATGCGCATCTCGGCCGGCGACTGGCTCCGGCTTCGCCTGTCTGGCGAAGTCAACAAGCTGGCCCATCTGGTGCAATGGCCCGGCCTGCCGGGCCGCACGCAGGCGCGGTTTTCCTGGAAAGGCATCCGCAGCTGCAATTTCGGCCTGTGGTGGTCCGACCTGGAGGCCGTCGACGGCTTCGACGAGACCTTCGCCGGCTGGGGCCATGAGGACGCGGACCTGGTCCTGAGGCTGCACAATCAGGGGCTCGCCCGCAGGAACGGGCACCTGGCCACCGAGGTCCTGCACCTCTGGCACCGCGAACATGCGCGTGACAACGAGTCTGCCAACCGGCTGCGGGTCGAGACCCGCATGAAGGAGGGCACCTGTCGCGCCGCGGTGGGCCTGTCCCGCCCCGACCTGATGGCGGACGCCCGGGTGACACCCCTGCGGCCCCAAGGAGACATGACACCATGACGCTTTTTTCTTCCGCCAGCCGCCGCCAGGCCCTGGGCCTGCTGGGCGCCGGCATCACCGCGCCCGCCCTGGCCCAGTTCCGCGTCGAGGTTTCCGGCGTCGGCCTGACCCAGGTCCCCATCGTCGTTGCGCCGATGCGCGGTGAGGAGGGTGCGCCGCAGAAGATCTCGGCCATCGTCCGCGCCGACCTCGAGCGCAGCGGCCAGCTGCGTGGCGTCGACGTCGCCGGCCTGTCGCTGGACGAGACCTCCCGCCCCGACCTGTCCGCCTTGCGCCAGCGCGGCGCCGACGCGCTCTCGGCCGGCAGCGTGACCCGCCTCGCCGACGGCCGCTGGGACATCCGCTTCCGCCTCTGGGACGTGGTCAAGGGCCAGGACCTCGGCGGCCAAAGCTACGCGGTCACCGCCGGGGACCTGCGTCTGGCGGCACACCGCATCGCCGACTTCATCTACGAAAAGCTCACCGGCGAGCGCGGTGTGTTCTCCACCCGCCTCGCCTACGTGACGCGCAGCGCCAGCCGCTTCAATCTCTGGGTGGCCGACGCCGACGGTGAGAACGCCCAGTCGGCGCTGGCGAGCCCCGAGCCGATCATCTCGCCGGCCTGGTCGGCCAGCGGCGCGCAACTGGCCTACGTGTCCTTCGAGTCGCGCAAGCCGGTGGTCTATGTGCACGAGGTGGCCACCGGCCGCCGGCGCCTGCTGGCCAACTTCCGCGGCTCCAACAGCGCCCCGGCCTGGGCGCCCGACGGCCGCAGCCTCGCGGTGACGCTCTCGCGCGAAGGTGGGTCCCAGCTTTACATCATCGGCGCCGAAGGCGGCGAGCCGCGCCGCCTGATTGAGTCGCGCAGCATTGACACGGAGCCGGTGTTCTCGCCCGACGGCCGGACGGTCTACTTCGTGAGTGACCGTGGGGGTGCGCCGCAGGTGTACCGGGTCGGCGCTGGCGGCGGCTCCCCGGAGCGGGTCACATTTACCGGCAGTTACAACATCTCGCCCGCTATCAGCCCTGATGGGAAGACCCTGGCCTATGTCACCCGCGCCGGCAACGCCTTCAAGCTGCAGGTGATGGACCTGGCCACCGGCACCGCCACCAGCATCACCGACACCACCGCCGACGAAAGCCCGAGCTTCGCGCCCAACGGCAAGCTGATTGTCTACGCCACCCGCCAGGGTGGCCAGGAAGCGCTCATGACCACCACGCTCGACGGCCGTATCAAGGCACGGCTGGCGGGGCAGGGCGGCGACATCCGCGAGCCCGACTGGGGGCCCTTCGCCCGGTGAGGCCAAGCGGCAGGCTGGAGGTTCGGTGATGAGGGTTTTTGCCGCCTGACGCGCCCCCGCAATGAGCGATGATCGGACCTATGCAGCGTGCGCTGATCCCGGTGGCCCCGGCGCCCCGAATGCAGACGCAGCAACAGCAACACAACAGCACAAGGAGTGAAACGAATGATGCGAGGCAAACCCTGGATCCTGGCCCTGGCGACCGCAGCCCTGCTCGCGGGCTGCGCCTCGGGCGTCAAGCTCGACAGCCCGGCCCCGGTCGAGGACCGCAGCGCCAGCCAGCCGATCACGCCGGCCGGCGGGGCCAGCAGCAGCGCCACCCAGTCCCGTGTCGCGCCGGTGGCCACTGACAACGCAGCGAGCACCGCTGCCGGCCCGGTGGACGTCGCCCGCATCATCCGATTCGACTACGACAGTTTCGTGATCAAGCCCGAGTTCCAGGCGGTGGTCGAGGGCCATGCCCGCTTCCTCAAGGCCAACCCGGCCCGCAGGATCGCCATCGAGGGCCACACCGACGAGCGCGGTGGCCGTGAGTACAACCTGGCCCTGGGCCAGAAGCGCGCCGAGGCCGTGCGCAAGGCCCTGGGCCTGCTCGGCGTGACCGACGCCCAAATGGAGGCGGTGAGCTTCGGCAAGGAAAAGCCCGCCAATCCCGCCGCCACCGAGGCCGCCTTCGCCGACAACCGGCGCGCCGAAATCGTCTACCGCTGATGGCTGCCCGGCTCCGTCACTCCCTGCGCCCGTGGATCGCGGCGGTGTCCGCCGCCGGCGCGCTGGCGCTGTCGGCGCCGGCCCATGCCCTGTTTGCCGATGACGAGGCCCGCCAGGCCATCCTGGACCTGCGTGCCCGGGTCGAAGCCCAGCGCCAGCTGATCGAGGCGCAGCGGACCCAGATCGAGCAGCTGAGCGGGTCCCTGCAGCGCAGCGGCGAAGACGCTCCCCAGCTGCGCCGCAGCCTGCTGGACCTGCAGCAGCAGATCGAGGCCTTGCGCGCCGAAATTGCCAAGCTCCGCGGCAGCGACGAGCAGCTGGCCCGCGAGATCGCCGAGGTGCAGCGCCGCCAGAAGGACATCGCCCAAGGCGTGGACGATCGCCTGCGCCGGTTCGAGCCGGTCAAGGTCACGGTCGACGGCCGCGAGTTCATGGCCGAGCCGGCCGAGCAGAAGGCCTTCGAGGGCGCCTTGGCCATCTTCCGCAAGAACGAGTTCGGGGCCGCAGCGTCGGCCTTTGGCGACTTCGTCCGCCAGTACCCGGCAAGCGGCTACCGCAGCAGCGCCCTGTTCTGGCTGGGCAATGCCCAGTACGCCACGCGCGACTACAGCGGCGCCATCGCCTCCTTCCGCGCGCTGCTGCAGGCTGCGCCCGACCATGTGCGGGCCGCTGACTCGGTGCTCTCCATCGCCAACTGCCAGATCGAGCTCAAGCAGATTCCGGCGGCGAAGAAGACGATGGAGGACCTGATCAAGGCCTACCCGCAGTCCGAGGCCGCAGCCACCGCGCGGGAGCGCCTGCCGCGCCTGAAGTGACTCGTCCCTCGCCCTGCCACCCGTGAACCTCGACCAGGAGGCCGACCTGCAGCGGCGTTTCGGCGGCCTGGAGCGCCTGTACGGAGTGCCCGGCGCAGCCGCCATCCGCGCTGCCCATGTGGCGGTGGTGGGCGTGGGCGGTGTCGGCTCCTGGGCGGCCGAGGCCCTGGCCCGCAGCGGCGTCGGCGAGATCACCCTGATCGACCTCGACCATGTGGCCGAGTCCAACATCAACCGGCAGATCCATGCGCTCACCGACACGGTGGGCCAGGCCAAGGTGCAGGCCATGCGCGACCGCATCGGCCTGATCCATCCGCGCTGCACGGTCCATGGCATCGAGGAATTCGTCGAGCCGGACAACTGGCCAGAGCTGCTGCCCCACGGGGTGGATGCGGTGATCGACGCCTGCGACGCGGTTCGCGCCAAGGAGGCGATGGCCGCCTGGGCGATCCGCACCCGCAGCGTCTTCATCAGCGTGGGCGCCGCGGGCGGCAAGCGGCTGGCGCACGCGGTGGACATCGACGACCTGGCGCGCACCACGCATGACCCCTTGCTGGCGCAGCTGCGCTATCGCCTGCGCAAGTTCCACGGCGCGGCCCGCGAAGGCAAGACCATCGGCGTACCCTGCGTCTTCAGCCGCGAGGCCGTTGCGCCGCCCGACCCGTCCTGCGCGGTGGAGGGCGACGGCAGCCTCAATTGCCACGGCTATGGCTCCGTGGTCAGTGTGACCGCGACCTTCGGCCAGTGCGCAGCGGGCTGGGTGCTCGATCGGCTCTCACGGTAAAAGCCGGCCCAAATCTGCGCTATACTCCGAGGCTACGCTGATGAGCGAAAGCAGCCTTCCAGGTTGCCAGCGCGACTCGGCAACCAGACAAGCGAAGCAGAAGTCTTGTTTCGCCTGTGGGGGACGTTAGCTCAGTTGGTAGAGCAGCGGACTTTTAATCCGTTGGTCGCAGGTTCGAATCCTGCACGTCCTACCAGT
>JACCDG010712784.1_pt1 | contig 18878 bp, 16 predicted proteins | sample 7442471 | NCBI WGS metagenome assembly JACCDG01 (sample SAMN15323444, study PRJNA562643) | freshwater metagenome | isolation source: river surface water | place: USA:Blue River Watershed | collected 2017-08-17 | reverse complement strand
TCCATGGTCGATTTGGCTTGACGGGGGTAAGAGTTTGACTCATCTTTACTCCCTCGCCGTCTTATTAATAATGTAATTTGCAATAAAGTTAACAATTAAAGTCACTAGGAAGAGCACAAAGCCAGCTGCCATAAGTGCTTGTAACTCAACAAAATCTGCCTCACCAAATTTATTTACAATCATCGAGGCCACGCTGCCACCGGCACTTAGTAAAACCTCAATCCTTATGTCATAAACCAGATTTAATACTGTGTAAACAGCAACAGTTTCACCAAGGGCTCGACCAAGTCCAAGCATTGCGCCACCAACAACACCGCCGCGGCCATAAGGAAATACCACCGCCTTGATCATCGACCATTTAGTTGCGCCAAGTGCGTAAGCTGCTTGAATGCGCTCTAATGGAGTTTGAGCAAATACCTCTCGGGCAATTGCGGTAACAATAGGTGTAATCATGATTGCTAAAACTAAACCAGCGATAAATGGTGAGCGAGTAAATACTGGCGCAGGCATGTCAAAGAAGGGAATAAAACCAAAGTACTTATGAATTAACTTCGCCCAATACTCAGCATGCGGCATTAAAACAAAGAAGCCCCAGAGACCATAAACAATTGATGGAATCGCTGCCATTACATCCACTACCACCACCATCGGTTTCTTTAACCACTCAGGTGCGTAATAAGATAAAAATAGTGCCGTGCCAACTGCAACAGGAACACCCATAACCATTGCTAAAACTCCAGTAACTATAGTTCCATAAAGCATGGCGCCAATTCCATAAGAGGCTGCTTGATTATTTTCCGGAACCGCATCAACCCAATCAAAGCCAGTAAGAAAAGCTAACCCAGCATTACGCATCGCTTCAAAGCCGTTATAAACTAAAAAGAATCCAATCAATCCAAGAAGTGTTAATGAGATTAAGCCGCCACCTGTAACAACACCACGAAAAATTTTGTCGGTAAGTCGCCGCTCAGTTGTAATTACTCGCGGTGTGGGAGTCTGTTTTGGCTCAACTACCGTGGTGGACATGAGTGAATCCTCTCTTGGTAGGCGCCTATTTATAAGGCGTGCGGGTTAAGAAAAGGTGAACGAGAGATGAAATCAAGCGTGGGCCTGATCCAATAGGCTTGGGGCATATGAGCCAAGATCTGCCAAACCTAATCTGGGTCGATTGTGAGATGACCGGGCTAGATATCAATAAAGATGCCCTAGTTGAGATCGCAGTGCTGGTAACTGATGCCCAATTAAATGTACTAGGTGAAGGTGTTGATCTGGTGATCAAATGTGATCAATCCAAATTAGATGGCATGGATGAGGTTGTTAAAACCATGCATGCAAACTCTGGTTTGATCAATGAGATCCCAAATGGCACAACCCTTGAAAAAGCAGATGAGGCGATCATCGCCTACCTAAAACGTTACGCACCCGCAGCTGGTAAATCACCACTTGCTGGAAACTCTGTTTATGTTGACCGCAGCTTTATCGCAAGGGATCTGCCGCTACTAAATGCATATTTGCATTATCGAACAATTGATGTTTCAACCATCAAAGAGTTAGCAAGAAGGTGGCACCCAAAAACCTACTTCGCCGCCCCACCAAAGGATGGCAACCACCGCGCCCTTGGCGATATCAGAGACTCAATTGCAGAGCTTGATTACTACCGTAGCGCAATCTTTATCCCTTAAGAATCTGGCAATTACCGCAAGTAATGGTGAAAAAACCTTAGCTAAATTTGCCGTATCATTAGCAGGGCAATAAACATGGTGGGCGTAGCTCAGCTGGTAGAGCACCCGGTTGTGGTCCGGGATGTCGCGGGTTCGAGCCCCGTCGCTCACCCCACATTATCAAGTTGCGATTACTTACTGCTTTTAAACTAAAGATCCTCTAACACTAAATGCTTCTGCCACACGGGCAACTGAAACAATAAAAGCAGCAGATCGTAAATCGGTCTTATACTTTTTAGCGGTCTCATTTACATTAACAAAGGCACTTTGCATTCTCACATCAAGCTCTGCGCGAAACTTCTCCTTTGGCCAGGAGAATTGTTGAATGTTTTGAGTCCACTCAAAGTAGGAGCCCATCACACCACCACTATTTGCCAAGATATCTGGCACAATCACAATATTATTTGCCCGAAGCTTCTTATCAGCGCTAGTCATAATTGGTTGATTCGCACCCTCGATGATAAAGGCTGCCTTTACCTTATCCACATTTGAATCATTAATTACATTACCCAGCGCTGCTGGAATCAACACATCGCATTCAATCTCAAGCACCTCAGCGGAACCAATTCGATTATCACTTTTTACATCGGCCAAGCTCTTCACATCAAAGATCGCCTTTATATCAATACCGTTTTTATCCACTATGCCACCTGACATATCAGAGAGTGCTATTACCTTCATGCCAAGCTCTTGGCAAACAAGGGCTGCATATCTGCCAACATTTCCAAAGCCTTGAATGGCAACAGTTGCACCTTGCACCTTTTTATTATTTTGTTGCAATGTTGCAGCAGTTATTTGAGCAACGCCACGACCTGTTGCCTCCTCTCGACCTGGAGCACCAAATAAACCAACTGGTTTACCGGTAACACAAGCGGGTTGGAATCCCTCTAATCTATGAAACTCATCCATTAGCCAAGCCATAGTTTGCGCATCTGTTCCTAAATCAGGGGCAGGAATATCTCGGTTTGGTCCTAAAACATTTATCAATGTTCTAGTCCATCTTCTAATTACTTCTTCTTTTTCAAGCGGAGTTAATTTTGTTGAGTCAACTGTTACCCCACCTTTGCCACCACCAAATGGCACATCAATCAAAGCTGTCTTCCAAGTCATCAAGGAAGCAAGTGCTCTAACCTCATCAATATCAACATCTTGGTGAAATCTAATCCCACCCTTTCTTGGGCCCCGTGCACTTGAGTGTTGCACCCGGTAACCAGTTAATACCTCAATCCCATCTTCACGGTGCAGTGGAATAGATATTGTTACCTCGCGCTCACAGGCGCTAATTGCATCTACTAAACCTTTTTTTAAATTTAAGACCGAGCCGGCTTCGGCGACTAGCGCATTAACTTCAGCAAAAGCAGATAAACCTGACGTCGTTGTCATGCTCCTAATCTAAATCAATAACCTTAAAAACCCACAATCAGGCAGGCATTTGGCCTTCAAATGAGAGCAACCCCACCTTGAAAGTGCTGATAGGGTCGGCCAGTAATAAAAGACCGGGTTGTTAGCTCAGTTGGTAGAGCAGGTGACTCTTAATCACCGGGTCGGGGGTTCGAGTCCCTCACAACCCACTTACTTTTTTACAAACAAATCCATAACTGCATCCACCCTAGCGGCAGATAATTTCTCATAATCAAGGGTTAACTCCTCAATCTTTGTCTTTTGGGATGCATCAAATATTCGGGCAAGATTTCTTTGATACTTTTCCTTTAATAGTGGAATTCCCTCTTCTCGCCTTCGTTTATGACCTACTGGATACTCAACTACTACCTCATCTAATACTGTGCCATCACTTAATGTAATTGTCATCGCATTTGCAATCGATCGCTTTTGTGGATCATGGTAATCAGCAGAAAAGGCTTTATCTTCAATGCAATTAATCTTTTCCCTTAACTTATCAATCCTTGGATCAGCTGCCACATCATCCTCATAATCACGGGCAGTTAATCTGCCAAAGATTAATGGAATTGCCACCATATATTGAATGGTGTGATCACGATCTGCTGGATTTTTTAGCTCACCTTTTTTATCAATAATTCGAATACATGCCTCATGGGTTCTAATTGAAACAGTTGCAATATCATCAGATGTTTTTCCAAGTGAGGCTAGCTTTTTATTTAAAATCATTGCCGCCTCAACCGCAGTTTGCGCATGAAACTCAGCTGGGTATGAGATCTTAAATAAAATATTCTCCATTACATACTCTGTGTATGGGCGCTGGAATACAAATTTATTTCCTCTAAAGGATGAGTCATAAAAGCCCCAGATTTTTGCCGATAACGCAGTTGGATAACCCATCTCACCTGCTCTTGCAATTAATGCAAGACGAACTGCGCGGGAGGTGGCATCCCCTGCCGCCCAAGATTTTCTAGATCCAGCATTTGGAAAGTGGCGATAGGTTCTAAGTGATTGACCATCAACCCAAGCAAGTGAGAGAGCGGCAAGTATTTGATCCCTGCTTAATCCCATCATCTGCGCAACTACAGCGGTTGATGCAACCTTTACTAATACCACATGATCAATACCGACCTTGTTAAAGGAGTTTTCAAGTGCAATACAGCCCTGTATTTCATGGGCTTTAATCATTGCGGTAAATAAATCACGCATTGTTAGATCACTCTTTGGCCCAAAGCCAGGATTGCGGTTTAACCAATCAGCGACTGCAAGTATTGCCCCTAAATTATCTGATGGATGTCCCCACTCAGCAGCAAGCCAGGTGTCGTTGTAATCAAGCCATCTAATTGCAGCCCCTATATTAAAAGCTGCAGTCACTGGATCTAATTCAAATGAGGTTCCTGGAACCCTTGCGCCATTTTCAATCTTTAACCCGGCAACTACCGGCCCAAGTAATTTGGTGCAGGCCTCATACTCAAGTGCTTCTAATCCGCAACCAATGGTGTCAATAAAACAATGCCAGGCGGTTTCATAGGCAAGCGGGGATTTGATTTCATAATTTAAAACATAATCTGCAATATCAATGATCTCTTGATCATATGGGGTATTAGATTTTGTAAAGTTTGAACTCATTTACTTAACCCCGCTTTTCTATTGGCACAAATGCTCTATTTGGCTCACCAGTGTAATTAGCTGCTGGTCTAATAATCTTATTATCCACCCGCTGCTCCATTACATGCCCACTCCAGCCAGTAAGACGGGCGAAGATAAAGATTGGGGTAAAGAAGGTAATTGGAATACCCATCTGTTGATAGGCAACTGCTGAGAACCAATCTAAATTTGGAAACATCTTCTTTTCGCTCATCATTACAGATTCAATTCGCTCTGCAACATCAAATAACTTTAAGTCATTGTTTTCAGTTGAGATTGATTTAGCAATTGATTTGATAATTGGATTTCTTGGATCTGCAATTGTGTAGACCGGATGGCCAAAGCCAATTACCACCTCTTTTGCAGCTAACCTCTTTTTGATATCTGTCTCTGCCTCATCCGGTGTTTGATAACGTTGTTGAATCTCAAGGGCAACCTCATTGGCACCACCATGCTTAGGTCCTCGTAATGCGCCAATCGCACCTGTTATTGATGAGTAGATATCAGAGCCTGTGCCTGCAATAACTCTGGCGGTAAAGGTTGATGCATTGAACTCATGCTCTGCATATAAAATCAAAGAAGCTTGCATGGCCTTTACCCATGATTGCTTTGGCTTTTCCTGTAAAAACAATTGCAGGAAGTGTTCAGCAACACCATCAGCATCTGTACTTAGCGTGATCTTTTTACCAAAGTGAGAGTGGTGATACCAATACAAAAGAGCAGAAGGAGAGGCAGCAATCAGCCGATTTGCCGCAAGTAATGCGCTCTGGCGATCATGTTTTTCATCCTCTGGATAAAAGCTAGCAAGGGCTGATGTTGCAGTTCTCACCACATCCATTGGATGAGCAGTTTTAGGCAGGTTTTCTAGGATGGTTTTAACCTGGGCAGGTAGATCTCTAAGAGATGCTAACTCTTTTTTGTAATCTGATAATTGAGTTTTTGTAGGAAGAGAGCCATAAAGAATTAGGTAGGCAACCTCTTCAAACTCACAATTTTGGGCAAGATCATTGATCTCATACCCACGGTAGTGAAGATCATTTCCAGTATGTCCAACAGTTGAAAGTGCGGTATCTCCTGCAACTACTCCTGAGAGTGCAACAGATTTTTTAACTCTAACCTCACTCATTATTACTATTTGTTAAATCTATCTAAGGATTTTTCATACTCATAGTAATTAATGCTTTGATATAACTCATCCCTGGTCTGCATCTTATCTAGCAGCTCTTTTTGGGTGCCACTTTGTTTAATAGTTTGATAAACATTACTTGCCGCCTTATTCATCGCTCTAAAGGCAGATAATGGATAGAGCGCCATCGCCACATTTGCACTCTTTAACTCACTTGTTGTAAACATCGGGGTCAAACCAAACTCAGTTATGTTTGCAAGGATTGGCACCTTAACCGCATCTGCAAACTTTTTATATGTTTCTAAATCACCAATCGCCTCTGGAAATACCATGGTGGCCCCTGCTTGAACATAAGCCTTTGCGCGATCTATTGCTGCATCTAATCCTTCAACTGCAATTGCATCTGTTCTTGCCATAATCACAAAGGAGTTATCACCCTTTGCAGAAACCGCTGCAGTAATTCGATCCACCATCTCCTGCTTTGAAACCAACTCTTTATTTGGACGATGGCCACATCTTTTAGCGCCAACTTGATCCTCGATGTGAGCAGCTGCTGCTCCTGCTGCAATAAGTGAGGTGATAGTTCTTTGAATATTAAAGGCTGAAGGACCAAAGCCGGTATCAATATCTACTAAGAGTGGCAGCTTTGTAACATTAACAATTCTTCTAACATCAATTAATACATCCTCTAATGTGGTGATACCAAGATCTGGTACACCAAGAGATCCTGCTGCAACCCCACCACCTGAAAGATAGATCGCTTTATATCCTGCCTGCTCGGCAAGGAGGGCGTGGTTTGCATTAATTGTGCCAACAATTTGTAGCGGGCTCTCGGCTGATAAGGCCTTAAGGAATTTTTCGCCCGGCTGTTCCATCACAGATCTAATCTATCACGCACACACTTTTACCCATAATGCTCGAATAATTCTTGACCAATTTGGCGAGATTTTTTGAGGTGATTACTTCAAGAGGTAATGATTGACTTTTGCCAGTTAAAAGGTAACTTACTTGCTATGCATATTGTTGTGATTGGCGCAGGAGTTATTGGCTCCTCCATATCTTTGCAATTAAAAAGATTAGGCCATGATGTAACTGTTGTTGATCGAAACTCTGGTGCAGGTCTTGGTTCAACTAGTGCATCAAGTGCGGTAGTTAGATTTAATTACTCAACCTTTGATGCTGTTGCCCTTGCTTGGGAGTCCTACTTCTTATGGAAAGATTTCAAATCTTTAATTGATGGTACAAATAATTACTCAAAAAATCCTCTTGAAAACTCCCAGGAGCATTACGCCCATCTTGAAGATCGTGGGTATGTAATGCTGGATGTGCCTGTGCTTTCAAATGAGAACACAATGAAGTTATTTGATCGCGCAAAGGTGCCATATGAGATTTGGGATTCAAAAAGCTTAAAAGAGAATATGCCTGGAATTGATGCAGGTCGCTACTGGCCAAATAAGCCGGTTAAATCAGATGCATTTTGGGATGAAGCAACGGAGGAGATTGGCGGAATATTTTCAAAGCATGGTGGATATGTCTCAGATCCACTCCTTGCTGCTCAAAATTTTGCAGCTGCTGCAAAACGTGAAGGGGTTAACTTTAGATTTAAAAAGGCGATAGTTGGAGTTGAAAAAGATGCCACCACGGGCCGTGTATCTGGTGTTCGCGTTAAAGATTTTGATAACCAAAATAAAAAGGTTTTAGATTCAGGCGATGAGCTAATCGCAGCAGATGCTGTGGTCAATGTGGCAGGGCCCTGGTCAACATTAATAAATCAAATGGCAGGAGCTGGTGGTGATTTCACAGTTGAGTTAAAACCACTTCGTGCTGAGGTTCATCAAATCTCAACTCCAAAAGATATTTTAAAGGGACCAATTATGGGAGATCTTGATCTTGGCACCTATGTTAGATCTGGCCCAGGTGGCATCACATTAGTTGGCGGCACAGAGCCAGAGTGTGATGAGCTTGAGTGGGTTGAACCAGACAAGGTTGATGAAGTAAATATGACTAGAACTGTTGAGGTTTTTGAATCTCAAACCTATCGATTTGCCAGAAGATTTCCAGCAGCACAAATCCCCTCATCTCCAGTTGGTGTAGTTGGTGTTTATGATGTTTCATCTGATTGGACACCAATCTATGACAAGACTGATGTGCCAGGCTTTTATGTAGCAATCGGAACTAGTGGAAATCAATTTAAAAATGCCACTGGCGCAGGCTTAATCATGGCTCATTTGATCACTGAGGTAGAAAATGGCGCAGAGCATGATAAAAATCCAGTGGTTTATAACTGCATTAATACAAAGCTTGCAATTAATTTGGGAACATTTTCAAGAAAGCGGGCAAGAAATACCACTAGTGGAACTGTGATGGGTTAGCGGGTAAGTTGCTTAGTGAAGAGAATTAATGACCGAGGTAAGCCTTAGTTACCTTGTCATCACTGCTTAACTCTTTAGCACTTCCACTCATCTTTACCTTGCCAGATTCAAGAACATAAGCACGATCTGCAACCTCTAAAGCTGCGGTAGCGTTTTGTTCAATAAGCAAGATAGTAATTCCTTGCTTTCGAATCTTCACAATTGTGTCAAAAATTAATTCAACAAGAACTGGTGCAAGACCCATAGATGGCTCATCTAGTAGTAATAACTTTGGATCTCCCATAAGCGCACGGCTTACTGCAAGCATCTGTTGCTCACCACCTGACATAGTTCCAGCGGTTTGCTTAATACGCTCTTTCAAACGTGGGAATAACTCAAGAACGCGATCCATGTCAGCATTAACAGCTGCCTTGTCATTACGTAAGAAAGCACCTAACTCAAGATTTTCCTTAACTGTCATACGAGGAAAAATTCGACGTCCCTCAGGTGAGTGACAGATACCCATGCCAACAATCTCATGTCCTGGCACGCCATCAATGCGCTTGCCATTAAATAAAATCTCGCCAGATTTTGGTTTAATTAAACCTGAGATAGTGCGAAGGGTGGTTGATTTACCAGCTCCATTTGAACCAATCAAAGTTACGATCTCACCTTGTTTAACATCAATTGAAACATCTTTAACAGCAACGATCTTGCCGTAGGCAACCTGGATGTTCTTAACCTCTAACATTGAACTCATTTTCTAGCCGCCTTAGGTTTGCCTAAATACGCTTCAATAACTCTTGGGTTGTTCTTAATCTCATCCGGTCCGCCCTCTGCGATCTTCTCACCCTGATCAAGAACGGTAATCCGTTGAGATAAAGACATAACAACCTTCATGTCATGCTCAATCAACATCACTGCAATATCACGCTCTGCAACTAGCTTGTTGATGAAATCAATAAATACCTGTGACTCTTGCGCATTCATTCCAGCGGTTGGCTCATCAAGCAACAACACCTTTGGATTCAAAGCAAGTGCGCGAGCAACCTCAAGACGACGTTGATCTCCATAGGAGAGGTTTCTAGCAAACTCATGGGTCCACTTACCAACACCTGCGAAATCTAAAATCTCTTGCGCTCTATCCTCTGCTTCACTTTCTTCTCTGCGTTGCTTTGGTGTGCGAAGAATGGTTGAGGTAATACCTGACTTTAGGTGTGAGTGCATTGCCACCAGAAGGTTTTCTTGAGCGGTCATCAGACCAAATAGGCGGATATTTTGGAAGGTACGAGCGATTCCAATCTCAGCAATCTTGTGTGGTGGCAGATCGGTAATATCTTTTCCACCGTAATTAATGCTGCCAGATGATGGCTTATATAGACCAGTTAATACGTTAAAGAATGTGGTCTTACCTGCACCATTTGGGCCAATTAAGGAAACAATCGATTTGTTTGGAATGTTGAAGGTAACATTATTTACCGCAAGCAATCCACCAAATTGAACTGAAATATTCTTAGCTTCTAATGCATTAGCCATGAGATTACTTACCTGCTTTCTTTTTGCCACCGGCAGGAGCTTCATCTAATTCATCCTCATGCAACATTAACTTCAAGCGAGATTCAGGTAGTAAGCCTTCTCGTTTAAATAGCATCATAAGAATAAGAACTAGACCAAAGATTAAGAAGGTAAAGGATGCAAAATCAATCTTGGTACCAAAGGCATCGTTATATACCCGGCCAAAGGCAGATAGACCATTTCCATTTACCCATGAGAGTACAAATGCGCCCAAGATAACTCCCCAAACATTTCCCATTCCGCCAAGAACTACCATGGCAAGTAAGAAGATTGAGATTGTGAAGTTAAATCGCTCGGCATAAACACCATCAACGTGGGTAGCAAATGCCACACCTCCTAAACCACCAGCAAATGCACCAACTGCATATGCAGCAAGTTTGGTGCGCATCAATGGCACACCCATCATTGAAGCAGCTAACTCATCCTCACGGATTGCAAGCCATGCTCTACCAAGACGGCCTCGACGAAGGCGTAGCGAGATAAAGACCATTACAGCAGTTAGGAATAGGAATATTAAAAGCTTCCAACCAAAATCAAATGGTCCAAGATCTTTCACGCCAACTGGAATTGGATCAACTCGAACAATTCCACGAGTTCCATTGGATATGTTAAAGCCAAAGAAGTTTTCACCATTAAAGAAAACCTGCGGGATGATCTCACCAAAGCCCAGGGTAACAAGTGCTAGGTAATCACTCTTTAAGCGAAGTGTTGGTGCACCAATTAAAATTCCAAAGAGGGCGCAGACAAAGCCACCGATTAATAACACCATCCAGAAATTGATGTGAATACCAGGAGCCTCTGCTGGAACAGATCCTAAGAAGTGAATATTTAGGAAGTAGAAAAACTCTGACATAAACCAACCGGCGCAGTAGCCACCAATTGCCCAGAAAGCCACATAACCAAGATCTAGTAGACCTGCATAACCAACCACAATATTTAAACCAAGTGCCATGATTACATAAACAAGTGATTCATTAATTGCAGATGGTGGGAACCATTGGTTAACAGCTTGATAAATTCCAGATGGCAGACCATCCCAAGGCAGTAAGAATTGGTAAGTTATAAATAAAACTAAGCCTGCGATTGAGTAACCAAGAATCCACTTACGGTTTGATCTAGTTACATTACTTGCGACAGATGATTTAGCCATGGTTTAGACCTTTTCCGTTACGGTTTTGCCTAATAATCCAGCAGGCTTAAATACCAAGATGATAATTAAGATTGTAAACACAACAGATTGTGACCATTGCTGACCAAATGCAATAGGCAGACCATCATTTAATCCTTGGATAAGACCAATTAATAATCCACCAAGAACTGCGCCCCATAGATTTCCAATTCCACCAAGTACGGCAGAGGTAAAGGCGATCAAGCCAAGTTGGAATCCAAGGTTGTAGTTAGTGGTACCAATTGATTGCTGATACAAAAGACCGGCAGCTCCAGCCATCGCACCACCGAGTGCGAAGGTGAAGGCGATTGTCTTATTAACATTAATACCCATCAAGGTTGATGCATCACGGTCCTGAGAGGTAGCTCGCATCGCCTTTCCTTGCTTGGTGCTAGTTACTAAGTAATTTAAGCCGACAAGAAGTGGGAAACCGATTAAAAATAGCCAGATGGTGATCATGCTGATTCTGATCTCACCAATATAAATATCACCGCTTGGGATAACAGTTGGCCACTGTCTTGGTGTTGAACCATTCCACTTCAAACCAATGAAGTTAAGTAGGAAGGACATACCAACAGCTGTAATCAAAGGGGCAAGCCGTGGGGCGTGACGCAATCTGCGATATGCCAGACGTTCAATCAATACATTTATAACTGCACCAAAGATCATTACCGCAACTAAACACAAACCAAATGCAAACCAGCCATAACCATTTGATTGGTCAGCGCCCATCCAGTAGGTAATAAAGAATGAGGAGAATACGGCGCTAAGCATAAATAGGTCACCGTGAGCAAAGTTAATTAATTCAATAATTCCATAAACAAGTGTGTAACCAAGGGCGATCAATGCGTAGATCAAGCCGTTTCGTAATCCAGAGATTGCAACCTGTGCAAACTGCTCTGGAGCTTTAATTAAGTTAGCAATCATCCAAACTGCGGCGATTGCGCTAAGTGAGATTGCCCCGATTCGCTCAATACGTTGTTGGCGAATTTGACCAGGAGTGCCTTTAAATGTCTTGGCCTCTGCAACTTTTGCCACTTGCAACCTCTTTCAATTAATCCTAATTACTAGGGTATTTCTAAAAGCTACTTCGGGAAAGATACAACAGTTTCGCGTTTTTTATAAGTAAAAATCTGTTTCTTTTTGCTTAGAGTCAAGATAAGGGCGGCTACGGTTAGGTAGCCGCCCAAATCTGTAGATCTAGAGTTTTCTAGAACTACTTAACAGTGATCTTCGTAACGAAGGTCTCTTTGTTATCAGTTACGTTAAGAATTGTAATATCGCGTGAAACGATATCGCCATTCTCATCGAAGCGAAGCTCTGTTCCAACTACTGATTCCTCAGCAGGTACAACAATGCCCTTCATTGCTTCGAATACACCCTTGCGAGTTCCGTCTGAAGCCGCAATAGCCTTAAGTAGAACCTGGGCTGCTGCTGCACCGTATACGGAGAATGAGCTAGTTGGAGCCTCACCGTACTCAGCTAGGTAGTCAGCTTGGAACTTCTCTGCTGCTCCACCCTTAGGGAACTGATCAATTGATAGACCAGTGAATGAAAGAAGTGCACCTTGAGCCTCTGGAAGAGCCAAGAAATCTGGGTATCCAGTGAAGCCGTCTGGCATCATGAACTTAACTTTGTTGTTATCGCCAAGGTACTTAACCTTGTCTTTAACAAGTTGTCCACCGTTAAGGTCGAAGATTCCGCCAACATAAACCATATCTGGCTTTGTTGCCTTGATCTTTGTAAACAATGCTTCGTAGTTAGGAGCTTTATCATCCCAACCAGTTCCGGCATCGCCATCTGAAAGTACAGTCAAGCCAAGCTTCTTAGCTGCAGCTGTGAATGAACGTGCAACACCGATTCCGTATGTTTGACGATCGTTAAGTACGTATACGCGCTTAACACCAATGCTCTTTGCATACTCTGCAGCAGCATTACCTTGGTTGTCATCTGTTGTTACTACACGGAAGTAGTTACGTGCACCTGTTGGATAGTACTTCTCAGGCTCGCCTGCATCCCATGCCTTTGTAAGACCTGGGTTTGTGTTTGCGTTTGAAATCATAACCATTGGACCCTCTGGATCTTGGTTAAGAACAGGAACGATAATCTTTGCGCAACCTGAGTTATATGTACCCATTACGCCAACTTCGTCCTTAGCAGCTACGTGAGCTTGAGCATTCTTTGCACATTGTGCATCATCCCATGAACCCTTTGCAGCTGTGGAGTTGTCATACTCGCGGAATCCAACTGAGAATTCGCCAGCCATGTTATCCATTTGCTTTAGCAATAATTTAATTGCGTTGTTTGTTGACTTACTCTGATCTGCAGATCCACCTTGTAGAGGTAGATCAGATGCAATGAAAAGATCAGATGAAGATGAGGAGCATGCTGTCAAAACTAAGCTGATAGAAGCAGCAAGTGCGACAACGGCTACCTTTAGACGGTTCTTTTTCATCAAGGGTTAAACCTTTCTTAAGTGTTCAACGTAGCGGACCTGTGCCCACCAAGTAGTGGAGATAGCGTAGAGGTAGGTGGGAAATTTGCCTAGCCGAGGTTGAGCCTAAAGGAGGGTTTTAGGGGCAAAAAATCCTCGATTTTTCGCATAGATCCCCAGATTACAAGATTGTTATTAACAAAATCTGGCTAGGAGATCTTTGGATTCAGCCCAGTCTCAAAATGAGGCAATGATGCAGATTTGAAGATATCTGGCTTGATACAAAGATGTATATAAAAGATGTATATAGATATGTATAAATTATTTGCTGCTAATTAAAGTAGTAATTAAAAGAGCGCGCTCGCTAACTCTCCCCGCGCCTTAATCAATCTTGGATCGGTTGGATCAACTAAATTAAATAATGAGATCAAATGCGCTTTAGCTTTATCTCGATCTTCTCCGGAGAACTTCTTAACCGCTCTGATCATCCGGTCAAAGGCTGCCTCATAATTTCCAGTTGCAACCTCAATATCAGCACACATCAATTGGCTTGTTAGATCATCCGCCTTTTCATTTTGCAAAGTCAATACTGGATCCAAGCCATCCACCCGCAACATTAAATTCACCTGCGCTAAACCAACCTGTGCTACCTGCTCATTTGGTTTGCGTTTTAACCAAGCCTCATATGATGCTTTAGCAGCTTTGTAATCACCTTTTTCCATCGCAGCATATGCTGCCTCCTCCTCCGGCTCCATTGGGATTTCACCTACTCCTTCAGGGGCTGTGCCAACTCCTTTTTCAGATGCAAGTGCTAATAATTTATTTATAACTAGCCGCACCTGATCAAGTTGAGGAACAGATTCAAATAATGGCAATAGCTGCTCTGCGATAATTGCGATTGCAATTGGTACTGATTTAATTTGTAAGGCTTGGGCAACTTGAGGCTGGGCATCAACATCTACTGTGCCAAGTAGCCAGGTATTTTTATCTGCTGCTTGCAGCTTTCCTAAAATCTCAAGAATTTGGCGTGATTGAGTGCTACGGGCAGAGATCGCAAGAAGGACTACAACCTTTTCTTTTGAGGCTGCGACAAAATCTGAAACTAAATTCTCCTGTGTTACCGCAATGCCAATCTCAGGCAGCTCTGCTTTGTTGGCAGGTTGTTTTAATGTTGAAAGATCAAAGACATTGCCAAAGCCTCCAGAGGTGGAGTTATAAATACTCACGCTTTTCCTCCTCACCTGGCCTTAAAGAATTTATCCAATTACTAGATCATCAAACTCTAGAGATTAGTTTAATCAAATCAACACCTGCCTTATTACCCCTTTCCTATTGACCCTTTTTATCTGATCAAAGCAGGCCTCATTGATATCTAGCCACCTGGTCAAAGGTGGTCTGCTTTTAAAAAAAGAGGGATAAAATTATGCAATGAGCAGATTTAGTAAACCAAGAAGTAGATCCAAGATCTCTCCATTGATCAGGAGAAAATCAAAGGCAACCGGCTCTGAGGATTTTGGGGTTGCAGGCAAACCTGTAAATACCTCACATCCATTTTACTTTGGCTTTATGGTCACACTCGGTGCGCTGATTGCGCTAACAACCTTGCAGGCGCTCGCCTCAGCGAGTGCGGTATTCATATTAATTATCATCTCCTTATTCTTAGCCGCAGGTTTAAACCCAGCTGTTTTATTTTTCCAAAATCGAGGGTTAAAGCGGGGGGCAGCCGTAGCTGCTGTGATGGCCTCGGTATTGATATTTGTGGCAATCTTTATTGCAATCGCTGTGCCACCACTGCTTGATCAGGGAAATCAACTATTAGATAACGCTCCGCAACTAATTAAGGATCTAAATAACAACGCATTTATGAATGATCTAAATAATAGGTATGGGGTCATTGATTCACTGCAAACCAAGATCGATTCAGTTATTCAAAATGGCGAGTTTGCGATCACCGCATTTGGTGGGGTTATCGGGGTTGGTAAAGCGGTTGTCTCTGGCCTGGTTTCAACCATCACAATCTTGGTTCTTACCCTTTACTTCCTAGCCTCTCTGCCACAAGTAATAAATATTGGCCTTAAGTTTGTGCCTAACTCAAGAAGAGATCGGGTTTCAAAGTTAACAAATGCAATTGTTTCAAGAATCGGCTCCTTTGTTGGCGGACAGGCAATCATTGCCGCCCTTGCTGCCATATTTATTTTGATTATGGGATTAGTCATTGGCATGCCATACCCAGGACCACTTGCGATGGTGGTTTTTATCTGCGGCTTTATTCCATTAGTTGGCCACTTTATTGGCATGGCAATTGTTACCGTAGTAAGCCTTACTGATTCTTTAACAACAGCTGTCATTGCACTGGCTGCATATATTGTTTATGTGCAGATTGAAAATTATGTGATCACACCAAGAATTATGCGAAAGTCTTTAGCAATCCCAGGGCTGGTAACAATTATTGCTGCACTCCTTGGTGCTTCTTTGCTTGGATTAATTGGCGGCCTACTTGCCGTGCCAATTGCTGCTGCTATCTTGCTTATATTAGATGAGGTTGTTTTTCCAAGGGCTGAACAAAACTAAATCTGCTCTGGTAGTGGCAATCTGCTTGGTGCAATAACTCTAACTATCTCACTTAATACCAAATGAACCATAGGCTCACCTACCCATAGATGCTTTGCCCCTGCAACATCAATCTGCTTTAAGTTTTTAACTTTAGAAAACTTAAGTTTTGCCGCATCTGGCTTTAAGTAATCATCTAACTCCGGGATGAGTGCGGTAATCACTCTGCCATCTTTAATCCAAAAATCTAGATCCTCATCAGTTGTAGATAACATCGGCGGGCTTAGCAGGATCAACTCTTTAATTCTTTTATCTCTGGCGTATTGCAAAGCAAGCTCTGTGCCAAAGGACCAACCAATTACGTAAAGATCTTTTATCTTTAATGTTTCAAAGCAGTAATCAAGGGCGGCCAATACATCTTGCTTTTCAGATTTGCCATGGTCATACTCACCCTCACTTTTTCCCGCCTCACTTTCACTGCCTCTTGTATTAAATCTAATTATTTGTATTCCTGCCATGGCAGGTAATCGATTGGCAGCCTTCTTATATATATGCGAATCCATCATTCCCCCACCTGATGGGTTGGGGTGAAGCATCAGAAGTGAGCCGGTAATTTCACCGATTGGAGTTGCCACCTCACCAATTAAATTAAGCCCATCACTGGTTTTGATCGTGAAAGGTGTGCGATTTGCTGGCAAAACAGTTGAAGGGCGGATTAACTCAGGCACGAAAAGAGTTTACTCTTACCTGGTGAGCCAAAACGGGGTATTTGATAAGTGTGATCCTAAATCAGGTGAGGTGATTGCGCAGTATAAAAACTTCTCACCCGATGAGGTCTTTGCCTTAGTAGATGCTGCAAAAGCAGTTAGTAATCGTTGGCAGATGTTGGGTTTTGTTACCCGCAAGAAAGTTTTGCTTAAGTGGGCAGCTTATTTAACTAAGAATCAAGAAGAGATTGCGCAATTAGTTGCTACTGAGTGTGGCAAGCCAATAGGGGATGCATCCTTAGAGGTTTCAATTGCAATTGATCACCTTGCCTGGGCGGCAAAACATGCTGAGCAGATTATGCAAAAACAGGATCGCCCTGCTGGCCTATTGATGTTTAACATGAAGGCGCAGGTACAAAGATCTCCCCTTGGTGTTGTTGGGGTAATTGGTCCATGGAATTATCCAATCTTTACACCAATGGGCTCAATTGCTTACGCACTTGCTGCAGGCAACACAGTTGTATTTAAACCATCTGAGTTCACACCAGGTGTTGGCAAGTGGCTTGCTGATTCATTTGCCCAAATAGCACCATTTGAAAACATCTTTACAACAGTTACCGGATTACCAGATACTGGCCGAGCATTAACCCAATCAAAGGTAAATAAAATCTCCTTCACTGGCTCTACAAAAACAGCTAAGAAGGTTGCAGAAAGTTGCGCAGCATCGATGATTCCAGTTGTGCTTGAGTGTGGTGGTAAGGATCCAGTTATTGTTGCAAAGGATGCTGATCTAAAGCTTGCCGCTGAATACGCTCTTTGGTCTGCAATGGCAAATGCTGGTCAATCATGTATTGGGGCAGAAAGAGTTTATGTTGTTGAATCTGTTGCTGATGAGTTTATTGAGATCATTTCAAAGATGGCTAAAAAAATTGAGGTTGGCAAAGATTACGGCCCAGCCACAATGCCATCTCAATTAAAGGTGATCCAATCTCATTTAGATGATGCCAAAGCCAGCGGGGCAAAGTTTTTAGTTGGAGGAGCCGACTCTGTTAAGGGAGCCTTTGTTGAACCAGTAATCATGGTTGATGTTCCAGAAAGTTCAACCGCTATGACACAAGAGACCTTTGGGCCAACACTTGCAATAAATCGAGTCATTGATACAGATGAGGCGATCAAGTTATCTAATGCCAGCAATTACGGCTTAGCTGCTGCGGTCTTTTCAAAACGAGATGGTGAAAAAATTGCCACCCAATTAGCTTGTGGAATGGTTTCAATTAACTCAGTGTTTTTGTTTGCCGCCGTTGCATCTGTGCCATTTGGTGGAGTTAAAGATTCAGGATATGGCCGCATCCATGGCGCTGAAGGCCTGCTTGAGTACACCTATGCCAGAACTATTGTTAAACCTAGATTTAATATTCCGTTGAAATTCACATCTTTTAAGCGAACAAGGCTTTCTGAAAAAGTATTAGTTACTTTGATTAAAAGACTTCACGGAAAGAGAAAGTAAAACTACAAGCAGTTTGCAAGCCGATCAAAGGCCTCAGTAATAATCTCAGGGCTAGTTCCAAAATTAAGTCTTACAAAACTCTTATGTTTTGGTCCATATAAAACTCCACCATTAACCGCTAACCTGCCCTTTTCTAAAATTACCGCAGCTGGATCCTCACCCAGTCCTAAAGCAGATAGATCAAGCCAGGCAAGATAGCCAAAATCTGGAATTCGATACTTAATTGCTGGAGCTTTGGTAGCAATTAATTTTTCAACCAATTTACGGTTTTGATCTAAAGTAATTAAAACTCCATCTAGCCAATCTACTGACTCTGCATAGGCAGCGGTTGAGGCAACTGCGCCAAATAATGAAGCACGCCAAGTAACAGCAGGTGGCATTACGTTAATCCGCTCCTGCAATTTGATTGAGTCAGTAATAATAAAAGCACATTTAAGGCCTGCAAGATTAAAGGATTTACTAGCGCTAGTTATGGTTATTCCAACCTCTTTAGCATTTTGGCTTACATTTAAAAAAGGCGTATAAGTTTTTGCATCATAGGTAAGGGGTGCGTGGATCTCATCACTTAAAATTACTACCTGATACTTCTTTGCAAGATCTGCTAACTCTGATAACTGATTTTTACTGAAAACTGCTCCAACTGGATTATGAGGATTACACAAAATGTGAACCTTTACGCCATTTTGATACTCTT
>JACCDG010483873.1_pt1 | contig 18887 bp, 14 predicted proteins | sample 7442471 | NCBI WGS metagenome assembly JACCDG01 (sample SAMN15323444, study PRJNA562643) | freshwater metagenome | isolation source: river surface water | place: USA:Blue River Watershed | collected 2017-08-17 | reverse complement strand
TTGGCCTGTGCCAAAATGGTGTTGTACGTCTTTTTTTTGAAACTCATATTTTTTGTTTTAATGAGTTTCTTTCTACGACTTTTTACTATATTCGATACAGCTACGGCTACCGAAGGTTTAGTTCAACTACATACCTGTGCAACCTCGTATCAGGAGAACGGCGAGACAATTAGTTTGAAGGGAGATGGAAAACCCTCCTTTGTGAGAAAAATTAGTTCATCGGAGAGGGTAGCCTTTCTATGTAGGAAGCATCAATATGATTTTCTACAATTTTAGTAGAATTCGTATGAGCAAATGTGTGCATGAAGGAATGGTGAACGGTTAGAATCAAGTCTTGTAAATCATTGTCGTCCTCCATGTCTACTATTTTAAGGCCGATTTCTTTACATTTGTCTTTTGAAATATGCCTTGAATGGGATTTGTTAATTTTATGGTCGCTGAACTCTTTAAGTATTTTTTTAGCTAATGTTCTATCTTTATTACACATATTTCGCATTAACCACTCTTCTACTAATTTTTCAGACCAATCAATTGAGTTTTTACAAGATACTAAAAAGGTAGGATGATATTTACTAACAATAACTTGCCAAAGTGAAGCTGATGTTGGGTTTTTTTGAATGTCATCCTTAGCTTGCTCAAACTCATCAAGAACAGCTTGACACGCTACCCCTCCCATTTGAGGGTCAATTGGGCCTAAATTTGACTGTTTTCCCATTATAATTTCCTTACATGACAGAGCGAACATTGTTCCCGCAGACATCGATATTTGAGGAATTATAGCTCTTATATCCTTATCAAATATGGAATGGAGGTAATCTACAATACTCTCTGCCGCTGCCAGATCACCACCGGGGGTATGAAGAATTAAATCAAGTCCTTTTGTTCTATCCAGCTTATGGATATTAAGCATGAAGGCTGATTTATCCTTATCATTAATGGTTACATCAATAGCATTACCCCTGTGTAGCCAACCCGAGTAGTAGGCAATTACGTTACGACCTGTCTTTTTCGGAATTTCTTTTAAATACTTTCTTCGTACAACATCTAAAGGGTTTTGGAGACCCTTATTTACTTCAACTTGAATTTCTTCTAAAACCTCCTTCCAATTTGGCATAACAAAAAATTAGATACTGCTCGTCAGTAAAGTGTTTGTGGAAGTTATGCTGTTAGGGGTCTCATTATATAACGAGAACTTAACAAATAAATCATTAGGGTTAGTAAACTGGGTAGGAGTGGTAATACCTGAATTGTATAATTTTACAGGATTAAAATCCATTACAATTTTTTTATAATCCACCTCTAATGAGTGTTTTTCTCTATTTGAAGATTTCTTTTTCATTAGACTTGTTTAGTATCAAAGTTAAAAAAAACCCGCAAAATTACAATTTAATTTGACACAAACTGCCTCTTTTGTGCAGTTTTAATAACAATTTAGCGGTTGACAAACATAACTATAATAACGAATACCTATGTTACATTGTTATTATTAGTTTCAAACTTAACGCTGATTTAACATATTTTGTAATGAAGTATCTCTGTTTTACAAACAATCGTTTCTTGAAAACGTGGTCGAACAGGTATATAGTTACCGCCGACTGCCAACAGAATATGGTTGTCCGCCAATGGCATATTGTTGACTACCTTTAGGGTAATTATATGTGTTTCAGTATTTTACGGATTTATATCCGTAAGTGGTGCTATTGCGGCTGGAGGAAAGGCAGCAAACATTTACCAATGTAATACTCGAAACAGTTTTGGGCTGTTTCTCGTTAACATTGGTATAACAGGGGGATCAAACTACCGTTCGTATATTGTGTCCCACACAAAGAATTATACCAGCCTGCACCAAACCCAGTCTTTTTGGTAAATTTGCCCTCTCAAACCGTAATCATGCAACTTGAACATAAACTGGCAGAATTGGTGCAAAAGGCGCTTACAGATTTATATAAGACCGAAGCGGACAGTGCTCAAATCAGCTTTCAAAAAACACGAAAGGAATTTGAAGGCGATTTTACTCTTGTGGTATTTCCCTTTCTGAGAGCCTCCCAAAAAAAACCTGAACAAACCGCACAGGATATTGGTAATTACATTCAGGAAAATTGCCATTACATCGGCAGTTTTAATGTTGTAAAAGGATTTCTGAACCTATCGCTGCACGATAACTGCTGGCTCTCCTTCTTTAATGAGGTTCTGCCACAAACCCGTTTTGGTTTTAAAACCATTCGGCCAGATGCAAAACACGTTATGCTGGAATATTCTTCGCCCAATACCAATAAACCACTTCACCTGGGGCATATCCGCAACAACCTGCTGGGGTATTCGGTAGCCGAACTATTGAAAGCTAATGGATATAAAGTTACCAAAGCCAACCTCGTAAACGACCGGGGCGTGCATATTTGCAAATCCATGCTGGCCTGGAAAAAATTTGGAAACGGAGAAACTCCCGACAGCAGCGGCATGAAAGGCGATCACCTGGTGGGGAAATATTATGTGGAGTTTGATAAACAATACAAAAAAGAAATAGAAGCACTAATTAAATCCGGAGCAGGGAAAGAAGAAGCTGAAAAGAAAGCCCCACTCATGCAGGAAGTGCAGGAAATGTTGCGCCGATGGGAAGCCGGCGACAAAGAAACCATTGAGCTGTGGAAAACCATGAACAGTTGGGTATACAGTGGTTTTAATATTACCTACAAAACCCTGGGCGTAAACTTCGACAAAATGTATTATGAGTCCAACACCTACCTGCTGGGCAAAGAAACTGTAGAAGAGGGGCTGAAAAAAGGCGTGTTTTATAAAAAAGACGATGGATCCGTGTGGATCGATTTAACAGGAAACGGATTGGATCACAAATTAGTGTTGCGCTCAGATGGCACATCGGTATACATAACACAGGATTTGGGAACGGCCATTGAACGCTTTAAGGAATTCACCGATTTGAGCCAGTTGATTTATACCGTCGGAAACGAACAGGATTATCATTTTAAAGTATTGTTTCTGATTCTTGAAAAGCTTGGCTATACCTGGGCCAGGGAATGTTACCATCTTTCTTATGGCATGGTGGAGCTCCCGGAGGGAAAAATGAAAAGCCGCGAAGGCACAGTTGTAGATGCCGATGATCTGCTGAGGGAGATGTTTGATACCGCCCGGGAGGAAACGCTCAAACGCGGAAAAACGGATGATATGGCCGAAGATGAAAAAGAAAAACTCTTTACTACCATTGGCCTCGGAGCGTTGAAATATTTCATCTTAAAAGTAGACCCTAAAAAAAAGATGCTTTTTGACCCGAAAGAAAGCATAGATTTTGACGGAAATACCGGACCACTCATTCAATATACCCATGCCCGTATTCAGTCGGTGCTGCGCAAAGCAGACTCGCTACCCATTACGGTAAGTGAGGAATTAAAATTGCATGAAAAAGAAAAAGAGCTCATTAAAGTACTTTATGAATTTCCGAAAACCGTAGAAGAAGCCGGAAAATTGTACAATCCGGGTGTTGTAGCCAATTATACTTACGAATTGGCCAAACTCTTCAATCAGTTCTACCATGAGCTGAATATACTGAAAGAAGAAAATACAGAAATAAAAAACATGCGTCTGGCGCTTGCTGTTAAATGCGGACAGGTAATTAAACAAGCCATGGGATTACTTGGGGTTGAAGTACCGGAGAGAATGTGATGATGTGCCAATTTCAAAATGAGGGGATAGGATATGCAGGGGTGGGGCTTCTGAAACCAGGGAAGTCTGAAGATTAAACTACTGATGAACATGAATAAAAAAATCTGCTCTCTTTTTAGTATACTACTATTGATAACCAGAGGCTTTGCGCAACTTCCGGATTCCGACATTTATTTATACGAGGTAAAAAAGAAAGGGCACACCCTTATGCTTCATAAAGGCGAGAATGTAACAAAGCGTAGCGGCTACGATAATCAGCCCTTTTTTATGCCGGATAATAAAAGTTTTATTTATGTTTCCATTCAGGCCGAAGGGCAGGCCGATGTTTACCGCTATGAACTGCGAAGTAAAAAATCTGTTCAGGTTTGTCACACCACACAAAGCGAATATTCTCCTGTGCTTTGTCCGGATGGCAAACACCTTTCTGTGGTAATGGTAGAAAAAGACTCTACGCAGCGCATCTGGCAGATGAATACAGATGGAACAGGAAGTACGGTATTAACAGAAAGGGAAGACTCCATCGGCTATTACTGTTGGCTGAACAAAGACAGTATCTTATTTTACAAACTCAGCAATCCGCATAGCCTGCATGCCTATAGCTTGTCGCAACAAAAAGATACCTGGCTGGCCGACAACATTACCCGCTCGTTCAAACCCTGCGATAAATACAGCTTTTTTTACGTACTAAAAGAAAAAGACCGGAATCTTATAATGCGTTATGATACACGACTAAAAAAGGCAACAGTATACGCCACAGCCAAACCCGATAACGAGGATTTTATCTGGGACAAAGAGCTCGGACTCATCAAATCGGAAGGTAGCAAGCTGCTGCGCTGGCAGCCGGAATTAAAAACCTGGGTAGAAGTGGCCGAATTTTCCGGCGCTGGTATTGGTAAAATTACCCGCTTTACTTTTAGCGCCAACGGGCATTACCTGGCTATTGTTGGAAATAAATAAAAAACGGCTGCACTACATGTAACAGCCGCTTCTAAAAAACAATCCGATTTATAAAATCAGCATCGCATCGCCATAGGAATAGAACTTATATTTCTCCTTAATGGCTTCTTTGTAGGCTTTCATAACCAAATCGTAACCTCCAAAGGCACAAACCATCATCAGTAAAGTTGACTCCGGCATGTGGAAATTGGTGATCATACAATTGGCTACACTAAAATCATAAGGAGGGAAAATAAATTTATTTGTCCAGCCGTTGTATTGATTCAGGTGTCCCGACACAGAAACAGAACTTTCTATAGCCCTCATGGATGTGGTGCCAACTGCACAAACCCGCTTTTTGGCATCAATAGCTTTATTCACCGCTTTAGCCGTTTTTTCAGGAATGATCATTTCTTCCGAGTCCATCTTGTGTTTGGTAAGGTCTTCTACTTCTACCATCCGGAAAGTGCCTAAGCCCACATGTAAGGTAAGCATGGCAAAATTCACCCCCTTAATTTCCAGTCGTTTCATCAGTTCGCGGCTAAAGTGCAAACCGGCCGTAGGAGCGGCTACAGCTCCTTCATTGGCAGCAAATACAGTTTGATAACGTTCAGCATCGCTTTCGTCTACTTTTCGTTTAATGTATTTAGGGAGTGGTGTTTCTCCCATATCATAAAGGCATTTCCGGAACTCATCGTAATTACCATCATAGAGGAAACGCAGGGTACGGCCACGCGACGTGGTATTATCAATAACCTCTGCTACCAGCGTATCGTTATCACCGAAATAAAGCTTATTGCCGATACGGATTTTGCGCGCCGGATCAACCAGCACATCCCATAGGCGACTCTCTGCATTTAACTCGCGCAGCAGAAACACTTCGATTTTGGCACCGGTTTTCTCCTTATTACCGTACATACGAGCCGGAAAAACCTTGGTATCATTCATAATCATGATGTCGCCATCATCGAAATAATTAATAATGTCTTTAAATTTTTTGTGATGAATTTTACCGGTTTTACGGTCTACCACCATCAGTCGGCTCTCGTCACGGTTTTTGGCCGGATGCTCGGCTAATAATTCTTTGGGCAGGTTAAATTTGAATGCGGAAAGTTTCATAAGTAATCTTACAGGATTAGAAAAATAATTGGCAAAGATAACACAATAATCAGGCCATGTCAAATATTATTTAGAATGCCCATAAAGCTATAATACCGTTTGCATTAATATAATGGTTCAATTCCGTTTCACTACATTGCACCATAACATTAATAGCAACAGCATTTACCACTGTAAATATTTTATTTGGATTGGGCCAAATAAAATATAACATTGGTATTAAACGTGGTTTCTGCCTCAGAAGGCCTAATGCCCGCTGTATATCAGAACAAATATGCCAAAGTCAGTTTAGCGAAGAAAGGAGTTCCTGGTGTGAAATGCAACTCACTTACCGGCTGTTTTTCGTTTTTCAGGCGGGTCGTCGTATCAAACTGCGCTTCGTTCCATTTGGTGTTCAATACATTTTCTATAGTTAATCCGGTCTTATAATGTATGGTTTTGTAATCCAGGCTAATATCTGCTACCTGATAACCCTGCGCCACAACTGTATTTGTCTCATTAGCAGGCCTGTCGTGCATATAACGGTAGCAGAGGTTGCATTCAAGTCCTTTGCTGAATTTTGCCGTAAAACCACCCGATGTGGTAAACACGGGAGCCAGAGGAATGTAATATCCCTCTTTCAACTGCCTGCCATGCAGGGTATCCATAAAACGGCTTTTGGAAAGATTTAGATCAACATCGCAACTTAACCAGCTCAATAATTGGGCTCTTCCACTAACGTCTAATCCATACCTCCGGCTGGCTCCCCTGTTTTCTGTAGTACCCTCATCGCCCACATACACCAGTTCGTTACCAAGATCCATAGCCCAAATAGCCAAAGCTATAGTGGTTTTTCCGAAATGCAACAGGGAGCCGGCCTCTGCACTCAGCGCAAGTGACAAGCGATGCCGTGCAGGTTCCTGTACCGAAGAACGTGCGTCATTCGAATGAAATCCTCTGCCCGCATTAAGAAAAAACTGCACTTTAGCGCCTGGGGAGTACATCAGGTTTAACTTCGGACTCAGCGCATACTGGTAGTTGTAACCGGAATAATTATTGCGCAAGGAATCTGGAGGCAGTAAATCTCCAACATCAAACACAAAATAATCGTAACGCAAACCCAACTCGACTCTGAAATGATCGCTGAAACGAAAAACTTCATTCATAAACCAGGCACTTGAACGCTGATGTATCTGTGCATGCGCCACAGCTTTTAATCTTTGTCGCTGCGGAGCCCGCCACAATTGATTTTCGATAGCGTCCGAACGAAAAGAGGCACCCATTGTAAATCGGTTATTTAACCGACCCAGTTTATGATCCAGACTGTATCGGGTATTCAGTCCTCGTATATCACGGTTGTCATCTTGCTCAATCATATCGCCTCTCACAGAATCACTCAGGAAAAAGGTGAAGTTGGAAAACAATCTGAAACGATAGGTACAGGCATAGACCTGGCTCTCAAATTCACCGCCTCCCATTCCTGAGTTGTAGATAAGGTTATAATTGTTACGCTGTGTGGTGCCGCCTTCAGTAGGGTCAATAGCTCCGAAACGACTGATGACTCCGGATTTTACAGCCCGTTCTGGTATTTGTCCGGAAGCATTCCAGGAAGAACCAAAGCCGGAAACAGCAAACTGAAGGCGATTATTTTCATTTAATGCAATAGTGGTTTTCGAAAAAAGGTTCATCCGGATTAAGTCCTGCGGATGCTCAAAATAACCACGGTTGCTCACAACATCGGCTGAGAAATAAGAAGATACCTGGTTATTGCTTCTGGGTATCTTTAACAGAGCCAGGGCTCTGTTGGCTGTTATGGCGTTTGTTGAGGGAACTGAACCTGTTTCAAACTGCAGAAGGTTATGGGGCAAGGTATCGAGGGTTTTAAAGCTAACCGCTGCACCCGTTGCAAAATCGCCATACAGGGGAGATGAAGTACCCTTAAAAATACGCATCCCTTCTACTACTTCCGGAATAAGAAAGTGCAGGTCGGCATAACCCTGCCCGTGTCCGTGGCTGGGCATATTTACCGGAATACCATCCACAAAAGTGGCAACATCGGTACCATGATCGCAATCGAAACCCCGGATAAAAATCTGCTCTGCTTTCCCACCCCCTGCATGTTGTGCAATAAATAAACCCGGCACTAATCGCAATAGATCCTGAGCCGAATTTTTGGGACGTTTATTGAAATTTAGCTGACTCAGCCAAACTGATGAAGCTGCCGAAACAGGTTTATCAGCCGCAATGGCGACTTCAGAAAGACTAACCGGACTGATTTGTAACAATACTTCCAGTCTTATTGTATCTCCTGGCAACACTTCTACCTGTAGAAGCTGTTTTTCATAACCTGTTTTTTCAATTTCCAGAGTATAACTGCCATCCGCAATTCCGGTAAAAAAGAAACGTCCCTGCTCGTCGGTATGGGTGTGATCATTGCTTTTGTTTATAGCAATATAAACTTCTTTCAGTGCCTGAGTACTTTCCTTATCTTTTATTATTCCTTTGATAACTGCCTGCTGTGCCTGTGCATTTAAATACAGGCATGACACAAACAGCATTGGAAATAACCAATACTTTATCATAATCAATTAAAATAAAATGCGCTAATACTTATCTAATACCAATGGATAAACATGTTTAGGCCAATCGACTGAAAAGAGAATTAGCCTAATACATATTTCCAAACGAAATAAATTCCACACATACCAATAACCCGACCGGGTCATTAGCCAGCCATGCTGTTGCCATTAAAAAGGAAGACGTATTCGTTCAAAAACGGTTTCAGGCACGCGGCGGAGGGCTGCTTACAGGAAGGAATATGGATTGCAGGGACAATGTTTCCGGCGAAGGATAGGAATTATAGTTTACGACACAATGAAAACAAAAACGCAAATGCTGCAACAGATGGGGAATACTATCTTCCATTACTTTAAAGGAGAAGGACAATTTTCCAAAAGGTTCGTCCGGCTCCTGGTGATGTTTCTCCTCCCCTGCCTCTTTCAACTCACCTTGCAGATGATGCCCATGATGCTGATGCACTGTGGCTATGTGATAAGCCCTGAAAAAAATATGCGCTAGTATATCACTAATGGTTACGGTTAGCGGGCGCAGTTGCATAGCCATGTAGGCCATCAGCACCAGATATAGAAAAACCCTTTTCACTTTGCAATTTTACTTAAAAAGCCTGAGCAAATTCTGAAGAAATTATTTTTTCGGAAGACCCGGATCGTTTTAAAATTCATGCGATTTTAATCCTGGTCGTCGCTCATTTACAAGGATTATCTTTCAATTCTTCCGGGTGCACACCTCCAAGTTCTCTGTAACGGCTCATTGTTATACAGGCCTCGCTTTTGTTTCCTGCTGCCAACAAAACAGCCGCCCTTTGCAGATAATAATCCGGCCACCAGGGGTTTTGCAGTATTAGCCGGTTAACATCCTGAAGGGCATTATTGTAATTTTTTAATCGGAAGTGCAACTGATATCGGGCCTGCAAAGCCGGTACTGAAGTAGAATCCAACACGAGCGAGCGGTTGTAAGCGTTTAAGGCTTCTTTATTGTTGTTCAGTTTTTCCAATACCCCGGCCAGCTTATACCAGGCCACTGCATTATCCGGTTTAAGTTCCAGTGTGCGCCTGTAATCCGGAAGGGCAGCAGAATAGTCGTGCAAATAATCTTTTAACAGCGCGGTTTGGAAAACAACCTTCGCATCACTGTTGTTTGTTTTAGATCCCTCCAGGCAGTGCTTCATTGCCTCCCAATACTGTGGCTGCTGCCTTTCAAAAAGTGCTGTTTGCAAATTCCTATTTTCTTCCCAGGCATCCATAGCCAATGCCTGCATATAATCTTCTATAGCTCCTTTAAAATCCTTCAAGGCCGCTTTATAATAACCACGATTATAATAAGCTTCCGCCTGTGTGGTATCCAAACTTACCGCTGCTTCGCCATCTGCTAATGCACCCTTCAGGTCGCCCATCAAACACTTAATCCAGGCTCTTTTGCAATAGGATCCGGCATGGGTCGGACGCCGATGAATCGCTTCTGAAAAATCGGCCAGTGCGGCTTTATTGTCATTCAGCGCAAATCGGGCCAGGCCCCGGTTGTAATAGGCATCGGCATTTTTTTCCTCCAGCGCCACTGTTTTATCAAAATCGGCTATAGCAGCCTTATAATTATGCAATTTACCAAACAGCAATCCCCTTAAAAAATAGCCATCCGGGCTCCCAGCATCCATCCTTGCAAACGCCGAATAATCGGCAATGGCCCCGGCCAGGTTGCCCATAAATTCTTTAGCCATAGCCCTGTCGAACCATGTTGCGGTATCATTAGGATGAAGACTTAGTATGCGGTCGTAATATTGAATGGCTGCCGGATAATCGTGCTCATTCATTAGTTCTATGGCACATTCGTTATACTCCGCACTTATCTGCCCCTGTCCGGTCAGACTACTCCACAAAATACACAGAAGAAATTGTATCTTTTTCATCGTCATTATTACATTGTCGTTCTTTACAAAGGTAATGCCTGTGGAAATAAAATCATACACAGGCACGAATTGCCTTCTCAAGCATAGCCCGGATTAGCATAAAATAATACCTATGTTAACGAGAAGCAGTCCAAAAACGATTTCGAGTATTACATTGGTATAAGTCATATCCACAATAGGAATCAAACAAGCTGATGGTGAATTTCAGGGTTTGAAAAGCCCGCACAATCAGGAAGGTAATCCTGTAACATGCAATTGGTGGTTTTTTCTTAATTTGCAGCTCTATCGCAAAACAAGGGGTGTGCCAAGTTGTCGGGGTGCTGCCATTGGCACAATGTTCGTTTTAAGGGGGGCTTGTTTGTAAAAATACTAGTTATGATTGATTTTTTTAACGCAGAAATGGTTTCGGATTCGGCAGTAGATGAGGAAACGGAGTTTATACCCTTGCTTTCTCCGGAGGATGAAGAGTTTATGAATGCCGAGCAGTTACCTGACCTTTTGTCCATCCTACCCCTGCGCAATACCGTGCTTTTCCCCGGTGTGGTCATTCCCATTACCGTAGGTCGCGATAAGTCCATTAACCTGATTAAAGACGCTTATAAAGGCGATAAAACGGTTGGTGTTATTTCTCAGAAAAATGACACCATTGAAGATCCTACACCTGACGATCTTAATAATGTAGGTACCATTGCCCACATCATAAAAATGCTGCGTATGCCCGATGGCAGTACCACTGTTATTATTCAGGGAAAGCGCCGTTTTAAAATTGCAGAATACGCCCAACACGAGCCCTATTTAAAAGCCAAAGTACATCCCTTTCAGGAAATAAGGCCGGAAAAAGACGATAAGGAGTTTTCTGCACTGGTTTCTTCGCTTAAAGACCTTGCTCTTCAGATCATCAAACAATCGCCGCAAATACCTTCCGAAGCAGGCTTTGCCATTTCCAATATTGAAAGTGCTTCTTTTCTGGTAAATTTTATTTCTTCCAATTCCAATGTGCCCGCAGGCGAAAAACAAAAGATGCTGGAAGTACCCAATTTGCAGGAAAGAGCTACCATGGTGCTCACACACCTTACCAAAGAGCTACAGATGCTGGAACTTAAAAACCAGATACAGAATAAAGTAAAGGTGGACCTGGATAAGCAGCAGCGCGAGTATTTTCTGCACCAGCAGATGAAAACCATTCAGGAAGAGCTGGGGGGTACTAATCATGAACAGGAACTGACGGACTACCGGGAAAAAGCCAAGAATAAAAAGTGGAGCAAAGAGGTTGCCGAAGTATTTGAAAAGCAGATACAAAAACTGCAGCGTATGAATCCTAACGCAGCAGAATATTCCGTACAAAGCAATTACATTGAATTATTACTCGATCTTCCCTGGAGTGAATATACTACAGACAATTTCAACCTTAAACATGCCGGGGAAGTATTGGAAGAAGACCATTATGGTCTGGAAAAAGTAAAAGAACGTATACTTGAACACCTGGCAGTACTGAAACTAAAGGGCAATATGAAATCGCCCATCCTTTGCCTTTACGGTCCTCCGGGAGTAGGTAAAACTTCTTTGGGGCGAAGCATTGCCAAAGCATTGGGCAGAAAATACGTGCGTATGAGTTTGGGTGGATTGAAAGATGAAAGCGAAATACGCGGACATCGAAAAACGTACATTGGCGCTATGCCCGGACGCATTTTGCAAAACATCAAAAAAGTACAATCCTCAAATCCGGTATTTATACTGGATGAGATTGACAAAGTCGGAAGCGATTTTCACGGCGACCCCTCCTCTGCTCTGCTGGAAGTATTAGACCCTGAACAGAATGCCACTTTTTACGACAACTTCCTGGAACTCGATTATGACCTCAGCAAAGTAATGTTTATAGCTACAGCTAATTCGCTGCAAACTATACAACCTGCCCTGCGCGACCGAATGGAAATTATTGAGGTGAATGGCTATACAACCGAGGAAAAGATCGAAATAACCAAGCGCCACCTGATGCCCAAACTGATAGAAGAAACAGGCTTGCAGAAAGCTCAGTTTAAGCTCAGTGAAAAGGTTATTGACAAAGTTATTGAAGACTATACCCGAGAAAGTGGCGTGCGCTCGCTGGAGAAACGCCTGGCCAAACTGGCCCGTTATATTGCAAAAGATGTAGCGCTTGAAAAAAAGGAGCTGACCCGATTAACGGAAGAGAATGTTTTGAAAATACTGGGTCCGGCACATAGTAAGGATCGTTATCAGGGCAATGAAACCGCAGGTGTTGTTACCGGACTTGCCTGGACCAGTGTTGGTGGCGATATTCTGTTTATTGAGAGTAGCCTGAGTAAAGGCAAGTCTCAGAAACTTACGTTAACTGGTAACCTGGGTGATGTAATGAAAGAAAGCGCAGTGCTGGCACTGGAGTACCTGAAGGCGCACAGCGATTTACTGGATATAAAACCAGAAGTGTTCGACAACTGGAACATACATATTCATGTACCCGAAGGTGCTACCCCAAAAGATGGCCCCAGTGCAGGTATAGCCATGCTTACGGCACTGGCCTCTGCTTTCACCCAGCGTAAAGTGCGCAAAAGTCTGGCTATGACCGGAGAGATTACCTTGCGCGGGAAGGTATTAGCCGTAGGTGGAATAAAGGAAAAACTACTGGCTGCTAAACGCGCCGGTATTAAAGAGGTTATTCTGTGTGCCGATAACCGCAAAGATGTGGAAGAAATAAAACCTGAATACCTGAAGGGATTGAGTTTTCATTACGTAACACAAATGCGCGAAGTATTGGAAATAGCCCTGCTGCGCGAAAAAGTAAAGAACCCCTTAAGGGTAATGGAAATAAGCATGGAAAGGAGCTAAGAATTGCTGATTGGATCCCCCGAATGGTTTGACATTGCCAATTGCAAATTCGCTCAGGGCAAGTTGTAGATATACTTTATACTTTTTTTGGCTCTTGCCTCTTAACTTCTTACTTTTGACTTTTGCCCCATACCCATGTTAGTTTTTCCCAATGCAAAAATCAACCTTGGCTTAAACATTACCCAAAAGCGGGCCGATGGATTTCACAATATAGAAACCGTTTTTTATCCGGTTAATTGGTGCGACGGACTGGAACTATTGCCTTCGGAAGAAGAGGAGGATTTTGCATTCAGTTGTAGCGGGCTGAACGTGGAGGGTCGAATGGAAGACAATATTATTTACAAAGCCTGGCAATTATTAAAAGCGGAATACAGGCTTTCTCCGGTTAAAGTTCACCTGCACAAAGTTATACCCATGGGTGCCGGCTTAGGCGGAGGTTCTTCCGATGCCGCTTTTTTTATCCGGCTGGTTGATACCGTTTTTGAATTACAGATTCCTCAAGAAAAAAAACTAAGCTTCGCCAGGAAATTGGGCAGTGATTGTGCTTTTTTTATAGAAAACGAGCCTGTATTTGCGCAGGGAAAAGGCGATGAATTTGAACCCCTGCCCCTGGACTTGAGCGCCTATAAAATTGCGCTGATATACCCGGGTGTACACAGCAATACCCGTGAAGCGTATGCCGGCATAGCCCCCGCTCCCGCCAGATACCCCGTAAAAGAGGTGATAAGTAATTATCCGGTTGAGCAATGGAAAGGCTTGCTCATTAACGATTTCGAGAAAAGTATTTTTGACCGTTATCCCCGTATTGCTGAAATTAAAGAACACTTATATGAAAAAGGAGCTGTATATGCTGCCATGAGTGGTAGCGGAAGTACGGTATTCGGCTTGTTCCGATCAGTTCCGGAGCTAAACCTCCGGGTGAATGAAATATGCAGATTCTCAACCAGGTAAATTTTTAGTTGGACTTTATTCAGTCCTGCGAGTATTCATTTCAGAATAAATTGGGGAAGATTTTTTCGAGACGCTGCACAAGCTCGTTTGTCTTAGTTCGCGATACCTCAAGCTCACGCCCATCTTTCATAATAACTTTTTTGCTAATGCCCTTATGAAACTGAATCACATTATTAAGGTTAATAATGTATGAATTGTGTATGCGCATAAAATCAGAACTGGTTATGCCTTCTTCGATTTTTTTTAAATTCTTTGATGAAACAATTTTTCTGCGTTTATCGATTACGATATTTGTATAATTGACATCTGCCTCAAAATAAAGTATTTCATTCAGATCAGCAAAAATAACCTCTCCTCCGGCCTGAATAGCAAATTTATTTTTTTCATTCTGACTTTTCATGGATTGAAGCATATCCTGAATGGCCAGCATCATTTTCGCATCACCGGCGTTCAGGCGCTTTTTAGCTTTTTCCACCGCCAGCCGTAGCTCAAGTTGCGAAACTGGCTTCAGAATATAATCAATTGCATTGTGCTTAAAAGCTTCCAGAGCATAATGGCTGTAGGAAGTAATAAAAATGCATTCAAAATTTCTTTCCGGCAGTGCATTAAGCACATCAAACCCATTCATCACAGGCATTTCAATATCTATAAAAACGAGGCTTGGCCTTTCCTGCTTAATGGCTTCTATACCCTTTAAAGCCGACGTACATACAAAAACCGGGTGTATTTCCGGCGACTCTTTTTCAAGTAGCAATCTTATGGTTTCTGCTCCCATGGCTTCGTCATCAATAATTATAGCAGCGTATGTCATGTTTTTAGGTTAAGGTGATCTCTGTTCGTGTTCCATTTGCTTGTCCTGACTCATCGTATACATCAATTACAGCAATGCCTATGGTACTTTTATGTTTCAAATTGAATAAATTAATCCTGTCTTCCGTTATAGTCATACCCATGGATGTTTTATGTTTTGTTTTACCAGCCTTTAGTTCGGCTGATTTTTTTCTTCCTATACCATTGTCTTCAACGTAAATAACCATGGAATTATTTTGTTGGAAAGCACCTATTTTAAGCTTTCCAGGTCTTTCTTCGAGGGGCATCAAGCCATGCCAGATAGCATTTTCCACAATGGGTTGCAACAACAGCGGGGGAATCAGATAGTTTTCGCCCCTGTCTTTTTCTGGAAAATGCACTTCGCTGCTAAATTTTCCCATAAAACGCAATGCTTCCAGCTCAATGTAACGCTCCAGTACCGAAAACTCGACCGAAATCGGGATAATATCTTTTTCTGAGTTTTCCAATACCTGCCGCATCAGATAGGTAAACTGCATCAGGTAATGTTGAGCCTCTTCGCTTTTGTTCTGCATTATGAACAGACGTATGGAGTTTAAGGCATTGAAAATAAAATGGGGATTGGTTTGGGCTTTTAGAGCTTTCATTTCTGTTTCCTGAATCTTCATCTGAAAGCGGGATCTCTCTTCTTCTCGTTTGCGGAGGCGTTTAAATCTAAGGGCGAAGTAAAGATAAATTGAACCAAACACCAGCAAACTTACTAAAACAATAAACCAGGCACGCAGGTAGAACGGCGGGTAAATTACAAATTTATAACTGGCAGGGCGTTCAGAACTGAGAAAAAGGTTTTTAATGGCAATTACTTCAAAATGATATTCTCCAGGTGGCAGGGAAGCAAATTCTACATAAGGTGTTTTACTGGTTTGCCAGGTGGTATCCAGTCCCAGAAGGCGGTAACGGTATTCTAAGCCGGAATTATTCCTGTACGAAAGTCCGTTAAAACGAATACGCAGTAAATTGTGTTTATACGGCACCTCTGCCGGGAAGGTATTCGTATAAAGACTATCGCCTAAAGCAATAGAGGTAATGTAAACGGGCGGGCGGGTTTCGTTACTCAGGGAGGCTTTCAGGCAGGTTACTCCGGTATTATTGGGAATCCAGATTTCATCGCCGTTTATAGTGAATGATGAAATTTCACTGCTTGCCAAACCTTCATTACGGGCAAAACTGTTTGCCTTCGGCTGATCAGATAGCCAGTTGCTTATACGGCTAATTCCAGCCGCCGTAGCTATCCACAGGTTGCCCAATGGATCTACTTCTGTTTTCCGGCAATCGTTGCTTAATAAACCATTGTTCTTGTCATATATTTTTATTACTTTATCCTTCCAAACCAACACCCCCCTTTCCTTTGTAGATAGCAGAAAAACATCCCGGTATTTGTTTATGTAATTTATACGCTCTTTTAATAGCGGATCATAATGCCCCAGAGGTGTCGCCTTACCCCCCGCCCATGTATACAAACCATTTTCACAGCCTATATATAGGGTATTGTGAATGGTGTCTTGGTAGAGGGATCTTAATCTTAATGGAAGGGCAATGTTTTCCCTTAATAAATTTGACAAATCATCGTTCCTATGTATGGGCAAAATTGCACCGGAAGATCCGACATAGATGAGATCATCAGCATTGGATGGAGAAGCAATAGTAAAACGCCGGAAGCCTGGCACACTGTTATAATGTTGTCTTTTGTCTCTTATTGCAAGTAGTTTAACACGGTTATTGTCTGTGCTTATAACCGAAGTGGGCAAGCCCACAACCAGTAATTTTTTATGCCAGTTTTGCAGACTAAAAACCTCCGGGTGAAACGGGGAATCCGACGGCACACTTAGCTCGGCATAATGCCTGAAAGCACCAGTACTTTTGTCAAAACGGTATATCCAGGGGCTATTTCCGGCAATAAGCAGATCCCCGCTAAACATACAGGCTGTTAATACTTTTACATTGCTGCCGGTTTCTTCCCGGATATTGTAGTTATGGATATGCGTATTGGGAATAAGGTACACGCCATCGTGTAACGAAGTCAGCCAGACATTATTTTCCCTGTCTTCCGTAGCCGATGTAAAAGTGATATCCTTATACCAGTGCTGTATGGATATAAGAGAGTCGCCTTTTGCACACCACAGATGTACGCCATTGTTTTGCTCCATAACCCATATCCGGTCTTCATGATCTTTAAACATAGACAAGATGCTACCCTTGTATGTGTATAGTGGTATCAGTAAACTATCCCTGCACATAAACAGCACATTTTGCATAGATAGCAGAAATCTGTTTGCGTGGAGTGGTACATAACAGCTCAGGTTAGGGAAAACATCCTGTTTTACCCCCTCTTTTAAACACGGCTTGTTGTTCCTTAAAATATTTACACTGATCCCTGGTTTTTCGTTGGAGACGGGTGCATGCCAGGCACCATAAACGAAATTTCCCTTTTCATCTATTTCTGCCAGCAATTGGTTTTTTCCATACTTCCGCACCGAAACAATATTGTTTGTAGCTAAATTGTAGGTAAGAATATTGGGATACGCAGCGCCATAACCTAATTTCAACTCTTCCTTTTCATTTATATGCGCAGAAATTACAATAGTCTTGATCGGAAGACCCGCAGCAATTACATTGTATTTTTTCAGCGGGTGAAAGCTGTTCCTTTCGAAGTAGCTAATTTTGCGATTCAGCCCCACTACCCAAATCCTACCTTTTTTATCTTGAAAGAGATGAAGGATGACATTATCGGGCAAACTGTCTTTTTTGCTAAAGTTTTCAAAAGTATAGCCATTATAACGACTTAATCCGGCATCGGAGGCCACCCAGATATAGCCCTGTTTATCCTGAATCACCCGGTAACATTCATTACCCGAAAGCCCGTGATTGGTATTAAGGTTTCTGATTAAAGGCTCCTGTGCCAACAGCAGTATACTAAAATGCCACAAACACAAAAAGAAAAAGAAGGTTCTTGCCGATTTGATATACACTTTTTCCTGCTTCATCCCGAACTGGTTACTGCTGTGCGGTAGCAAAAATACCTAAAAATGCCATCGGAATTAAAAAGTATACCAATTACTCAATAGTTCGGTAATTTTATATGATATAAACAAGTGTATGTATAAAAATTCCGTTGGAGCGAAGTAAAACAAAAAATAAAAAGCACCAACGTTGTTTTCTGAAAAATAACAACCGTGATCCTTTTAACAGGAGCGAGGCTCTTGTCAGCACAATAATAGATAAAATAAATGGGATAACTAAGTCTCAGAAAAAATTTATTCAACCTATTTTGTTATTATTCATTGGCATTCGAGGTAGATATAATTTTTTGAGTATGGCACGCTATGATGCATATAGTGAACAGAGTTACCGGAATAATTTCGAGAAAGAGTTTGATTTCATGAGATTTAATTTGGAGTTGATAACCCAAAGTTGCTCTTCCCATCGGATCGTAGCCTTTGATCCGAGTTATACCACTATAAATGTTATGGTGCAATGAAGTGAAACGGAATTGGATCATTATATTAATGCAAACGGTATAAAAACTAGAATTTTCTTTGAAAATATTACAGATTACAAAAACGAACTCGCCTCATTACTGAAGGATAAATTCTATTTCCCTTTAGCTAAATTTTCGTAAACCTAAGTTGGTTTGGTATAACTCCGGCATAGAAAACCCCCACCCAAATGAAGTAGGCTTCATCCAGGTGGGGTTTAATTTTCTATATTACTATTGCTTTGAGATTCTTCAAAAGAATAACCTTATAATACATCTCTGTTGTATTACATTATTCTAATCCCGGTTAAGGATTAATTTATCGGAGTGAATTACTTTGTCGTCGGAAAAGAGTTTATAGAAGTATAAGCCATTGGACAAATTTTGTAGTGAAATAGCTCTGGCTTCATTTTCGTTTATAAACGATTGGCTGAATACCCGTCGGCCACTTATATCATACAGTTCAAGTACCATTTTGATTCCGGAAAATTCTTCATAAGACACATAAATAGTACCATTGTTCGGATTAGGATAAACTTTAGGCAAATAGGCACGATCTTCCTTTCCATCATTAAT
>JACCDG010824573.1_pt1 | contig 18896 bp, 18 predicted proteins | sample 7442471 | NCBI WGS metagenome assembly JACCDG01 (sample SAMN15323444, study PRJNA562643) | freshwater metagenome | isolation source: river surface water | place: USA:Blue River Watershed | collected 2017-08-17 | reverse complement strand
CCCGTGCCGGGATGCGATAACACTGGCCAGAATGACGTACCGTGCTTCGGCAATCTATGTGGCCATCCACGATCAGTTCCACCGGAAAAATACTGTCGATGACAGCGATTGCGCCGGATTTTCCATCTTCTGTGTCTATGGCAAGTTCCAGTGAGCAGGAAATCGGAAAGTAGTAATGCTCGATCTTCTGTCCGGGCTCAAAGATCACATCGCCATGCATCAGGCTGAGCAGTTTCATGTGAGGGGACAAGAAGGCCAACTCTTGCTGAGTCAGCTGCGAAAGGATGGAATTATTTTGGGTAGTTGACATGAAAATCTTCCTTGTTTTTGAAGTTTTCCAACAAATGATTCCTGTGTTTATTTAGCCATTGATCTTGGCAAAACAGTTGATTCCGATTAAATAAAAAACCGGATTTTTGATTGCCGACAAAACAAGGCGAGCTTTTTGAACTTTTCATAAACTCCCTCATCTTTTGTGTGTTGCCGCACAGACAACTGCGAAAAGTTCAGATCTCGTTCCTTTTGTGTGCTTTCACACACAAGACCCGAGACCTCTCCTGAGGACCTGATCTTGTCTGAGCACTTGCAGACCCACATACCTCAGGCGCAGGAACCAGAGGCATCTCCCTAATGGACCACCAAGGCATCGAGTCGTTGATATTCGAGTGCTATAAGATGTTCAAATGTGTGTGATCAACCTCACCTTCAGAACCTCCGGGATCTGCGTCTCTTGTCATGAATGACAAGGTTGCTCCACCTTCGAATCTTTACAAAAGGTGATCATGACCCAAGAAATCGGTGCTTTTCGCAAGGAATTAACAGCACTTCAGCAAGAGGTCAGTACCCTCAAGTTGAGCTACAACACGCTGCATTTGAGTTACTCGGACAAGTTGGTTGCGCTCAAGGGCTTGACCCAGCATTCTTGCGAAGCTGCCAAGCGTGCGGTCAAAGCCGCAGAAAACGCTGCCCATGCATCTAGCTGCTGTGCCGAGGCCGCTAAGGAGGCTGCCCAAGCGTCGGTGGTGGTGGCTGCAGAATTGGCGGCCGACGCCGCGATGGCCTCAGCGCAGGCGGCCATGCAGGCTGCGGCATCCGCTGCGGCAGCCGCTGCTGCCACGGCGCTGGCGGTAGCGCACCATGCAGAAGATGCTTCTGCCCAAGCCTCTGCTGATGCTGCCAACGCAACCCAGCTGGCCACCGAAGCCGCAGCGCATGCTGTGTCCATGTCCAATGCTGCTGCCGAATACGCTCGATCCGCCCGAGTCAAAAAATAAAAATCTTGTCTATGAATTGCTGGCTCGAGACATCGAAATTCGCGCGTCATTAAGACTCATAGATTGCTTTCGCTTAATAGCGATTGGTGCTTAATGACACCAATGGATCGGACTGAGACGGTCGCCGCTAAGTGACTCAGTCCGGCCATTACCTGTCGATCAGGGCTGTGGCCGATAGCGGTCATTCAGGTTCGAGACATATCCTTTGCATTGGTACCGCCTGCTACCGAGTAGGTGATTGGCAGCTTGCGGGTGGCCAAAAACTGTTCCAACGTCTCGCCTCGAAAGGCGGCATAGACGGCAGGGTTTGGAACACCAAGGACAGCCGCCATTTTTTCCAGCACGAAGAAAATCACGCCACGACGGATCATCTCAATCCATTTGCGGTTGCGGATCAGATCTTTTTCTTCTTCGGACAGGCCGTGTTCGGTAGCCAATGCCTCGAAATCGCTCACAAATCTTGCACGGTGTTCGGGCTTGATCAAGGCATGAAGAAACCGGTTGATGCGCAGATTGGAATGACTACGCGCATGGGTGAAAGGGTAAGTCCCTTGCAATGCCCCTGCGCCTTCCAGCTCGCTGGAAATGTGTTTGCGGTGTGCTTGAACAGTTGTTGCATCGGGTTCAGCACCTTGGTCCTCAAAAACCAAAGTGGCGATATTGGTCACTGAAGGCGCGTAGGTTTGCTTGTGCACCAGTTTGACCTGATCCGACAGTGCGCCGCGCATGATCAGCCACATGATGACTTCAGCGCCTTCCATGCCTCCCTTGGCCGCGTACTCGGCGATACGCATATTGACCAGTTGATCGGGGGCCTTTTCCAGCAAATCCAAAAATTCCGCGTCCCAAGCCTCGTTGAGGAAGCCCGCTCGCTCGCCATGTACCTGGTGCGATAGGCCACCGGTGGCCATGATGGCAACGTTGAGGTCTTCTGGGTAACTCTCGATGGCGCGGCGCAACGCCTTACCCAGCTTCCACATCCGTTTGGCGTTTGGCACGGGCAATTGCAGGACACCTACCTGCAGCGGCACTACCTGACCTGGCCAGGGGCCGTTGGCATCACCCAGCATCGACAACGGCGAAAGAAACCCGTGGTCCACAGGTTTGCCCTGGAAAAATGACATGTCGAACTCATCGGCTACCAGCGACATTCCAATGTGCTGTGACAGACCAAGGTGCCCGGCGGCCGGAGCCACATCGCGCGGACCACCACCCTCGTCTGCGGCCACATATTGATCGTCAATGCCCAGTACGTAGGCCGAGTAGTGATCAAAAAAGAAGGATGTGATGTGGTCGTTGTAGATCATGAAGATCACGTCGATCTTTTTGTCATGGACCCAGCCACGGATGGCATCAAACCCGTCAAAAATCGGTTTCCATGCTGGATCGTTGTGCTTTCCAGTGTCTTTCGCAAATCCAATCGTGGGGGAGTGAGAGGCGCCAATGCCACCAACGATGCGTGCCATAGAGTTTGTCCTTTTGAAAAATAAAGTTGAATGAGGATGGAGTTATTGGTGCCACACACGTTCGCATGAGTGGCAAAACTAGGAGGCGGAATCTCGACGGCGTATGAAGTGCAGGCAGATACCTCCCAACAGCCCTGTGGCACAGCCAATGCCGGTGTCCAATAGTCTCGATTGCGTCAGTGACCATAGCGATGATTCATGCGCTTGCGCAGCATTGGCCAAAAGGATCGTCATGGGCGTGATGAACATGACTGCCGTTGCGTAGTGCCGCGCCACGGTCAATTCGATGGCAAAAGACAATAAAAATATCCAGATCGCTACATGCCAATCGCTTTCGGGTTTCGCTTGAAAAAGCAATGACATCCAGAGGACGCCAAGAAACGTTCCCACGATGCGATGCAACTGCTTGTTCCAGATGTCTCGGAGATTCGACCCCTGAATCACCGCCAGACAACTTATGGGAACCCAATAGGGGTTATCCAGACCAAGCAACTGGGCCAGCAGCAAAGAAGAACCGACCACCATTCCGATAAATACTGAATAACCCAAATCATTTGGCCAAGGAAGGATTGACGCCTTATGTCCAGGTGATGCGTGCTGACTGCGCGTGATGCTGTAGAAAATCATGGCTACTGCAAATCCCCAGAGGCATCCGGCAGCAACAAGAGCAGGTTTGAGAGGGCTTATAGGTCCTGCAGCTTGGCTGGATGCGCCAATAGCTGCAGCAATCACAAAAAATAAACTGCCCGGAGGGCCGCCCACGTTACGGTTCTTGCAGTACAGGGTGGCCAGACTTGTCAAAAAAACCAGCCCTGGTACTTGAAGGAACGGGATAGAAGAGCTGAACGAACCAATGCCATAGCAAGCCAGCATCACCACGGAACTCCAAACCATGGAGCGCCACATGTGTGGAAAAGTGCTCTGAGGCAGATAAAGACAGACCAAGGCTCCCAGCGCGGCGGTCATTCCTGCATTTAGGTTCTGACGCCAAGCGCCTGCCAGCACGGGAATTCCCAGTGCAATTGCCGATGCGAACGGCAGTAACCAATGGCGCTGAACACTCTTAAAGGTGAAGAATGAACGCCCCTCACGCCAGACGCAAGCCAGCCAATGCTGGGGATTCCAGAGATTCTTACTGGTCACCCCATACCCGGCGTGAGACTTCGATGATTCGGTCCAATTTCCGCCATTGATCATCGGGCGTGATGATGTTGCCTTCGACCGTGCTGGCAAAACCGCATTGAGGGCTGATGGCCAGATCATCGAGGGGGATGTACTTGCTGGCTTCATCGATGCGTCGCACCAGGTCGTCTGCTGCCTCCAGGCGAGGAAACTTTGTGGTGACCAGCCCTAGCACAACCTTGATGCCACGAGGCACGGCTTTCAGTGGTTCAAAATCACCTGAACGCTCGTCGTCATATTCCAGCAAGAAGTGATCAACTTTGAGGCCACCCAGAACGTCTTCTGCAATCCGTTGATACCCCCCTTCAGCGATCCAGCCGCTGCGAGAGTTTCCTCTGCAGACGTGGATGCCGATGGCTGTTTCAGGGCGGCGCTGAGCAATGCAGGCATTGGTCAGTTCCACATACCGGCGCAGGCGCACGTCGGGGTCTTCACCGCTAGCGACAATTTCAGCCCGCAGGCGGTCACTGATGAAGTAGGTCATCAGTGGATCGTCGATCTGGATGTAGCGGCAACCTGCCTCTTCAAGCGCGGCGATTTCGCGGCGGTAAATTTCCACAACGTCTGCGAAGAAAGCTTCAATGTCAGGGTAGGTTTCGCGGGAAACTGCATCGCGTCCACCGTGGAAATGCAGACGTGTGGGCGAAGGCAGAGTGATTTTGGCGATCCGATTTGTCGAGGATTGGAGCAGCTTGAAGTCCTCTGCATTGACGGAGCGAGGTAAGCCCAATTTGCCCTTTGTCAGGACATTCTTGGGCACATACTTCCAACCTTCGTCGACATTGTCATCGGCCTTGGCATGGTCATGGCCGCAACCGCATTCACTTTTCTTGGGTGCCACGAAGGCTTGCGAGGCCTGACCTTCGCTGATTTCAATGCCGGACAAGCCACGAATGAAGTCAATCCACCAGTTCTCGCGACGGTACTCGCCATCCACAACCACCTTGAAACCGCAGGATTCCTGCTGCTTGACCACCTCCCGGATGGACTCGTACTCAACCTGGCGCAGCTCATCAGCACTTAATTTCCCAGCCTCGTGAGCGGCACGCGCTTCGATCAATCGTTGAGGGCGGAGAAGGCTGCCGACCTGATCGGCGCGGAAAAATGGCTTGCTCATGTGAGTGCTTTCAGGAGGTTTTTCCGACTTCGGCCATGGCCAGGCGGTACAGACTCTGTCGCATCATCAATCCAGGTTTGTCGGGAGCGAAGTGCAGATCAAACTGTGGCTCGCTGTCCTTGAGGATGTTGTCCATGATCCATTCGAGCGCATCGACATCCTCAAGGTAGGCTTTCGCTGAAGCGGTCGACAAGTGTTCATCGATGGCTGCGTCGTCGTGCTTGAAATCGCGGCTGCAAAACCACCAGTAGTGCATGCTCTGGTTGGTCTCGGGCGTAAAGATGTGGGTGATGTTGAACCTGTAGGTTCGTGGTTTGCCGCTAGGGTCGTTGTTGTCCACGATACGGGCAAATGCACGGTGTAGCGCAGGCGAAACGAAGCGGGCTTCGCTGAATCGGTCCACCGGCTTGCCTGCCAGACCCGTCGGCATGGCGTACACGCCCGGAGGTGGAGAGTTCAGCAAAGCACGGTCAATCACCACGCTGTCACCGTCCATGCGGGCATCCAGCTTTGAACGAGCGTATTCAGGTGTCCCGATGGCGCCGGGGTGCAGGAACGGAAAGTGCGTCTGATCCAGCAGGTTTTCATGCATGGACACGTAGTCCGCCTTAATGGGGAAAAAGCCATTCACGGTTTTCCATTGCGGACTGGCAAGCCATTCGGTGTCAGGCACCAAAGATTCGTCAGCTCGATCTGGATGGCCCAGCCAAATCCAAACCAATGGGCCGCGTTCAACCACTGGATAGCCCCGAACATCGGCGTGCGTCGGGACAATTGGAAGCGCAGGCATCTTCACGCAGTGGCCGGAGGGGTTGAAGGCCATGCCGTGGTAACCGCAGACCAGGACATCACCTTCGAGTTTTCCTTTGGATAGCGGAAATGAGCGGTGTGGGCAACGATTACGCACAGCGACAGCTTTCCCAGCCAGCGTGCGGTACAGGGCCACATCCACGCCAAGCAAACGCTTGCTGATGACCTCGCGAGACACCTCATGGGTCAGCGCAGCCACATACCAGCAGTCCTTGATCAGCGGGGTGTTGTGGTCAGCAAATCCACCCAGTTCAAAGTTGTCTGCGTTTTCAATGTCAATGATGCTGGAGTCGACGACGGAATTCATGTTGATCCTCTTATTCACAAGTCCAGAACCAGGCTTTGGCCACTGGTTCTTGAGACACACAGGCACATCACTTGGCCTTGCTCTTTTTCTTCGCTGGTCAGGTATCTGTCTCTGTGGCGAAGGTCCCCGTCATGTGACACAACCTTGGTCGCGCACAGACCGCATTCGCCTTTTCTGCAATCCCAGAACACAGGGGCACGTGCATGGCTCAGTGCATCAAGCAGGCTTTCGTCGCCACGCACTTCCACTTCGCGTCCACTTCTTTGGAGCAGAACCTTGAAGGGCGTATCTCCAGCCAACACGGATGAAATGAAGGCTTCACTGCGCAGCCGTCCTTCAGGCCAGCCCAACGCCTTCGCTGCATCGATAGATGCATTGATGAACGGCGTTGGACCACAGACGTAGACCTGAGTGTCATTGTCTTGCTGTGCCAGCAAGCCCTTGATGTCCAGCATGCCATCCGTGTCGCTGCATTGCAGTCGCAGGGCAGAACCGCACATTTCATGCAGTGTCTGGGCGTAAGCCATCTGGTCTACGGACCTGCCGCTGTAGACCATCTGGAAGGCTCGCTTGCGGCGCAGCAGGCTGCGGGCCATCGGCACCAATGGCGTGATGCCAATACCGCCAGCAAGCAAAAGTACCTTGGATGCTTCACGGTCCAAGGCAAAGCTGTTGACCGGTGGGCCTATGCGCAGCGTGGTTCCAGCCTTGAAGGTTTCATGGATCAGGTTGGACCCAAATCCGTGCTCTTCACGTTGCACCGCGATGCGATAGGTGTTTGGAGGATCGTCCCGCAGGCCATCACCGCCAATCAATGAATAGTGCCGGACCACCAGTCCCCGTGTCGGTGATGTCAGATGTAAAGCAATGTGTGCCCCGGCTGTCCAGTTCGGCAGCGATGCACCATTGACAGTCGTCAATAGGAACTCGCGCACACGCGGCGTGAGTTGCCTGACCTGAACAACTTTGACGTCAAACAGTTTGGGATTCATGGTCCAGCACCTTCGGGTGATCAATCAAGCTTGATGTTTGCTTTTTGCAGCGTCGGCCCCCAGCTGGCGACTTCAGCATCCATTTGCTTTGCCATTTCGGCAGGCGACATGGTGTAGTTTTCGTAGGTAAAGGGGCCGAGCTTTTCTTTAATCTCAGGGGTTTGCATGGCTTTGACAATGCTGTCGTTCAAGCGCTGCACAACGTCCTTTGGAGTTCCTTTCGGCACCAGCAGGCCATTCCAGCCGCCCACGGCCCAGTTAGCAGGACCACCCGACTCACCGGCGGTAGGCACCTTTTCGTAACCGGGAATTCGCTTGGGCGCAGCGGCGGCCAGGAAGCGGACCTTGCCAGCTTGTAACAAGGCGCCAGCAGATGCTGCAGAACCAATTGCCCAGTCCAGTTCGCCATTAGCCACCGACTGATACAGCTGGGCTACCTCTTTGTAGGGCACGTGGTTCATCTGGACGTTGGCGGAAGATTCAAGCAGCAGACCACCAAGGTGTGCCGGTGTGGCAACACCCCAAGAGCCGTATGTCACGACGCCAGGACGACCTTTTGCATCGGCAATCAGATCGCCCATGGTTTTGTATTTCGAATTGGCACCGACCACCACAAAAAAGTAATTGCGAACCAGCGGAGTGATCGGATCAAAGTCCTTGGTGGCGCTGTAGGGCAGTCGGTTGAACAGGTGGGGGTGTGTTCCCACATGGAAGCTGTCCATGTGCACCAGCGTGTAGCCGTCAGCTGGGCTGCGCTTGGCTGCGTCAAAGGCGATGAAACCGCTGGCACCTGGTTTGTTTTCAATCACAACACCTTGACCCAGTGTTCCAGTCATCTTGTCTGCAACCATCCGCAGCAGGACATCCGGTCCTTGACCCGCTGGGAAAGGGGTGATGACCTTGATCGTCTTGTTGGGGAAAGCCTGTGCAAGCGCACTGCTGGCCACGCAAGTGACGGCGGCAATGGCAGCAAGGCCTTTGATGAAAGTTTTGCGATTCACGTTGTCTCCAATCGTTTAAGTTAAAAGAGGTGTGAGTGAAGTGTATTGATCTTAATCAGGAACAATTTTTCAATATATTGGTTATCAGTTGTGAGTATGATTCACAAATGGACTACGTTTCACACATCCAAACCTTCATGGCCGTGGTCAGGTGCGGCAGCTTTTCCGAGGCAGCTCGTGAGTTGGGCGTGGTGCCCTCCATGGTGGCCAAGAGGATCAGCAGCCTGGAGCAACACCTCAACACCCGCTTGTTCGATAGAACAACAAGGAAAGTCAATATGACGGAGGCGGGAGAAAAATTCCACGTCAAAGCAGCAGGGGTCGTTTCCGACCTGGAGGAATTGCTGGACAACGTCGAGCGGGACGATGGCAAGCTGGAAGGGCACATCCGTCTTATGGCGCCCACTACGCTGGGCATTCAGCGTCTGGGACCCTTGCTCAACGAATTCTTGAGCCAGCACCCTCGAATCACCTTGGAAATGGCTCTGGTAGACCGGTCCTCCAACCCAGCAGAAGGTGGATTTGACTTGGCAATCAGTGGTCGATTGGCCAGCTATGAGGGTGTCGTGGACATGCCATTGAGGCCCGTGCAGCCAACACTGTGTGCAACGCCTCAGTACCTAGCGGAACATCCAGAAATCGAACACCCTCGCGACTTGAGTAGTCATGCCTGCCTGGTTTTTTCTGCAACGGGTTCAGACTGGCATTTCCAGAGTGCGCGGGGCGTCATTTCTGTTGAAGTTCCGGCCAGGCTTTTGGCTGACGACAACATGACTCTGTTGGATGCAACATTGCGCTCACTGGGTGTGGCCATTCTTCCCAGCTATGTCGTCGAGGAGCATTTGCTAAAGGGAGCACTGGTTGAGGTGTTGCCCAAATTCCCACCGCAGGAGAACTGGTTCAAGGCATACGTACCTCGTCGAAGGATGCAGGTGGCGAGGATTCAGGCATTAATCGATTGGCTACGAGGTCATGAGCTCTAAGCCTCGAAGCAACGGATGACCGCTATGCGCAACCCTTAATGGCTGCAATGGGTCGGATTGAGTCGCTCATCGGGAACTACTTTCTATTTATGAGCAGAGTAAGCTGCGTGACTTTCAGCCGCGTCTGCGTGCTTCAATGTGGCCTGATAAAGCTCTGCTCTGCTCCGTCTGTGAAGTTTGAAGGACTGCCCATATTCAAACAGCATCAGTTTTTGAGATTCAAGTGCAACGTGTCTGTGCACTGGAAGAAAGAGTTCGGGATCGATCGGTGGAATCCAATAAAACAGGGCGAGTGCAACAAACATGGCTCAGGATTCAAGTTGATTTGAGTCCGATGGTGGATGGCCTGGGGCTCATCACATGAGCTAACGAAGCTTATTTTTTGGTTGTTGCTTGACTTGAACTAGCACTGATTGCTCTCGGATGTAATGGGCGATGCCAGCCGGTCAGATGTTTGCCCATACAGACAAACGAAGGGTGTTTTTCCCTCCGTGTATGGCGGAACAACAGGGATTCGAACTCTGTTTTCAAGGCATAGAACTGAGATCCAACTGCGGAATCCACTGCGGAATCGCGGGAAATCAGGGGTCAATCGGGGTGGACGGGTAGGGCGCCTAAGAGTGAAACTGCACCATTTCGACCCCTGTCGACCCCCGCGAAAAGGTTTCGAATCCCTCCATTCCCGCCAGCTAACCCGTTGATTTTCAGCAGGCTTTTGGGTTTCTGGGGGGGACTACTGCGGTTCTACTGCGGAATTCGGCCTTCATACTGCAGAATTCTGAAATCAGGCTGTCTGGCTCAGTCTCTAAGCCATCATCCGAATATCCGCATCAGGCTGGGAGCGGACCATCATCTAGAGCATGTGATCGTCGGTTGTCGACCAATTCTGTTGAAAAACTCTGCTCGACCCATCTTGCCAACTGATGAGCTGAAATTCGACCTCTCAGATCGCCCCAGGATCGACGATCTCGGGGCTAGGAAGGGGGCAGGCACCCTCGCAAATGGGCCACACCGACCGGGCATAGAGTTTTTCAACAGAATTGACCCAAAGCCGACAGTCAACGACACGAAAGGGCATGCTTGGAAATGGCTAGATGCCGTTGAAAGCATGGCGAACCATTAATGCTGACAAGAGCCACATCGTCAAGCCAATGAGGCCATCCAGCACCCGCCAGGCTCGTGGGTGTGCAAACCATGGTGTTAACCAACGTGCGCCGAATCCCAGAAGGCTAAACCAAGTTGCACTGGCCACTGCCGCCCCAGCCACGAACCACCACTGCAATGCTGTAGGTTGCTGCGCTCCCATGCTGCCAACCAGCATCACTGTATCCAGGTAAACGTGCGGATTCAGCAGGGTGAAGGCTGCCGCCTGTGTCACAGCGGCTATTTTGCTAATACTTTCGCAGCCAGAAGCCGCATGAAGACCATCCGGATTGCGCATGCGCATCAACGCTTTCCATCCGTACCAAGCCAAGAACACCGTTCCTCCAAGTGCCAGAGCCCGTGCCCAATCCGGTCGGTCGCCCAGTGCTTGGGCCATACCGAAAACGCCAGCCATTATCAGAACTGCATCAGCAGCTGCGCAAAAGAGCACTACGCTGCCGACGTGCTCGCGCCGAAGCCCTTGCCTCAGGACAAAAGCGTTCTGAGCACCGATGGCAACGATAAGACCGAGGCTGAGGGCCAAGCCTTGGAAGAATACGGACCAGATGTCCGTTGAGTTGAATGTGATGGAATACATCCTTTAAGGTTGCCTTTCCAGCTAACATTAGGCAAACTACATTTACTTAATCAACATTAGCTGAACTGCATCATGCTGGACTACCCTTCCTTATTTGCGTTGGCAGCCGTGGTGCGAGAGGGGAGCTTTGAGCGAGCTGCGAAAGCGCTACATGTCACACCTTCTGCGGTGTCTCAACGCATCCGGTTGCTGGAGGAGCGACTGGGCTGTGCCCTGGTGGTGCGCGGGCAACCGTGTGAGGCCACCGAAACCGGGCGTCTCTTATGCCAGCACATAGACCGAGTGAGTATGCTAGAGCATGAACTCCAGACGGATATGCCGTCCTTTGTTCAGAACGAACCAAAACATGTCAGTGTCCCACTTGCTGTCAATGCCGACAGTCTCGCGACCTGGTTCACCAACGCAATCAACTCGTTTGGACGGGACGCACCCGTACTGTTCCAGATCGCGGTTGATGACGAAGGGCATACAGCGCAATGGTTGCGTAGCGGTCAGGTACTGGCAGCAGTCACAGCTACCCAGGAACCAGCGTCAGGCTGCAACAGCATGCCCTTGGGGGCCATGCGCTACGTGGCAGCGGCCAGTCCAACTTTTGTCGAACGGTATTTTACAAACGGGATTGATGCCCATAGCCTGGCAACGTCCCCAAGTCTGATGTTCAACGCCAAAGACGAGTTGCAGCAACGCTGGACCCAACTTAACTACGGCAATACCATTCAGATGCAGCGCCACACCCTCCCGTCGTCCCAGGCGTTTGTCGCTGCGGCACTCGGCGATCTCGGATGGGCTATGCATCCAGAAGACCTTGTGCGAGAGCATCTGAAATGCGGTGCCTTGGTTGAACTCAAGCCTGACAGCCCGCTGGACATCCCACTGTTCTGGCAGCATGCACGGATGGCGTCGTCACTGCTGCGCGATTTGACAGCGGCAGTGTTGCAATCGGCAAAGACTGGGTTGGTGCAGCCTGACAAAGGGTCTCACGCTGGACTTATTGATCAGGCCTCTAATTGAGCTGAAGGACTGCTAGTGGCCGATAGCAGGTAGCCTCCGCTGTAAGCCGATGTCTGCTACCGCTGCATTTAAGGCGTTGACAACATTGGTTCTAGTGGCGAAAAGGAGACGCTTTCAGCCGGGGAAATGGTTTTGGGTTCAGGGCTGATTCCTTCCATCGTCGGACAATGCGTTTCGATTCTTCCGTGCTCAATTTCTATCACCGTCCCCTCATCTAAGTTAGTCTGAATTCTCAACCTTCGGGGATAAATCGGGGATAAAACTGGGGAATTAGGGGGGCAATAAAACGAATTTTCCTATAGAAATCAACCCCTTAGTACCCCTGTATTTCCCAAGAGCTTGGGTTCGAGCCCCATCAGCCACCCCAAATAAAAAAAGCCCTTGCAGCAATGCAAGGGCTTTTTTCTTGGGTTGTTCGGATCAGTTGACCATCACCAGCTTGCCCTTCACGCCACGCGAACCCATGTGGGCATAGGCTGCCTTCAGCTCGGCCATCGGCATGGTGCGGTCAATGACGGGTTTGATCTTGCCTTGACCGTACCACTGGGCCAGCTCGGCCATCATGGCTGCATTGGCCTGGGGTTCGCGGCGGGCGAAGTCGCCCCAGAACACACCGACCAAAGAAGCACCTTTGAGCAGCGGCAGATTCAAGGGCAGGGCCGGGATGGGGCCGCCTGCAAAGCCCACCACCAGATAACGCCCGCGCCAGGCGATGGAGCGGAATGCCGGCTCAGCAAACTCGCCGCCCACCGGGTCGTAAATCACATCAGGCCCTTTGCCTTCGGTCAGGGTCTTGAGGGCATCGCGCAGGTTTTCGGTGCTGTAGTTGATGGTGGCGTCCGCGCCCAGGGTTTTGCACAAGGCGCATTTTTCATCGGTCGATGCTGCCGCGATCACCTTGGCTCCCATGGCTTTGGCGATCTGGATGGCCGCTGTGCCCACGCCACCTGCTGCGCCCAGCACCAGCACGGTTTCACCGGCTTTCAGGGCGGCCCGATCCACCAGCGCATGGTGCGAGGTGGCGTAGGTCATGATGAACGCTGCAGCATCGACGGCAGGAAAGCCCGCAGGCAGCGGCATGCACAGCTTGGCAGGGGCCAGGGTGTGGGTGCCAAAGCCGCCGGTGCCTGACAGGCATGCCACCGATTGGCCGACTTTCAGGTGGGTGACACCTTCGCCCACGGCTTCGACAACGCCTGCGTATTCAGAACCCGGCACGAAAGGCAGCTCGGGCTTCATCTGGTATTTGTTCTGAACGATCAAAAGGTCTGGAAAGTTGAGGCTGGCTGCCTGAATTTTGAGCAGTACCTGGCCCGCCGCCGGTGTGGGGGTGGGCAGTTCTTTCCAGGTCAGCGCGTCAACGCCGGTGGGGTTTTCGCAAAGCCATGCGTGCATTCAATGTCTCCTGAGGTGCGTGTTTTGGACTGGGGACGATGGTAGGGATGGCGGTGCTGAATTTATGTCCCCCGAGCGACCGGGATTTCGCTGCGTTTTGTCACATCTCTCAGAGGAGGGCCCTCTACAATCGGAGTCCACACTGGAACCCCACATGAAAATTCTCATCTCCAACGACGATGGCTTTCGCGCAGAGGGGATCGTGGCGCTGTATGAAGCGCTCAAGACCATTGCCGATGTGGAGGTGGTCGCGCCCGAGCACAACAACAGCGCCAAATCAAATGCGCTGACTTTGCATACGCCTTTGTACGTGCACCGTGCTGACAACGGCTTTCGCTATGTCAATGGCACGCCCGCCGATTGCGTGCACATCGCTTTGACGGGTTTGCTCGGCTACCGGCCTGATCTGGTGGTCTCTGGTATCAACAATGGCGCCAACATGGGTGATGACACTTTGTATTCAGGTACCGTGGGTGCTGCCATGGAAGGCTATTTGTTTGGCATTCCGGCCATGGCGGTGTCTCAGATCGACAAGGGCTGGGCCCATGTGGAGGCCGCCGCGCAAAAGGTCAAAAACTTGATCACCCAAATGCAATCGGGCGACTTGCTTCATGCGCAGCCCTGGCTGCTCAACGTCAATATTCCCAACTTGCCGATCAATCAGATCCGTGCACCTCAAATTTGCCGTTTGGGCCGCCGTCACGCGGCAGAGCCGGTGATCACGCAAATGGATCCCCGTGGTCAAACCATGTATTGGATCGGCAATGCCGGGCCGGCCATGGATGACAGCAAAGGCACGGATTTTCATGCCGCCAAGCAGGGGCACATGGTGGTGACACCGCTCAAGGTGGATTTGACCGAGCACCATTCAATGGATGTGTGGACGCAGGCATTTGAACGCCTGCATGTGTCGGAGTCCGCATGAGTCAGCGTCCGGGTTTTCCTGTCAAATTGCCCACTGCGGGGGCGACGAGAACCGTACGCAACAGTGCACCTGCTACTGGCATGGTCAAACCTGCTGTGGTCCCCACTTCTCAAGCATCCGCACGCCAACCTGTCCCGCTCACGGGATTGGGGCTCGATTCGGGGGCTGTACGCGCTCGCATGGTCAGCAAGCTGGCTGAGCAGGGGTTGAAAGATCCTCTGGTTTTGCAAGCCATGGGGACCGTCGAACGCCATCGCTTTGTGGAAACGGCTTTGGCAGGGCAAGCCTATGAAGACACCAGCTTGCCCATTGGACTGGGACAGACCATTTCCAAACCGAATGTGGTGGCGCGCATGATCGAGTTGCTGCGCCAGGATGCTTCGGGCAAACTTGGTCGAATTCTGGAGATTGGTACCGGTTGCGGTTACCAGGCGGCAGTCCTCAGCCATGTGGCGACCGAGGTGTACAGCATTGAGCGTTTGCGGGGTTTGCACGAGAAGGCGCGCGAGAATCTTCGGCCATTGCGTTTGCACAATCTGCACCTGATTTTTGGTGATGGCATGTTGGGTTATCCGAAGGGGGGGCCATATGCTGGCATCATTTCCGCTGCTGGGGGCGAGGCCGTGCCGCAGGCCTGGCTGGATCAGCTGGCCGTAGGCGGCCGTCTGGTGGCGCCAACGATCACGCCAGCTGGACATCAGGCTTTGGTGGTCATCCTCAAAACGCCTCAGGGTTATGAACGCCAAGTCCTTGAGGCTGTGCATTTTGTCCCTCTAAAATCGGGCGTTTCTTGAAAAATGAATACATTTAATTTATGAACCGCACTCAGTCTTTCATTTTGACCATCACAATTTCTGCCGCCTTGGTGGGGTGCTCGTCGGCTCCACGTGTGTTGGCACCCGTTGAAGACCGCGCGGGTACTGGGCGTTCGCCCGTCACGGGTTCGACCGTTGCGGATGCGGGCAAAGTCTTGCCAGGCGCAGAGAACGCAGGCAAGCCCGGTTATTACACGGTTCAACGTGGCGATACCCTCATGCGCATTGGTCTTGACAATGGGCAGGCCTGGCGTGATCTGGTTCGCTGGAACAACCTGAGCAATCCCGATGTCATCGAAGTTGGTCAAGTCTTGCGTGTGGCGCCTCCAGGTGCGGCGGTGGACGGACCGGGTGTGGTGGTTCGACCTGTCACGATGAATGGGGACAGCAGCGCCACCGTATCCACGGCAAAACCTGCCGCGCCTCAAGCAACAGCGGGCAATGACGAAGGCTTGGGCTTCATCTGGCCCACGAATGGCGCCTTGATTGGCAGCTTTGACGAGTCGAAGAACAAAGGCCTTGACATTGCAGGCAAGGCTGGTGATGCCGTGATGGCATCCGCAGATGGTCAAGTGGTTTACGCCGGTGCCGGTCTGCGCGGCTATGGCAACCTGATCATCCTGAAACACAACAACACCTTCTTGACAGCTTATGCCCATAACCAGAAGCTGTTGGTCAAAGAAGACCAGAAAGTTCGCAAGGGCGAGAAGATCGCCGAGATGGGCAGCACCGATGCGGACCGCGTCAAGCTGCACTTCGAGGTGCGCCGTCAGGGCAAGCCAGTCGATCCGGCCAAGTTCTTGCCCGCCCGCTGAAAGTCCCGCATGGCTTGGCCTGTCTTGGTCTTTGACATCGAGACCATTCCCGACATGGCCGGCTGGCGGCGTTTGAATGCCGCGTCGCCCGAGCTGACCGATGCCGAGGTGCATGCCCAGTGGAAGGCCGAGCGCGCGGCACATGGGCAAAGCGATTTCATGCCCCTGTACTTGCAAAAGGTGTTGGCCATCAGCTGTGTCTTTCGCAATGCCGAGGGCTTGCGCGTCCATTCTTTTGTGGACCGGGACGGCCAAAGCGAAGGCCGCATCGTTCAGACATTCTTCAACGTCATCGAGAAGCATGAGCCTCAACTGGTGAGCTGGAACGGCAGTGGCTTTGATCTGCCGGTGCTGCACTACCGTGGCTTGCAGCATGGTGTGGTGGCCGACAAATACTGGGACTTGGGCGAGGGCACGCACGGCAGTGACCGCGAGTTCAAGTGGAACAACTACATTTCGCGCTACCACATGCGCCATCTGGACCTGATGGACTTGCTGGCCAAGTACACACCGCGCAACAACGCGCCCATGGACGCCATGGCCAAGCTGTGCGGTTTCCCGGGTAAGCTGGGTATGGATGGCGCACAGGTCTACGCGCAGTTTCTGGCAGGGCAAACCGAAGAGGTTCGCCGCTATTGCGAGACCGATGTCATGAACACTTATTTGCTGTATTGCCGCTTTCAAAAAATGCGCGGTGGCCTGACCGAGGCCGAATACACGCTGGAAATCCAGTTCGTCAAAGACAATGTGGCCGCCTTGGCGGGCCAAGAGTCGCATTGGCAGGAATACCTGCAAGCCTGGGTCTGAATTTGCGCTTGGCCCAATGAGACAATTGGGGCATGAGCGAAAAACAAGAACTCTCCATTCCCCAACACGAAGCCCCCAACAGCGACGATTTGCCCGAAGGCTGGTTGCGCGTCGGTTCTCTGGACATGGATGCCCAAGGCATCGCCCGCCGCCCGGACGGCAAAGTCGTTTTCATCGAAGGCGCCTTGCCTTTCGAGATCGTGTCTGTCCAGGTCGGCCGCAAAAAGAACAACTGGGAGCAGGGCACGGTCACCGAGATCCATTCGGAATCTTCGCAACGCGTGACGCCCGGCTGCCCTCACTTTGGTCTGCATGGCGGCGCTTGCGGCGGCTGCAAAATGCAGCACCTGGAAGCTTCGGCGCAAGTGGCCATCAAGCAGAGGGTGCTCGAGGACAACCTCTGGCACCTGGGCAAAGTCAAAGCCGACACCATGCTGCGCCCGATCGAAGGGCCCACATGGGGCTACCGCTACCGCGCCCGCATGTCGGTGCGTTATGTGATCAAAAAGGGCGAAGTCCTGATTGGTTTTCACGAGCGCAAAAGCCGCTACATCGCCGACATGAAGGTGTGCCGCATCTTGCCGCCGCACGTCAGCGCCATGCTGATGCCCTTGCGTGCCTTGATCGCGCAAATGGAAGCCCGCGAGACATTACCGCAGATCGAGCTGGCCTGCGGCGATGCTGTCACTGCCATGGTCTTGCGTCATCTGGAGCCTTTGAGCGAGGGTGATTTGGCCAAGCTGCGCGCTTTTGGTGAGCAACACCAGGTGCAATGGTGGCTGCAGCCCAAAGGCCCGGACACGGTGCATTTGCTGGATGACGGTGGCCCGCAACTGAGCTATGGCTTGCCGGACTTTGGCATCACCATGCCGTTCCGCCCCACCGACTTCACGCAGGTCAACCCCTTCATCAACCGCGTGCTGGTGGCCCGTGCCCTGCGCCTGCTGCAAGCGCAAAAGAATGAACGCGTGATCGACTGGTTCTGCGGTCTGGGCAACTTCACCTTGCCGATCGCTACGCAAGCGGCCGAAGTGTTGGGCATTGAAGGTGCGGAGACCCTGGTGGCCCGCTCACGCGACAACTATGCCCGCAACCAGGCCGATCGCCTTGACGGACAAGCCCTAGCCCCGACCAGCTTTGTGGCGCGTAACCTGTTTGAGATGACCCCAGAGATGCTGGTGGCCGATGGCACCGCTGACAAATGGTTGGTGGACCCACCGCGTGAAGGCGCATTCGCTTTGTCCAAAGCGCTGGCCGAATTGCACGAAAACCAGGACCTGCGGAACGGCTGGACTCCGCCCAAGCGCATTGTGTATGTCAGCTGCAACCCCGCCACGCTGGCCCGCGACGCAGGCTTGTTGGTGCACCGTGCCGGTTACCGCTGCGTGAGCGCCGGTGTAATCAACATGTTCGCCCACACGGCGCACGTGGAGAGCATGGCGGTGTTTGAGCTGGCTTGACGCTTAGTCACCATGAAAAAAGGCTCCCTTGGGAGCCTTTTTGCCGAGTGCCAAGCGCTTTCAGTCGCGCTCGCCGCCCATGATACCCAGCAGGGCCAGCAGGCTCTGGAACACGTTGAAGATGTCCAGGTACAGGGCCAATGTGGCGCTGATGTAATTGGTCTCGCCGCCATCCACGATTTGCTTGAGGTCATACAGCATGTAGGCGCTGAAGATGCCGATGGCCATGACCGAGATCACCATCATGCCGACGGTGGAGCCGACGAACACGTTGATGATGCCGCCGATCATGATGGCCAAGGCGCCCACCATCAACCACTTGGACATGCCAGACAGGTCGCGCTTGATCGTGCTGGCCAAGCTGGCCATGACGAAAAACACGCCTGCGGTTCCGGCAAAGGCGGTCATGATGAGTTCGGAGCCGTTTTTGAAGCCCAGCACCATGGCGATCATGCGCGACAGCATCAAACCCATGAAGAAAGTAAAGCCCAGCAACACGGGTACGCCAGCGGCGGAGTTTTTGGTTTTTTCGATGGCGAACATGAAGCCAAAGGCACCGGCCATGAACACCACCAGACCCATGCCGCCAGACAGCGACCGGGTGATGCCGGTGCTCACGCCCAGCCAGGCGCCCAAAACGGTGGGCAGCAGGCTCAAGGCCAGCAGCCAGTAGGTGTTGCGTAACACGCTGTTGCGTGTGGCGGCACTGTTGTTGCCCCAGTCGGTGGTGTTCAGTGTGCGAAGGTCGCTCATGTGTGTCTACTGTTCATTCCCTGCATTCAGGGCCAAGGCATT
>JACCDG010119771.1_pt1 | contig 18898 bp, 18 predicted proteins | sample 7442471 | NCBI WGS metagenome assembly JACCDG01 (sample SAMN15323444, study PRJNA562643) | freshwater metagenome | isolation source: river surface water | place: USA:Blue River Watershed | collected 2017-08-17 | reverse complement strand
TAAACTGCCACGAGACTTACCATCGCTAGTTAGTTTTGCGTCAGCATACTTTACACCACGAATACCTGGGCCAAACAGCTCCTCGAAAACAGGTGCCTTCACTGGCAAGAAGTCGAAGTTTCGACCGCGCTCTGGATTAATTTGTTTTGACAGTGTGGCTACGAACGCTTCAAAAATACCACCAGCAAAGCCTTCAAAACCAACCTGCTTCTTAACCGTATCTATTACGCTAGCTGGATTCATATTTGTTGCCTTAGCCAAATCTGCTAAGCCACCACCGCTTTCGATAACCTCTCGAATATTCTTGTCGAAAATTTTGTTTGCTAGAGAGTCAAACTGCTCGCCTTTTTCTTGGCTGATATAGAATTGTAGAGGTTGACCAAACACACGCCCCTTCTTGCCAAGCTGTGCCTGTGCCGTGTCTGATAGAGAGTCTTTACCAACAGACACAAGGCCAGTGCTGATATTCTTAGTGCCAAGCTGGAAGAACAGACCACCGTATGGGCCGCGCACAATAGAGTCCCCACCCTGAGGAGTGCCTGTCTTACTGTATGCAAATCTGTTTTTTTGCTCATTCACAGGAGCAGGTGTAGCAGCAGCAATGCCAAGTAGTTTCTGTTTGATTGCGTCTCTAGGACTAATTTGACCAGCAGCAGCGGGTGTGCCAGAATATTGTGTCACAAACTGGGTATCGCTAATGCCCAACATTTGTGCAGCCTTTTTATTGGTTATAGCAGATACAGGACCGGCCTTTGCATATTTGTTAAACTTGTGCAAATTGCCAGCACCAATAGCTTCAACAGCGCTTCTCTTTAGAACAAACTCGCCAGGTTCTAGAGCAGCAGGTACAGTGTCTCCGCGACCACTCCCAGGCACTAGACCACCGCGAGCAAATCCCTTTCTCTTACTGCCTGTGATAATCTCACCAAAATTGTTACCAACAGAAGTAGCACCACCACCGTTACGTATACCTCCAATAAATCCACGGCCAAACTGGATACCACCAGACAAAGCCTTGATACTACCTAAGATAGCTAGATATGGCAATACAGGCTCAAGCGCTTCACCCATCTTGATGAACGCGTCTGCTGTCTTTAGAGCGATGGTTGCTATATTACGGAATGACTCTGAACCAGCCAGTGTACGCATCAAAGCTAGGAAACGCTCTTGTGTTTTAGCATACTGGTTAGCCAATGACTGCTGTGCAATCAACGCGTCTTTAGCTAGAGAGTTAGAACCACTCTGTGCTACTTGATATGCCTGCTGCGCAACAGTAAACTGCTGTAGCAAAGGAAGAACCTTTGATAGCTGACGATAACCACCAAGTTCTTCAGCAATCTGTGCGAATCTTGTATCTCTAGTATTAAGGTCTTTCAAACCTTCACTTAGTCTCTTAACGGCTTCGTATGGACCTACGAACTTACCCTCTACGTCTTGTAGCTGTACTCCGAACTCTTTCAAGAATTCAATAGTACGAGGACGCTGAATACGTGTGAAGATGGTACGTAGACCAGTAGCAATGCTCTCTGCGCTTTCACGAGTTGTTTGACGAACAGATGTGATGATAGAGATGAACTGGTTTAGAGCGTCTTTACCTTCAACAACACCCTTGCTTGCTGATGCGAATACGCTACCAGCAATACGTACAGCAGCAATCAAGTCCTGAGATTCTACAGCGAACGCTGCGGATACGGCATTGATAGAACCAAGGGCTGATTCCATATCCTTAGCCTGTAGATTGAACTGACGCATAACAGCAATAGCGCCTTCAGTTGTCTGCGCCATATTATCGAATGACGGTGCCAGAGCGCTTTTTGCCAAAGCTTCTAGGGCAATCTTTGTTTCTCTAGCAGACAAACCAGCCTGTGACAATGTAGACGCCACTTCTAGCAATGAGTTAGATGAGACACCAAACGATGTAGCAAGTCTAGTGATTTCGCTAGATACGTCCTTCAGTCCCTTCAGGGTCTTACCGGTAACCTGACTTAGCTTAACCATTTCTTTGTCGAACGCAATAGCTTCTTTCAGGCCATTACGGATAGCAACACCAAGACTGATAATACCAGCAGTACCAACACTGAAAGCTGCGAATCTCTTGATAGCCAAAGCTGACTGAGCGCCGAAGATTTCAATCTGAGTCACAGCCTTCTTGGTTTCTTCTGCTACAGACTTCATGCCTGCGGCACTATTACGAGAGCTTCTATTAGTCTTGTTTAGACTAGTATTGACATTATTCAGAGATGTAGCAACGGCATTCAGTCCAGCGGCACTTTGAGATACCTGCTGTACCGTTGTCTTTAGAGTCTTTAGCTCATTGTTAAGCTGTTTGATAGTAGCAACAGAGCGTGGAGATATCTTTAGATTAACATCCATAGTGACAGACTTAAGCTGTCTTCTGATGTCGTTGGCTAGACCACGAATATTCTTTGGCGGTTGAACATTCAGAGCCGCCGTTAGTTGGAAGGTTCTTGCTATGGCTTTACCCAGTCATTCATTGTATGTGTAATATGTCTTGTTTCAGTATACTTAAGTATAGATACTAGGTCTAAAAACGTCATAGCCAAACTATCTCCATTCCACTATTATAGAAAAAAACTATACGAAAACACACAGTTATCACACCGCACACTTCCGTATAGTTCTATACACTTTCCATTGGCTTACGCCGTTTCTTCGACCTTTTCTTCCAGTGCGGGAACTGGCTCTATTTTGGTCGGTACAAATTCATTACCGTCATCGTCTAGGAATGGCTTCTCGTCTACGACATAGTTACCTTCCTCGTCAACACGGTTGCCTTCGCGGTCAACTAGCTCATTCTTGCTATTAACTAGTCGCCCCTGCTCATTGATTAGATTGCCATCTACGTCAACCAGATGGCCCTCTTTATTAATGAATCTTAGCTTTTCGTCTACCATATTAAATTTTCTTAGAAATCTAAACTCTGGTAGCTTGCTCTCATAATCAGAATCTAGACTATAAACCATGTTGCTCAGAACCTTAGCGGCTTCACCAGCCACATCTTCTGTGCTATTCATGTAGTCATCTATACTATTGAAATAAGGCTTTCCACTATCCTTATACACCAAACAGACACTAACCCAGTAGTCAAACCTAGCGTTATCGGCTTGGCCTTCTGCGGTGTTATTGTCTAATTGTGTACGTTCAATTAATAGGCCCCTAATTTCACCACGAAGCCTAATCATATTAATAGCTATGGCCTTGGCCTCGGACAGCTTAATACCGCCCTTTTGGAGACTTAGCTCATGTTCTAATATCTCCTTTTTAATAGCCTGATAACGAGCTTCTTTCTCGTCTGTCCAAAGACCCTGCTCGCGCAATAGGTCGTCTAGCTTCGCGCGTACAAACGCCTTCGACTTGACAGCATCATGAAATGCGTTATTGTATACTTTTTGCCCCTCACGGTGGTCGCCAATGTTTGGCTTGCGTACAATTAGTTCCTTATCGTCCTTGCCCTTTAGGATTTTCTCACTCATAGCTTATTACCCTTTCTTAATGATAAATTCAGTCTTATACTTATTCCAGCTCATAGTATACTGAGCAATTTCTTCCTGTGCAGCCCTACGTTGCTTGTTTCCATTATCTAATACAGCATCACGCACAGCTTGCCATCTCTCTCGGAACTTAGCCTGTTCTGCTGTGATGTTGTCTGATTTGTGCCCCCATAGTTCGCCAAATTCTTCTTCAAATCTGGCTAAGGCCCCAATCATTGTTGTGTTAAACTTCTTGTCCAGTGTCGCCAGTAATCTACGCTTAGAGTTCTCACGATATAGCTGGTCTGCCTTTTCCTGAGCCGCCTTACGCCTGTTAAGGATTATCTGGTTCTGTATGTCTTCGTAGTCTTCCATCATCATGGCATTTTCCTTTGTTGCGATTGATTCAGTAGGTCTATCTGTACGTCTGGGAATTCAAGGTCAGTGACCCCGTCTGGTCTTGATTTGATAATCGCCTCTCTTTGCTTCTTCTGCATCTTAGCAATCGGAGTGTTTAGATTATCAATTGTCTGGGCATCCTGTTCTGTCTTAGCCATCAAGAATATTTCAGTATCATTTCTATGCTTACTCAATACCTTATCTAGCTCCTTTGTATTTTTATCCTTTTCTCTATCACGGCGTAGCTTAATCATCCAACCATCTAATAGGTCGTCGTCCTCTAGCACCGTATCGTTTGGGCAGTCTGGATTCTCGAAAATTGAGTCATACATGCGTGTATAACCCACTAATCTACGTTGGTCATGCGTCAAGTCTTTTGGCGCTTTACCAAACACATTATGCCTATCAACACTCCAGTACGAACGCCACAAATCACTTCTAGCTATCTCTCGTAACTGAGATTCTGTAATCTCAAGTCTGAATATCTCGGTCATCATAGATTCTAGTAAGGAATAAAAGATGTCCTCAAAGTCAGCACTAAATACCTTGTTGCCCTTGCTGTCATATATACAGTTGGCAATAACGTACTGAGATTGGGCGACACCCGCAACACCTTCTGGAGTCAGATGCTCAAACTTTTGTCGTTCACCGTGCGCCTTATTGATACCAGCTTTAACAGCACTCAACTGGGCGCGTAACTTTTTCAGTGCATCAGGGTTGATGTGATTCTCATACATCTCTACCTTGATATCATCCATTCTATCATGCATCTGCTTTATCTTAGCATCAAAATGCGGGATACCACTTAACAACTCAATGTCGAACTGCTTATCATTGAACGACTCTTTATAGTACACTTCGTCATACAACTCGCTAGCCTGGTACAATATTTCTACAGAAGGAGACCTTAGTTCGTATCTCTTATCTTTGAATGTAAAATATACAATACCAGACAGTAACCTGTAAATTAGCTTACTTTTTTCCGCGTGATTCATTAATAGCAGCACTCGTTAATTGTTCAACTTGGCGAGTGAGTTCTACAATACGAGCGTCCTTCTGTGCTGATTCCAACACATTCATTTGTAGACGCATATTGTCTAGATACAAACGGCCTATAGTTTGTAATATTAGAGCTTCATCCATAGAGAGTATCCTTATAGTGTCCTCTGGGGGCGCGCGGCTTATGCCGCGACCCCCTATTATAGAGCAAGCACAACCCTGCTCTTAATTAATCAAGTAGTTGCTTCTGTTTGTCCACCATACACCACCGCTAGCATGAGGGTCGCCAGAGTGGATAACAGTCAAGTCGTTGAAGTTGCTGAAGCTGTATGTAGTTTCTACGTTACCACCACCAGTGTCACCACCAGTATAGCTGACACTACGTAGCTTGTTCTTCAAACCGCAGTAGATTCTTGTACCTTCGCAAGTAGCAATACGGATAGTACCGTTACGTAGATTACCACGGAAACTACCGCAACCGGTACCTGTGCTTAGAATACCCTGCTCGTTAGCAGACACCATATCACCGCTGACAGAGATGACGCCAACTTCTGTTGTTACTTCAACAGGGAAGTTAGCATATCTGGTATATGGCTTTAGGTGACCAAGCTCATTTAGGGCCTGACGATTCAAGTCAACGCTTACGTTGATGCTCTGAATGTGTGCTGGATAGTTACCATCTGAATCCTTGATATTTACACCGCTTACGCTGATACCGAAAATTTCGGATGGTAGGATGGTGCAGTTAGGGTCAGCAATCATGCTGTTCAAGTCACCGCTTGTTACAGATGTATCAAAGATGATACTTTCTTTACGTACAATACCACCCACGCCGATAGGAGCATCAGTGTTAGTGAATGCACCGCTGAAACCGGCCACAGGAGCACCGCCAGCATTTAGAATTCTGGTATCGTTTGCCCAAATCTTGATGTTACCACCGCAAGTCAAGTCCTCAGTAGCATTACCCTCAACTGGGAATGAGTACGAAATTGAGTTAACAAACTGACCAGACAAAGTAACCTGTGAACCAGGCTGACCCGTTGCGTGGGTGTTTGTGTCTGGGAAGATAGCCAAAGCTGCTACGAAGCTAGATGCTGAGCGGCCTACTAGGGTTGGAGTTGTAGTTGTTGAACCCTGGGTGCATAGATGGTATAGAAGTGGATAGCCATCAAGTACCTTTTGCATTGTAAGCTGCACATCTGGCAAATCTTCAGTATTAGCATACAACGAAATCTGACCCAACTCAAAGGTCTGCGTTAGGTTATAGTTTGTTGTGATACCGCATGACTGTACGCCGTGGGCTTCATCAAACTGTCCGCTATCGCCGTCAGCCTTCAGGCCAAGTTGTGTTATGGCATAAAAAATTCTCTTGTTGCCCATGTATACTACCTATGTTTGATGTTTGAGGAAATAGCTGTTGCCTACGTTATATTACACCAAATCCTTGCTTTTTCTTCAAAACAGTGTATAATACCTATATGGCAAATCAACGCAAAATTAGTTAGTGAGGAACAATATGCATAAGGGTCGTCCGTGTGGTAGAAAAGCCGGAATGAAATTTGGCAACCTAATACTTATATCATCAGAATCTAGAATGGGAGAAAACGGAAAATATAAACGATACTGGCAATGCAGGTGTGTCTGCGGTAATACAGTAGAGCGTCGTGATGACTATCTTAAGGCACACCCAGCAAACAATTTTTCTTGTGGTTGTTTACATTCTATGAAAACAAACCTTGGAGAAAAAAGTGTATTTTGGGAAGGATGTGGAGACATATCTGGCATGTATTTTGCAGGATTGAGGTGTAAAGCTAAAACCAAAAATATGGAATTTACTATTACCATACAAGAAATATGGAATCTGTTTGAAAAACAACATAGGTTATGCGCATTAACAGGTTTACCGATATCGTTTGAGCAATCACAGAGGCTTAAGAAGAAAAACGGTTCTGAAACAACCGCCTCACTAGACCGTATAGATTCAAACAAAGGTTATACAATAGACAATGTACAGTGGATACATAAAGATGTCAACAAGATGAAAAACGCCTTTACACAAGATAGATTTTTAGAGATATGTCGATTAGTAACAGAACAGATTAAATCTCGGCCAAGATAAGCTCCATTGTAGCCCTGATACGTCCCTCGTATAAGTAGGGGTTCAATGACTGAGATTCTGATAAATTCACGTTCTGGAATGTCGCTGTAGTAAAAGTATACCTATCTACAAGATTAGGATACATTCCACTATTGTTAATCAACATGCCACGATAATCTAGCGGCGCAGCACCGCTGCGAACTACCCTATCTGTGTCAAACAACTTGATAGTGTGGTCATCCTCAAACCTTAGAATGTCTACTAAATTGTTACGTGCTTTCGTAGTGTCGGCCACTATATTGAATATCACGTCCTGATATCTCCAAGCGTTCTTATTGCCCAGCTCAAATGGCAAGCTATATCCTCTTGGTACAGCCTGAATAATAATAGATGGGAACTGGGCACGTTGTGAAGGAGGAATAACATAATCACCACTATTAGGTGCGTGTGTCACCCACTGGTCGCTGTTCGGTCTATAAGACTGATACTGTCCCTCAAAGAACCATGTTGCTTCATCAGATTTGTATACCTGTACGGTACGATATGAGTATTCCATAGATACGCCGCTGCCTGCTGGCACAGCTCCAGAGAATATAACACGACCGTTAGCATAGTCGTAGTAGTGCCCATATGTAGCATGTCCACTACCAAAAAACTGGTTATTAACATATACGCCAGAGATAGCTATTGGGCTATATCCATTGTACGATACGCCAGTTTCCCACACCCAGTCTTTACGTATACTTTCAAACACAGTACCGTCTGTGAACGTAGGGTCCAACGATGGACGCAACACATCAAACCTGCCGCTGTCAATACTGCTAGTTGTTGGGCGGCGTACATTAACGAAGCCACCTATGTTTAGGAACGCCCAGTTAAGGTACTGCTTTAGATTGTTTTCCAGTTCGCTCATAAGCATCGTATCACCGAAGCTCGTAGCGCCCTTGAAAGTAGTGTATTGGTTTACCATAGTTTTTCTATCTCGTCAAAAACTAGGGCCTCGATTTGTTCTTCAGATATACTGTCAATCGCGCGAGTGACCCAGTTACTTTGTGCTGTACCGGCATATTGGGAAGGTACACTCCACTTACCGCTCTTAGCCCTTGTCATTGTTGCCACCCCTGTTCTGGAGTTGGCTTCTGGGTCTACGTTAAACGATACAACGTATTCCTTGATGATTACCGTATCTCCGCGTAATAGTAACCACTCCAACCACGCTAGGGACTGACCCTTCTTAGTTGTCTGTGTGGCCGCAGCCAATCCAATCACATTTCCAAAATCTGCGTCAATTGCCTGTATTTTGAACGTCTTCTTGAAATATTGCATCTTAATGTTCTTAGCCCAAACTTCAAAGATTTCGTTCAGCTTACCAGCGGGGTCGGTTAGACCAAACTCACCATACAGTCTACCGCGCAGTAAAGAGTCGTATTCTGGCTCTGACTTAAGTGCTGCTATGTATGTCTCCTTGATTCTACGTTCTATGGCAAAAGAAGCACGAATCCAGACACTTGTAAAGTGCTGTTCTAATTCTTTCACTATCAGCTTTTCTATCTGGGCATTGGTTTCAAGTATATCCATTAGTTCACCCTGCTCCAGAGTGTAACTATGTACGTTTTAAATCCGAAGGTAAAAGGAGTCGGGTCGCCCTCTCTAGTGTACAATTGTTTTCCGTACCCCTCGATAGTTGTATGCAGAACGGCTTCCTTAGCACGAATAAGCTTTGGATGATGGGCGATTTCACACCATGATTGAGCGTACTTTTTATTATCATCTAGTTTGATACCTAGGTTGATAAATTTAGCCCTGTTCTCATTCCACAATACAGCCATGTTGAATGTGTCTGTGTCAGTCACCGGAATGAAGCCCTGGCTATTACACACAGGACACATAGACCCTTCTGCAAATGGTGTAGAGCCACCAGCCTTGTATTTATTAGATGAGCAGTGGTTTATTGTGTCAACGATGCAATTAGGACACTCTGTTTGTCTCGTTCCTCCATATATCATCCTACACGGAACCGTTAGCGCCGTGTTCTCTAGAATAGCGTCAATGCCATTGTCGAACAATGTTTTGAACGCAGTAGTTATAACACCCGTAAATGGATTTGTCATTATTCATAGTATGTTGGGTCATCGAATCGGTCAGTATACTTGTTCTGGATTGTGCCAATATCTATAGCTAGAGACGGAACCTGTACATAGTAGCTGATTATGATACGACCAGCGCCACCGATACCACCGGCGTTTGTACCAGAACCAGCTCTCTTACCACCGCTACCGCCACCACCCGGTGCGCTACCTCTAGTACCAATACCTACAGCGGCATTTCTTGGCGCTCCAAGCCCACCACCATTTGCAAAGTTACCAGCATTACCACCAGCGGCACCGTAAGACTCTGCGCCTACATATGGAGAGATTAGATTAGGGTCTGCTGGGGTTTCATTAGTTCCGCTTCCACCAATATCGCCAGCCATGATTATCTGTCCATAGCATCCGCTAGCAGCACCACCAGCTCCAGCCGTTGGGTTGCCAGCCGCAGAACCACGAATAGCAAATAGAACTGTCTGTCCGCTAAACCATGTGCTTGCAGCAGTACCAGAAGTGTTAGCAACTACATAGCTATAGGAAGTGCTTGGGATAACATCTAGGATAGACGCAGCATATGCAGCGCCACCGCCACCGCCGGCACCACCGTTGGTGATAACAGACGCAGTACCTCCACGGCCACCCTGTCCCCAACATTCTACAAATACCTTGGTCACGTTATCTGGACAAACCCATGTGCCAGTATAGTTAGCAAAAGTAGGAGGGTCTATAACCTCTCTTACAAGAGTCCCGACATTATCTTTGTCAAAACCTAGACCGTTACCAGCTACGACAATACCGCCGTTCTTGATTGGCTTGTTAGTAAGAATTCTTTGGATATCGCCCATATTAGTACCTTATTGTGTGAAAAAGCCGTTATCGTTACTGCCGCCATCTCGCCTGTTATAGCTTAGATTGCGAGGGTCAAATTGATTATGTATGAATGGACTCAAGACTGCCGATAGTACCTGTAGGTTGCCATATGCTGAATCTCTCAGCGCATCCTGATATGCTGCGCACGAACCATTTTTCAGTAGCTCTACAAATCCCTGTATACTATTGTCGCTAACAGCTAAGCTCATTGGTCCCAAAGCAGCCCTTACGCCAGCAGTAGATGACCTTGTCCTTAGCGAAGATTGGTCAATAAAACACGCAGCACGCAATACTGTCAGGTTCATGAACACATTACTAGCAGCATCCGATGGGGACGGTGTAATAGTAGCGTTGCTTACGCTGATAGTATATGTTGTGTCTGCTGTATCTTGCTTCACATACTGAGCCGCAACACATAAAAGCTGTGTCAGCCTTGCATCAGAATATGTAGGGGTATCGTCCAAATCGTTAATAACAAATCTAAGCATTGTAACCATATCCAACATCGTATCACAGGCTTGGACTGTAATGCGAATACATTCTTCATATGTGTTGCTATCCGAAGTTGTAATTTCTACCGACAATACATATGTCGTATCTTCAGCACCACCAGAGACACGAAAAGACACTACTCCGCTAGCTGAAGACGCCGCTCCTATTGTAAGTCCTGATATATCTGCCGTAACAGTTTGAGTAGATACGGTTTCCCCTGTGGCAAGTAGACTACTGAAGTCTACCCCATATATCTTAGATTCATCTGCCCTTTTAAACGCAACTATTGGTACGCTCATTAGATAGAATTACCTGAAACGGACATTGTGTAAATACCTAGCTGTGCAGCAGTACCAGCATCTAGCTGTAATCTTAGCCATGTTCCTACACCGCTTCCTGCTGGGAAGTTGCCGTCAACCAATGTGCGGCCAGTGTTAGAAAAGGCTGTTACGCCAGTTGGAGCTGTAAGCCTATTAGCAATTGTTTGAGAGTCTCCGTAACCACTTGCTATAGCAAAAGTAGTCAACGCTCCCAAGCCAGAAGAAGACGCACCAATAATAGCGCTAGTTAGTGTTAGAGTGTCATTCGTGTTCTTTAAGAATACCTTCTCATAAAACACCTTATTGGTTCCACCTGCGGCATCTGCTACCACATTGTAAAACGGTCTACGCAACGAGTTGACGCCAGATTCCATAGTAGCCAAAGTCGTTAACGGCGCACCACCCTGTCTGACTGTTACAGTACCGCTATGGGCACCACCTACAGACAAGATTCTGTCGTATGTTAATAGGCCGGTCACAGGTGCAGTACCAGCCATCACCAAGTTTTCATTGACCAAGACACCGGCAACAGTTCTGCCGTAAATAGACCAAGTTGCTGTGTCACCACCTAGAGTAGATACCAAGGCTATTTTGTTTGGGCCAAACGAGTTAGCAATAGTTGCATCATCAAAGATGATACGTGTAGTGGTATCAATAGCTCCACCGGCGCTAGTTGTGTCGCCAGTAGGCATTGCTGCGCTTCCGTAAAACTTAAGTTCGCCTGATGTTATTGACATTGATTATTCACCCTGTGCTTTGAAGACGGTAGTTTCCACATTTGTCTGTTGTATCAGTCTTTCAGAGTTAATAGTATACACTTTACTGTTAACACCGGCAGAATACGTATTGTCTTTTTGCGAGACGATAAAAGTAGTATCATCCCCAATTATCACTAGAACCGTATTTGGCTCTACAAACTCATTAGACAAATCTGTTTCAGACGAGACGTTACTATCTAATAATACACCAATTAAGCTTTCTATAGGGCAATTGCTATTCACTGAAACAAACACAATGGTATTAGATGTTTCTACGCTTAAGTCGCTATTCGCCGCTATTCCACGCACTGCCTCAACAGTGTTGGCATACTGGACAGAATTACCAATCAAAGCCTCTGATGGCGCTCCAGACAATAAGACAACGCTTCCAAGCCCTTCAACCTGTATGGTTTTAGAGCTAGCCAAACGAACTAGGGACTCTGTGGTAAACGCAGCGTTACCCCCTAATGCTGATAGGAATCCTATGTCGTTATGCTGACTGATTACGGTCTTCTTAGACGCCTCTATACTGGCGCTGTGGTTCGTCGAGGTAGCACCCAATGTATCTTCATTGAAAGTCCTATTCCCCATAACCCTAACCAGTGTATCTACAACATTTATGCTATTACTAGATACGCCCCTAACAGATTCTATTACTAAAGATACATCTCTAAACACTGCTTGTATTGTAGTTTCTAGAGCCTCAACAGTAAAAGTATATGGAATAGAGATATTCTGAAGGTTAGAAACAGAAAACCCGTGGGCGTTTGCCGCAGAAACGATAGACCCGCCGCCAATCATCGTGTTGGCCGACACGGACACTAGAGACTCTTGCGCAGAACCATATGACTGACTAGAGCCTAATAGGCCGTCTATGGTAGTAACTTGGCTGTTTCCTACGGTTCTCAAACCCTCTATTGGATTGCTTTGGGCTTTAGATAGAGCGACCAGCGATTCGGCTGTGATACTAGGATTACTGAAGACTAGACCAAGGCTATCGGTATGATAATGGTGCTGTGCGACTATGGAAACTAGCGACTCTACAGCTTTAACGTATCCATTGTATGTGCGTACTAAGCTATCTATTCCTAAGCGGACACTTGCCGATAGGGCAAATAAAGCCTCTACAGAAGCCGTTGTTGAGCGAGATAGTCCACCTACGGTTTCTTCGTTATGTATCACGTTGCCATATACAGCAGATAAGCCCTCCATTCCCAGATAATAGGACGTAGACATACCAATACCGTTAGATATTGGAGCTATCGAATTGGCACCTACAGAAACAAGGAACTCCTCTACTATATTGAAAAGCAGGCTGGCGCTAGTTTGCCCTTCTAGTCCTATGCTGTGATATAGACCAACTGCCTGTGAAGACTCTGCATTGTAAACAGTGTTGCTATTGAGAGATACTAAAGATTCGGCAGAGTATGCGTTGAATAGACCAGTGGTATATAAAGACTCTAGAGTATTTCCAACTGTCAGTGTAACTCCTACTAAACCACCGCCTTCTTCAAACCCGTAGATAAATATAGAGCGTCGGCGGTCAGCCTCAGAAGATGCGTTATCTGGCTTAGGTAGTACCCTTAGTGTCGTCCTACGTTTTTCTTCGCTGTCTATAGCCATTCATTTATCCTAGTTTACCTTGGTTGAATACGGTTCCGTTATCAGACATTGTACCAGTGACTACAGTGGCTCCAGCATCATTTTTTACCGTTCTCTCGGTTGCCGTTGCGGTTGAAGCGTTTCTTAGTGCCATATACAGCAACATAATTGCCTCTGCAAAAGTAGGCGTTGCAGGCCACGACGCTGGTTCGGCAAAATTAACGCTTGATGGCAATACAGTTAATCCGCCACGTATAGGGTCTTGATTGTCGGTTCTAGTTAGTTCTATTTCTATGGGGCACTGAGCCATATTTGTAGCGCCCTGTAGATTTATAGATAGGCAACAAGAACCAGTCGCCAGAGCCGCGTCTGGTATGTCTAGACGATAAAATCCCGGCATTGTAGTATTATCTATAGCGCAAAAACCACCACTAGTCCATACACCTGTAGTAGTCTGTGTCACTAGACCTATTTGTACGTTATTGCTTCTGTCCCTAACGTAATAACCGGATAGGCCAGTTGAGTTAAACGCTAACCCAGCCAGACCACCACCGTCTGTTTTAGAGGTATCTTGTATGTAGACAATTTGGCTTTTAGACGTAGTTCCCTGAGCAATGGACAGTTTTGGCATTATATTTCTCCGCGCCTACTTAGAATATTAGATTTCATTTTACCGGCTCCGACGCTATCATACGACATGGTACCAGTAAACATGTTTGTCAGTCCGGTTGGATAGTTAGAATATCCGGCATCTCTACAGATAGCAGAAACAGATGTAAAGTTGCCACCGCTCGCATCCACCCAAGGAGAATAGTCTAACGGATAAGAATTTAGCCCTACTATGGTTGGGGCAAAGTACCCTGTTTGTGGACTAGAGAATCCACGCAGATTAGCAAATACACCACTACCAATATAGCAGTTGTACATGTTAAGCAGTTGTCCAAAAATAACACCGCTAAAATTAACAGCCGCACCACTGTTGTCTATGAATCTACAATTCTCTACGTGAATATGTGTACCATTAGCAACAGTTAAATTCTTAATACCGTCTGTTCTATTAAGGAAAAAATCACAATTCTTGAATATGTAATTAGATGCGGCACCCGCAAGTATACCACATCCTGCTTCTGTATTTCTATATGAGATACAATTCATCATAGTAATACTTCTTGTGGCATACCAACCATATCTATTATTTCTAATTGAAACACATCTTATAAAATTGCTACCGTTAACTGTAGTCAGGAAACCGCCCTGAGAAGCCGTATTAGTTGTGTTACAGTCTATTGCCACGCATTCAATACACGTTATTGGGTTTGTGGTACTTCCAATACCGTTACCTCTGCTTCCGCTGACCAATACGCGTTCTGCAACCATAGGGCCTAATAATATATAGTTCGAGGTACCAGCACTGCCGTTGTTGTATATATTGAAATCTGTAATATACTGTTGCGCACCGCCCATAGCCACCATATGAAAGTTACCGCTGGCCGTAGGCCCTAGAATAGTAGCTCTACCATAATCTCCAAAGGTGCTGTTATATCCTTGATATGTAACTGGACCAATCACATTAGCGACAATTCCTACATACATCTGATATGTTTTATCGTTTTTGAAGTTGATGCGCACTGTGTTATTATCGACATTGCGAAGCTGGGCACCGCTAGTTAGGTTGAACGGAAAATAGATATTTCCAGTAGGCCCAGCCCACGCACCGCCGACACGCATACTAGTCGCCGTAGCACCTGTCGGAACAGTAGCCTGTAGACCAGCACAATGAAGATGATGAATCAGCACAGAAGAAGCTGTCATGCTGATTACTCTACCAAAGTACAAACCCGTTTCTGTTGGCGCAACAGTGCTGTAAAGAGACACAAAACATCCTGTCTGTATACCAAGAGTGCGAGGGTCACCAGAGGCCGCTGGGGTGAGATAGGTTCTGCCGATGGCAATAAACCTTCCAGAATCGAACACAAGGAGCGGATTTACACCCTCCTCTCCAGAACCAGAGAAAGTACCAGCGTTTAAATTAGAGCCGCCTGCGCGGCATGTGAATTCTGTGTATGGCATATCGTATTATACACCGTCTATAGGAACAAAAAAAGCGGGCCAAACCTTACGGTCGGACCCGCTTTATAAAGCGTTGTAGTAACAACTAAGCTTAGTAGCTTAGAAGAACAACTCGTCTGTTGTCCAAGGCTGCGAAGCCGTGTTCTGCCCATCCGTATAGACCGGCTCTCTTTGAACGATGCATTGTGTCATCCTCAAAGATTTGAACCTGCTCACGCACTGGCATGATGAAGCTGTCATTCTTACGTAGGTCAAGACCCACAGCTAGTTCTACGTCACCGCTTGGTAGCGAACCACCAAGTGTGTCAGTAAAGTAGTTCTGGTACTCCTGACCTTCACCAAGCTCATCTAGGTCGTGAAGATTCTTTCCGAAAACACGGTTTAGAGTGCCATCGTTTGCGACATAGATTTCACGGCGAGTGATTTCGTCGACTTGGTCTATGCCCCAGTTACGGATATCTTCGATACCTTCTGGTGCCATGTAAATGTCTGTTAGAAGACCACGATTAGTGCTGGTTGAGTTACCACCACCGTTTCTACGCATAACAGTGCTACCAAGAGAAACTAGTCTCTTTGTGAACTGACCTGCTGCTGCGTCGGCGTCTAGGACGACGATGTTACGGTCAACACCGGCTGCTAGAAGGGTATGCCAGCCGTCATCGTTCATCTTCTTGACGAACTGAGCCTGCATAACTTCCATAGCACGACCGACGATATCCCAACGTGCGTCTCTAGCATACTTTAGTAGCCAGTCGATAGATGCACCGATATCATAGGTTGGAACCATGACGTAATCACCCTCAACCTGACGGTGAGGAATATATCCCTGGCTAGGAATCGTGTAAGCAACAAAGTCCTTTTCAGTACCTGGTGCTAGGAAATCTAGAGGGAACTCCGATGTGGCTGATTGAGCTAGTTTGATTGGCTCAAAAATGCCATCTAGAACATTACCGAATAGCAAACCCTTTCTCAATGGGGTTTCTAGCGCTCTAGCTAGCTCTGCCTGTGCAGCAAGAGCTTCGTCTTTGCGCAGTGACCCTGACTTGACAAGCAAGCTGGTCATCTCGGGTGTTGGTTCAATAACTTTTCTCTTATCAGCCATTTATATAGTCTCCTGTTTGACTAAACCTTATTATAGATTGATTGTTACCTTAGCATAACCGTCAGCATCTTTTGCGCTCTCAAAACGACCAACAGATGCAGGCCATGTACCAGAACCAGTGTCGGGGTTCGTTGGTGTTAGCTTACCGTTAGCATCAAAGTATGCTGGGTTACCAGCAGCAGGCGTACCTACAATCATGTTGGTTACGACCCAACCCTTGGTTAGAAGGCAAACCTTGCCACCAACCTGAATTTCATTCTTGTGCCAGTTCAAGTGTTGACGAGTTAGGTCTAGGTTGACAACGTCATCAAGCAACAGACCAGCAGCTCTCTTTCCAGATACGCTTGCTGTAGGTGTTGAACCACCTGTTGGTGTTGAGACTAGGTTTGAAGCCTGGTCCAACGATGCGCCCGAACCGCCACCGTCATATACTACAATCACACCACGTTCTTGCGTGTGATTCATGAAGTGGGCAATCTCGTCGAATTGAATATATCTATCTGCTTTCAGACCCATTTATGCGTCTCCTTTTACAGTGGTACCAATACCGAATGATTCAAATAGGCCAGCTAGGGACTTTCTTAGTTCCTCGCCACCCTTGTCTTCTGCATCACCAGTGCCGCCAAGTGCTGCTTGGCCCTTTTCTGGCTCTGCGTTATCTAGGTCTGCGTCGGCCTTAGCTTTCTTGTCTTTGCCTGCGCATTCCTTTTCGTCTTTCTTCTTCTTTTCGTCATCCTTCATAGGGAAGGCAGCCTTGATAGCTAGTTCAGCAATGGTTGCGAACTGTGCGTCATCAAGAGTAGCGAACTTAGCGACAGTAGCCTTAGCTTCTTCTTCGCTGATTCCGCCTGCGATTAGAGTATTGACACGGCTTGCAGTTAGAGCGTCAGCCTTAGCCTTGTTAACTTGTGATTCAAGTTCGGCCTTAGCCTTTTCTGATGCTTCTAGCTTAGCTGATAGTTCGGTGTGAGCAGTCTTAGCTGCGGCAACTTCGTTCTTAGCTGCTTCAAGCGCCTTATTAGCAGCCTCAAGCTTCTCTGTTGCGTCTTTCTTGGCTGATTCTAGGGCGTCGATAGATGCCTTAGCCTGGCTTTCGGCTAGCTTCTTGTTTTCTGCGACGGCAGCGGCTAGTTGCGCCTTTAGTTCGGCAACTGCATCTTCTAGAACCTTATTTGTCGTGTCAGACATATTGCTTATCTCCTGTTTAGTCGTGTTAGCCTTGCAAAGTATTAATACACCTTTTTCTTCAAAAACTGTATTTATTTTTGCAGATGCCATAAAACTACTATTGTTTTCACTTGATAAAATGATACTATCTGGATTAGCTGGAGTCTCTACATATCCCTTACCAGAGAAGGTCATACGACGCATAACTCGGCCAATCTTATAGTCTTGGTACATACCGGTACCACCATACGCGCGCAAATGCTTTGTTAGGAATGCAGTAGACTCGTTACGCTCGATAAGCTTCTGCTCACCGTCAGGAGTCTGCACCCCATAGTCGAATCCACGAAATAGACATTCCATAGACACAAACATCTTACCAGCCTCAATTTTAGCAATCAGTTCTCTTATTTTATCATTCTGTTCTTGCTTAGTCCAAACAGTGTAGATAACAGAGCTATTAACAATATGGTATAGGTCAGGTAGCTTGTCGGCAGCAATATCGTCAGGTATAACATTACCTGCGGCATCAACAGCCCAGCAATCAACTATATGACCAACTATATCAGTTTCGTTATGATTGATGTTATCTGGCTTATGTATAGGGGTTGCCCTAGCCATCCACATTTCATGACGGTCAAAGATATCATCATTACGATTCCAGTTAGATGAAGCAAGAATAGAACGAACCCCATATAGGTCGCCATCCTTTAGGCCAGCTAGAATCTTATCTTGTCTAGATGCAACTAAACGATTCCACAGTTCATCGCTGGCCGACTTCTCGATTGTCTGGATAGGCATAGCAACAGCGATAGAAGCATTGCTCATAACTAGCTCGCCTACGCCTGCCTCTATTTCTGCGGTAAATACAGGAATTTTAATAGACATTAGTTAATATAACACTCCGTATATGCTGATACTTGTAGTCTTCTCATATCATCAAAAGACGCAGGCTTCTGTATATCATTAGCCACAGTCTTTAGGTTCTCTGAGTATATTGTCCACATTTCTGTATCAATAGGACCGGCATTCAATGCTTTAGCAATGGCCTGCTCGTTGATATCTGTTAATGGTTCGATATGTGATAATACCCCAAATTTAATCTTTTCTGCCTGTTCTGCCTCCGCAGTAGTCAATTGGCGTAGATTCTTCTTATTGTAGAATGCCAATATCTGTGGGGTTAGTAGGTCAGATATGTCGGCCTGCGCGCGGGTTGCCCAGATTTCTATAGTTGCCCTGCTCTTTGGCTTGAAGGTCTTTGTCTTACGTTTCGTAGAATCCTTCTTGCCAGCGGGTCTTCCCTGACCGCCAGCTTTCTTAACCATCTTCTGCTGTGCAATCTTCTGTTGCCCCGCTAGTTCTAGATGTTCCTTCTTGTGGTCCATTAGGGTCTTCTCACCCTCCTTAGCATCTGGCATATCTAGACCAACCTGGCTAGGCGCAGAT
>JACCDG011037216.1_pt1 | contig 18901 bp, 5 predicted proteins | sample 7442471 | NCBI WGS metagenome assembly JACCDG01 (sample SAMN15323444, study PRJNA562643) | freshwater metagenome | isolation source: river surface water | place: USA:Blue River Watershed | collected 2017-08-17 | reverse complement strand
CTACGAACAGTATATGTTCCAGTAAATGCATTAGAGAAGATTCGTACCACTTGACCGATTTGCACACCATGAGCAGCACTGGTAATAATCTTAGTGCGGTCCATATGCTGAACTTCAACAGTTGATGGAACCGTTAGAGTAAAGGAAACGTTACCTAAGCCACTTACTGTATTTGATGGTAGTTCTAAGCTGTATCCAACAACATTTAGATTTGCTGTTGCATTAGCAGTTGTAAATAAACCGTCATTAATTACTGTAAAGGTATTTGTAGTTAAGTTTGCTCCTGTAACATATACCGGACGATTATTTGAACTTGTTAGTCCGCCAGCACCAATTCGTAGTTTTATATAACCAGGTACTGCAAAGTTAGCAGGAATGGCTCCGGCACTATTAATTGTAACATTGCCGTAGCTGTTGAATGTTACGTTAGCATTAGCATTATAAATTATGTTAGCATTAGAGAAGTATGGATCTTTGATAACAAGAGTTGAAGCTACAGGAAAAGCCATGTCATCTTCAACAATAAATCCGCCTCTACGGTTAATGCTTTCTACATAGTAAACGTTTCCGTTTGCAACTGGATCGCCTGATGCATAAAGTGTAATATTACCTGGTACTTTAAAGTTTGTGGGTATAAAATCAAATGTATCAATAGAGATGTTGCCGTTCCCATTAAAGAACACATTACTTGCAACACCGCTGTACTGAACACCTGAAACAATATTTGCTAGTTCAGGTCCAGTAATTTCAAATTTTCTACTAGTTACATTTGATGCTAGATAGTATACGTCGGAGTTTCCGTTATCATAATTAGGTGTAACGTTTAACAGATAATCAATGTTACCTAAGCCAACTAGTATGTTTGAATTAGAAAAATAACTGTTTTTAACAGTAAAAGTACTAGCAGCAACGTTAACACTTTCAACATAAACAGATTTATTATAAATGTTTTTATCTTCAGTGTACAGTTTTACATATGCAGGAGCAGTAAATTCACTTGGTAGTGGGCTCACGCTAGTAAATGTAACATTACCTGCGCTGTTTAGTACCGCTGTTGCATTTGAATAATATTGCACGCCTGAGGTTGCTGAAAGTGTAATAGCATCATTTTCTTTGATGTTATGTGGATTTCTAAAGTTTAGTACTAACGTATTGGCTTTAGTAGAATTGCTTACCTGAACTTCTGCATAAACCTTAGTTGTAATTGGTTTATAGTTAGTGATAGCGATATTACTTCCAGGAGCAGGTCCGATGCTCTTAATACGAGCTTCGATCATTCTTGGTGCTTTTGGATTTGTAATATCAGCCTGTCGCTGTTGGATAATTCTTTCGTTAGTCCAGACTACTACATTATCACTAACATCAGCATTTTTAAGAGTTAGGAAGTAGTCTAGATATCTGGAAGTATCTGGCTCGCCAATCATGTTTGAATCTAAATAGTTAAACAAACTATTATTTGTAACTAGTTTGGCGCTGTTTGACCCTTGTGCTTGATGCAAGAATGAAATAGTCGAATCAATTGGTGCTAGCTTGTATACGTTCCAATCCTTGTTTTCGGATACGGCAATGTGAATCAAGTGTCCGCCAGCTGGCTTAATAATAATATTATCACTGAATAGATCTGGGAGGTCAGCTATACTATATGACATGAAGTTTACATTAGCAGGATTTACGTATCCAGCATTTGGCATCTTTAGGAATGCCTGATCCCAGATGCCTGTAAAGTTTAGCTGACTTGTGGTTGGCCACAAGTTGTATTCTCGAACACCCGAAGGTTTCTTTAAGAATCTTTCAGCATCGTCGATATCAAACAGAATAACATCATCACCTGCAATCTCAGGTGTAATTTCATATGATTTTCTTGCACCAAGTTTGATAGCAATACCGTCTTGTACCTTAACAATAATATTTAATGTGCTATCTGGTAAATCACCGCGATAGTTATTTGTAAATTGTACAGTACCATCCTCTACTACCTTAATAAGTGTTTTTGGATCAGATGCTCTGTTTGGGTTAGTAGCTGGCAACACCCAACTGTTGTTTGATGTAGCTGAGAAATATTTTACTGAGTTAGGTAGTCGATCAATGTAGAGTGTGATCTGATTACCTGCACCATTTACTTCCCACACATTCTGATATTCTGTGCTTCCAGCAACAGCTGAATTTTCCAACAATAATTGATTTGGAACTTCAACATCAGTATAACCCGTATGGAAACCGTTAATATAAAGTTTTAGATGCTTGTATTCGCCATCAACTACGTAATTATTTTCAGCAGCAATATTTGCGCTGCTATGTTCGGTACCAGTTCCTAGTGTATAAGTAAACGTGCCTCTTGGACCTAATTCGCCTTGTAGTTCATATTGCCATCTGTCGCCTTCATCAAATGTCCAATTGTAGCCGCCTGATGAATTTGACCCATTAACAAATTGGTTAACTTCAACATTATCAACTGTTACTGTAATATTGCCAGCAACTGTAGTATTTGCACCAATTACTGAATATCTTTGAGCTGGCTGATATCTACCGTTAGTTAGATATAGATTTGCATCTGCACTTACAATACTAAAGTCGTTGCCAGTAATAGTTAATGTATATTTTGCTACTACTGCATTTGCTGTTCCGGTACCGGTACCAAGACCTGAAGCAACGAATGCGGTTCCTACGTTATTATTAGCAGCACCAATCAATGTAAAGTCTGTGCTACCAACACTAACTATTTGATAGGTAACATTAGTTACTAGAGCATTTGCACTAAATGTTTCTTCAACATCACTTCTAAATACGGCAGCGGTAATATTTCCACCTAGACCCGGGCTGCTGTTAATTGCATTTGCAATTTCGACTGCATTAGTTACATTCGATAAATTAACACTAACATTACTATTACCAAAGTGATCAGTAATTACAATGTTGCCTGATAGTGCAGCACCTGTTGTGGCGATCCAATCTCCTGTGCTAATAGCAGTTACACGCTGGAAAGTTGTGTCAACAGTATCAGTAACAACATTACCTGCAATAATTGTTACGCCTACAGGAATTTGATAACCTAAGCCAGAATTTGTTACTGTAATAGTATCTAATTCTCTTGCTGAGTTTAATGTTGCAACAGCAGTAGCCTGTACTCTGTTTGTGCCAGTAGTTGGCGCACTAATAACAATTTCAGGTGCGCCGTAATACTTGTAACGCTTTTTAATAACATCGATCTTTTCAACAATACCGCTGATATCTTCCGGGAAAGCCAATGTGATTAGCTGCGGATCGTTAACTATTTCTCTTTTTTCAAGTTTTAGTTCAACACTTTGATTATTATCTGTATCGCCAAAGTCAGCTACTTTTAAAGCCCACTCATCGTATACTGCAACATTGCCTTGTACAACAATATTACTTGCTGCAATTTTTCTTAAACTTTCAGATGTACCCTTGTTTTGAATCATACCGCGGTAGAATTCAAATTGGTCATCTTCTGAAATATCTAGATCCTTAAGGTAATCGCGCTCTTCAAAGCCAAACATACCTCTAGCAGCTTTGTAGATAGCCTTTTCAACAGGAATAAAGCCTAGCTCATGATATCGTCCTAGGCTCTGAGCCATGTTATCTAAGTTAGGCAATAGTTCACTACCATTAACAATGAAACCTTCTGTTAGTAGTCGACCCTTCCATCCCTTAGTTCGTGTTGCTTTAATCTTTAAGCGAGTGTGACGCTGATTAAATCTAGTGTCAAATATAACATCATTAAAGATAGTTGTATTGTCAACTGTAATGGCATGTTCAATTTCCTTAGTGAACAGCACGAGACCATAGATTTGCTTGCCTTCAGGTGGTGTTATTTCAATTCTGTTATCTTCACGAAGAATTTCACATTCTGTTGGAGTAATAGCAATACCATCCTGATCTAGGATTGTAAATTGTTCTCTGTCGGTTCTATTAATCTTAGAAATAAATCCGCGTGGTGCTTCAAACGCAATTCTTCTAGCAAGCGGGCTAAGTTCTAGTGTGTTACCAACTTCCCAGCGTCCTGTGGTCCAGAACAAGAACTGTTTTGCAGCATAAGACCAGTTACGAACTTCGTTAATTGATTCATCAAAGTCGTTAAGATCATAACCCTGAGACTGCTGATAGTAGCCTAAACCAATTAGGAAATCATAAAGATCATCTATGCTTGTAAATTCTGTTTCGTAATCTACACGAACAATATTTTCTGTTGGTACTTGGTACAATGTTGCCGAAGCACCACCTACTTGTGGCAGTGAAGGTAGTCTCTTCCACTGTCTAGCATCAAAGGTTGTTGTGGCGCTAATAAATTTAGGTGCTTTATAGAAGCCGTTCTGCCACTGTACAATAGTGTCTTTCTTATAAGGTACACCTGGATCCCAAGCAACGAAATCTGCAGGCTTACCACCTACTTGAATTCGTTCGCGGCCTTTTGCTTTGTCAGTTTCAAGTGTATCAAAGTAACCGTAATTCTTATCAAAACCTCTTACCTTATAACCGGTTAAGGTCTTTTCAATAATTACACCACTGTAGAAGTTCCGTGTCTTATAGGGTGAATTATGAACTTGAACAGTGATATTTTCTTTAGGAACAATTAGGCTTGTAGCTTTACCGGTAGTACTGTATTGGTCGGTTCGTACAACGGTAGTATCTTCGTCAATGAAGCCAGCCATTCTGTGGCCAAGTTTAACATTTAAAGATCTCAACTTCTTAGCAAAATCATCAGTCTGATCTAGTCCTTGGAAATTAATCCAAGAATTAATAAACTGAGTATAACCAATATTTGTTATAAAGTTATCGTTAGCATCAAACGTTCCGTGAATTCTAAAATCATCTTCGCTAGCGAAGTTCCAACGCTTACGAGAAACTTTATTCAATAGCAATAGTGGGTTTGCAGTAGGTCTTAGAATATTTGTTGGGTCTGAAAATTCAGCAGCAAACAATCCTGGTTTTGCTAGTAGAAGTGCTTCAGTAACAGCAAATGGATATACTGGTGAACTCTTCCAAGCATATTCTACAGGGGATAGATCGCCAAACTTCCATTGTGCTGAAGTATCACCAGTTATTTCTTGTGTTTCGGTACTAGTGCTAATAACCACATCTGTGGCACTGGTATTAACTGTTCCAGAATACAAAGTATTATTTGCTAAATCTAAACCACCAGCAACGTATTTTGCTCCCCAAACAACGCCTGAGCCTGTGTGCGATTTTACACCACCACCTACAGCGTATGGGAACATTGGCTTGCCAGCATCATCAATGGTTGCTACATAATAACGAATTGGTGTGTTAGGCGAATCTGGAGTATAACCATATCGTGTGTTATATGCATCAGTGTAACCTTGAGCACCAACTACCGCAGCATTTAGGTCATAATCTTCAACAAATATGCCGCTGTGAGCACCAGCTAATGAGCCAACACGAGTTCCTTGACGTAGTCTAAATGGACTCTTAATGTTTACTATTTCGCTGGCTGTATCTAATGGATTTTTATAGCCATAAGGACCATAAATTGGTAGACCGTCAAACGCCCAACCAACAATTGGTGAGTGAGTTTCTGTGTCCCATTCCTCAAGACCTAAAATTACCGGATCTACATAATAATAATGAAGTACACCATTAGCGTCTGCATGACCATAAGTTAGATCACTGTGTGCTTCTGATTTAACCTTATTGTAGTGCCATACACCTTCATCATTCCAAGTATTAACATCGGTTGGGTTATACAAAGGTAGTCCGTTTACTAGAACCGCAACAGCCTTAGCGGGCATGTTTGAAGCTGCGCCAGCTGAAGTTCTTGGATATACAAATGATATATCCTGTTCCATAACTTCGCTATGTCCAACCGCATTTACTCTATTTGTAATTTCATGATTGATTACAGCACGACCTTGAACATAAACATTATTTGTGTCGTGGCTTACATTTAATCCATTTACAGTTAGGAAACTGTTAGCTTTATATGCACTAGTACCCAGTGCTGTAATTGCAGAGGTACTTCTAGAATTTGTCCATTCTTGAGTTTTAACAGTTGTACCTGTTGAAATAATATCAAACGGACTTCTTAATTCTCCTGCTTCATCAACAGGCATAATCATATGTAGGCCCGGGCGACTGAATGGATTATTAACTAGATATTTGTCGTTGGTAACATTTTCTCTTGGACCTTGACGAATGATACCGTTTTCTAAGTCTTCCCAGAGCTGCATGTTCATGCTGCTATAATCAGTTCCGTATTCTGATTCCCACCATGTTGGCTTTTCAAAGAAACCTAACATTTCCCATGGATGACGATGTGGTTCGTAAGTATCATAATAATACTCCATCCAGCCGCGCCAGTGACCTGGGATATCTAAACTACCTCTGTAGTTCCATGAGAAACTGTCATTTTCGTCAAAGTATTCGTTTTTAACAAAGTCTAAGTTATACTGTGATACCCAGTTAGCAAAGCTAAATCTTAATAAATCAAACCATTCACGATTAGCAAAACCTGTTTCTCGGAATGCACCCACTTTTACTGCTGTAAAGTTTAGATTAGGTAAGCTATTTGCTGCACGGAATTCTGCTTTAGCAGAATTATAAACACGCTTTTCAAATTCTAATAAAATTTCATCTCGGCGATCTCCAAACACAGGTGTTCGTGAGCCGTCGTGACCTAGAACTACCTGAATTGGTGTTTCATAAGTGCTATCATAGATAATTTCGGGTCTTGATAGTGGGTACAACCCTGCTACGCTGGGTGTTGGGGGACATTGTGCGCTGTCCCTGTTTTCGTTATAAATCTTAAATATAATTTGATCGCCCAACAAGAAGGTAACATCACTGGTTACTTCGATTGTAATAGGACTATATCCGGTAATTGTATAATCTTTATCAACTGTTAGAAGTTCAACGTCGCTACTTGATTTTTTATAAACAAGCAGACTATTTTCAATTTTGTCTAGATCAGTATCGATACTTGAAACAAATTCTGTTCTTGTTACGTCATTAATAACAAATACTTCTTCAGCATAATTATCACCAAAAGGAACAGCGTAAGTTCTGTTAAAGACATTTGTGCCTGTTCTATAAGAAATTAAATTACGAAGAACACGCTCTAGAACATATTCGTTAGAGAAGTTTTCGACTGAGAAAGTATTATAATAATTACTAATTTCTTTCTTTAGTCTGTTCTTATATTTTTCGTATTCAGCTGAATTGAATCTTAGCGCATTGACTAAGTTATGCGGCTGATCATCTAATAGGAATGCACCTAATACAAGATTATGATCTGTGTAAACAATATCTTTTGCATGTTTACTGTCTTTTAGTGAGTTACTGAAGTTGTTTGAACCTAAAGGATTACCCTGAAAACCATCTTGGGATTCCATGTAATGTTTAAAGTGAGGTAAAAACTCTGGTTCTGAAATTGAGATAACATCAACTACATTACTTGGATCCTGTCTCCATGAGATAGGTAGCTCAAATTTACTAATTCTTTCTAGAGAAACTAATCCAGTATCACTTAATACACTAATTTCAATGAAATCATTTAATGCAAAGTTGAAATTATCAAATCTAATAAATCCAATTTTTAGAGGATCTTCAACATAAGTAAAATCTTCACGCTTTATACCGTTAACACTTACAAAAATATCGTAACCACTATTTGCTGTTACTTTTTCATTAGGTGCAGCGCCAATATAAAATACAGTCTGTTGTTCGTCAACATCGTATTGATCAATAGTGTAAGTTGTTATGATTCTTTGCTTATTAGATTCACTACTTGGCTTCCAGTGAGTTTCAAATAGACCGGTATCAATATTCTTATAAAAGTAGTAGCCTGCAACAGATTGGGCTTCAGTAGTTCCAATCGCTGTATAGTTTACAGTTTCATTAACAATGTCATTTTCAAATTCAATTTCGCTACTGGCTTTAAATGATCTATAAGATAACGGGAATCCTAAAATACTATCATCTGGTGCATTTACAGTAGTTGAAACTTTATAGCTGAATAGTTCATTACCAACAAAAGTACTAGCAGGATAGATACCTTCGTCGCCTAGATAGTTGCCCTGATCATCGTATAAAGTAAACAGAGGACTTTGGTTGCTGCTATTTTTTTGCTGTGCTAACTTCCAGCCTTCATCAGTCCAATAATATTCATTACCAATATTGAATCGACCAGCAGTGATTTGAATAACATCGCCTACTTCAACTTCCCACGGTACGAAGCCGGCGTCGCCGTCAAGTAGTGTTGGTGGGTTAAGAGTTGGGTGACCTAATCTTCGAACTTTTACTCGACCAAAAGATGGGCTTGCAGAATCAATATCAGTATATGCTAGATATACATATTTTGCAATACTTAGTTCTTCGCTTGGGAAGATTAGTGTTGCATTTTCAACAGGAACATCGTCAATAGTGCTGCCCGACATCATGCCAACTACGCCGCCGCCAACTTCAATGTTGCCGCCGTCGGTATATTGTTGATCTCTCTTATACTCAGTTGCTGCAATTGTAGCAGTACCAATATGTTGAGAGCCGTGATTGTATAATTCTATATTATGATGGAATTCAATAATTGGGCGTTTTGCACGCCAAGTATTTTCTGGTACTTCTGCACCAGCATCAATAAAGTTATCTTGGTGGAACCAAAAGTTTGTGCGGCTCCAAACGTTTTTATTTCTAGCGCCTCGAGAAATTAAGATATAATCGGGTGCGATTTCATTTTTGCGACCGCCCCATACAAGATCACCTATGTCATCGCTGCCTTCTGTTCCGTCAGCTAATAAGTAGTCTCTATCAAACGAATACTGGCCGCCTCTAAAATAATATTCACCTGTATTAGGATCAATACCGGTAACTGCCTGTGTGTCAAGCACACTAGTCAAACGACCTGTGATTGATCTTGTAGAAAGTTCCTGACTGTTATTTAAATACCATGTTGCTCCGCTGCCACCAGTAATTCTAGTATCAGCTGAAATATCTGTGCCGCTAAGAGCCATTCCGGTTGCTATAGCGCCTGATGTTACGCTAGCAACTGTTAGAACATTACCTGTAACACTTCCTGTAAATTCTGCAACAGAAACTGTATGCATTAGATTTCTGCGTACTTCGCCTAGAAAATCTCTACCAGTAAATGATAATGTTGGGCTTGTGTTTGCTTCATTATAACTGAAAGTTTGTGCATCTTCTAAGGTTAAGGTATGTACCCAAGCATTGGCATTTGAATCATATTCAGAAACAATTGTATCAACAATACCCGAAACAAAACCTGTAACAACTTGGCCTGTCTTAATATTTGTATTAGTATTTAGAATAAATTCTTTAGATACTATTGGATTTAATCCGTAGGAAACAAAACCAGCTACGTTAACATTAGCCGTCACACTAATATCATTAAGAACCACACCAACCGGGCCACTATATTCTACACCACCACTTGTAATAGTAAACGATGTAACACTACCGTTACCGTCTAGCGTTACAGTAGCAGCAGCAGGAGAATCATTTGCGCCAATAAACGACACAGTTGGATTTACATAGCCAATACCGGAATTTACAACAATTACATTTGAGATACTTGCTGCACTAAACACAACATTAGAATCACTTAAACTATAAAGTGAAGAGTCATATTGATCTGCAGGATCTGGTATTGCTGTATATGATGTACTTGCAAAACTTTCAAAGCTATCGTCTTTTTCTACTAGGCGGATCTTTTCGCCAACACCCTCAATGATATAATCAGTGTTAAGATATGCTCTAGGAATAACATAATCACCAACGAATCGAACAATCATACCATTCTTAAGAGGGAGACCACTAGCTGGTGTATAAGAAACCATACCAACAACATCACGCTCGATATCAATTGGATTTTCTAATGTTCCCTGGATTTGAATGCTCGGTGGGCCGTCAGGGCTCCAAAAGTATTCTTGGTAGTTTAATAATTTATCAACATTAACTGGCGGCAAGTAAGAGTAATAGTTCTCTCCAAAAATCTTGTTTTGATTTTTAGTGTCAACGCCATAGGTTTTTAAGGTATCAAGTAATTCGTCAAAGAATATTAAATTTTCACTGTCGCCTGTTGCAACATTAATAGTATTAACCACCGGTGAAAGACTATAGAACTGTCTAGTCGCTGTTTCTTCCTGCAGGAAGGCAGCACCAGATTTATGATTTTCAGCACTTCTTTCACCAACGAAACCGTTGATGATTTCTGAATTGGCTTTACTAAACAACTGCTCAACAGTACTTTCAAAAAAGTTTTTGATAGCAGTTGTTTGTAGTACGCCTGGTAGTTTTTTATAAATTTTATTCTCTGACATTACTCTTATACCCTTAACGATCAGTTCTTAAAGTATTTGAATTTAATTTTTCAATTATCTCAATATCGTCAACAGATGCTACACTTAAAAATAGTTCATTTGGTTCTGCTTTTACTTGGAATAGATTTCCAAAAGTACCGGTAGATACTCTAGGCACAATTACAATTGTACCAATTGCACTTCCAAGCTGCTGGTGTATGTAACTACTTAATTCTGTAAAGTAGAATGTTTCACCAAATTCCCAGTTGTTAACATTAAAATATTCATTTATTGCAAGTAGGATTCTAGTTTTAATTTCATTATCGCTTAATTGGTTATTAAGTTTAACTACACGGAACTTTGCCTGATAGTTTGTATCAGCTAAAGAGCCAAACAGTAGTTTAAATTTGGCACTTCTAAATACTAGTGTGTCGCTAGCTGATTTGTATTCATTAAGTTTACTAAATTCATTTGCTAACTCGGCACTTGTTGGCGGCAACGGGAACGATGTTCTGCTTGGTGCAGCCGTCCACTCATTAATTAGATTTGAATATGTATTAGTTAATACGATCATTTCGACTACATTGCTGATGCTTGGATCAATACGTACATCCTTAGGTGCAACATGTTCCCATCGTATAATACTTTGATCAAATCCACTTGCAGCAGTATTTTGTGTTGGGCCGCGGCCGCGCACTACAAAGAAGTCTGTAGTTTCTACAGGATATACATTCATCGGATCAGTACTTTGCTGAGTCATTAGATAAACTTTATCTTCTTCTTCAGCGTAAACTTTAATGCCTGCTGCTTTACCTTGGCTATTCTCTAAAGGTTGAGCAGATGAGCCGCCGAGTGCGATAACATTTAGATTCTTTACTAGCAACCAATCAACTGCTGATAATCTATATTCTAATTTATAACTACTGGCGCTGATAGTATTATCGGCGAAATTAATATTCAATGCATTCTCATTGCGATAATCTAATATTACATTATATACCGGACGATCATAACTATAACCATCAAAATCGGTATAATATTCATATGCCATTACATCGTCGCGATCTACATACTCGCTAAACTGTAGTGGTCTGTCAGGAACCAGATCACCGTCACTGTCTACCGGTGCAACAATCACTTTGCGGGGGTCAACATATCCATCTGGATATTTGTAAACATCCATAACTTGCCATTCGATTGGCTCTAAAATCTTGTCCTTGCTAGTCTTATAATTTACAATTATTTGATCTTTATATGATGTAAATTTATCCTTAGAAATAAAGTAATCGTTTTCTTCTAATCTGCTGTATATTAAATTTCCTGTGCCTGCGGTAACATTAGCATTGGCCAAATATAATCTTCCGTTTTCGGCGGTGTTAATTACTGTACCTGATGCACCGTATGAGTAGCACACAGCATTGCCATGAAAAATAGTTTCATTAACGCTGTTATTTGCAAATTGGCGATAAGTGATATTGCCATTAGCATCTAAAATGTTTTTACCAAATGTTGTAGAATCAAACGGTATTACAATAGAATTTGGTATTCTAGAAATTTGACCGGTATTATTTGCGATAGTTACGTTGGTTGTAAGTGCCGACTGTGTACCATCATCAAAGTATGTATTTAAAGCAACAGTAGCTTCACCTACATATCTATTACCTGTTGATGGGTTGATTATGTTGGCTATTCTACTTACTGGATTTGAACTGGTTCCTGCACCAGAAACATCAAAAAGACCAAAATTGCTTTTCCATGATACACTGATATCAAACCATCTAGTATCACGAGTCTTTAGTGCAATATCTGTGGCAAACGCTCTAGGGATATGGAAAGAGCCGGTTGATGTATTCCGCCAGCCATATGTTTCACTATCTTTTCTATACCACTCAAACATTTCGGTTGAGCCTGGTGCTGTGTTTAATGTTGTGAATGTAATTGTATCCTGTGAGGACTTATTTGTTACATCAACAACTTTAATATTCTTTACATTATAAAACTTTAGTTCGTCTCTGCTCTGCACAACATAATGTTCACCGCGAAGTGTTACATTGTAGCGATATCTAAAATTATCAATTGGTGAGTATTCCATTAATACTAACCAAGAAGAATCTTTGCCTAATCCTGAAGTGTTCTTAGCATTGGCTGGACTAAAATCACTATCTTTATTTAAGTTTTGGCTTTCAATTACATACCATTGATCCAATGTCATGTCGTAGCCCAAACCAAATGTTTGTCTATTTGTAATAGCAAACTGAATCACTGATGCTTCAGCACCTGTAAATAGTTTTCTTAGACTTACAATCATTTCATCAGCAAACCATCCTTGTGGTATTTCGCTGCTTAATGTCCATGATCCAGTGCCAGATGTTAGTCCACTTGTTAACGCACCATTGTTAGTAACGCCTAAGATTCTAACCCACTTGTAACTTAGATCAGCTGAGCTCACAAACTTAACAAAATTATTTTCTCTGAACATTGCTGTTCTAGTATCATTGTTGGTCATAACAACTTTAGTACCACTACTAAAAGTTTCTGTCATATAACCAACGTCACTGCTTAGTTTTTGTGGTAATGGTTCCCATCTGATGTTTAAGCTGTTTACCTTAAATTTATTAGTACTATAATCACCCCAGAGATTTCTCAAACCATAATAAACAAAGTTATTAAGACTCTGTGTTTTTAATAGGTTTGGCAAAATACCAGAAGTTACTTCTGCAGGTGTAGTGTTATCATTGATAATAATGGTATCTGTTTTATTAAACTCTTCAGTAAACAAAATAGCATCGCGAGCAAACATATCAACATTTTGATATGTGCCGGTTGGATCATTTATGTCAATGTATCTACTGTGACCAGCATGAGTTCTATTAATAGCCTTAATCTTAGTAATGTTTGTGCTTTGACTTAATGGGAAAACATTATAGTCCTGTGCGCTAACCATTCTATTCTGAGTATAATATACCTGTGGTGCTCTCTGTTTAATTGATTGTAGAGATTCCGCAGGTAGACTATTAGAAACTTTTCTTTCTAAGCGGAAAGTTACAGTTAATGCTTGTCCTTGATTTTTATTATTCACATAAGGAATAGTAATTGTTAAATTACGTGCATCCTCTGGCTGAATTACATAACGCTCAGGCAAGCTGGTTCGGTACCATAAACGATAAACACCAATTGGAGTATTACCAAAGTTACCGTCAGAGAATTTTAATTTAATTCCGCCATTGTTTAGATTTTCAACAGAATACAAGTTTCTTGTATTAAACAATTCACTGTTATAGTTTAGTGTCTGGCCAATTAAGTTTGGTACTTGTACCCACTGCTCTAATACACCGCCTGAGGTATTGATCTTTTGTAGGAATACATCTGTTTCATTAATGTTTGGCACAGCTAGATCTTCAAATCTATTTTGAATTGGTGTTGTAAATTCAAAATCTACGAAATCTAATAATCCTTGTTTAAACATCACAAAGAAACCTGTGTCGCTGCTTTGTAACCCCAAACCATCATTTCTGTAAATTAGATTAAACAAGTTTGTAGGGTCTGGGGTTTCTTCGTAAAAGAATCCACTATCAACAAAATTTGGATTAATAATATTAAATGGTGTGCTTGCACCATTAATATTCATTTCGATGTTATATGTAATTGGTGCAGTGATCGGTGTTGCAATTCTATAAAGTTCGGTGTTAATACCACCAACCTTACCAACCTTATAAGGTGAAGTAAAGCGATTTGATCCTGCCATAGCAGCATTTAGAATTGTAATAAACTGTTCGTAGCTCTGTGGATTGTTAGCATCGTTCCAGTAAATTTGACGATTACTTAGGTTATTGCCCAAACTATCTGTTAGTGGTTCTGTAGTACGTACAGAAGTAAGTTTCATCAATCCGCTTGATGTAAAATTACGCTTTGGATTATAACCCAACATACGAGCTAGTTTGAATACACTATCACGTCTTTCAGCTGATTCTAAGAAGTTTTCGCGTGTGTTTAGATCCATTCTAAACACAAGTGTTTGCGCTAGATATGCCAGCATTTCAATGATAGCAATAAATTCACTGCTTTCTAAATAGTCATTGAAATTTTCTGGGAAGTTTTGTTGAACATAATTTACTAGAGCTGCCCTAATTGTATCATAGTCATAGGCTTGATAGTCAGCATTAGTAAATGCTTTATAGGCTACGGTCCAGTCTTCTGCCGCAAATAAGTTATTTTGTCTGGCTACTAGAGACATTAATCTACGCCCTCAACGATCTTTCTTGTGTACTCTAAATACAATGTGTCAGGATTATTAAATGGAAGAATTTTTATAACCACTTCAATTCTGATACTTTGCTCTAGTGTATAAATTGTTGCATCAACATATTCTACTCTGGGGTCAGCTTCAATTATTTTCTTTACATCATCAATTATTTCGCTGTTAGTAAAACTGTCTTCAGGGTTCATCAACAAGTCCCATATGATACTACCATAATTAGGACGCATTAGTCGTTCACCCTTTTTTGTATAAAAGGTATTCAATAAGTCTCGCTTTACAAGCGCACTATCGACAAGAGTATATGGTGCTCTAACCTTATCAACTGTGCTTAAACCTTTGAACTTTGCCATACAATTATTTATCATATTCTTTAACAGATATTTTAATTAGGCTATTTTTCGCTTGACAAAAAATTTAAAAACAAGTATATTAACACTTGTAGTGAATAACTACATAGGCGGTGATTTAGAAATAGATCATCATTGGTTCAACCTTAAGTTGTGAGCATGACAAATGCGTAATAGACTTTCAAAAAAGTTTGATGAGATTTGTGCTAGTGCCGAGAAGTATAATAAGGAAAATCGTACTGATCGGTTCTTGCGTATGTTTGATCAAAGCAAGAAGTTCGTTAGCATGGGACTTTATGATTCTGTGACTAAGAAGTATGTGGTGTTTGATACGATTAATCTAACAGGCAACTTCCGTTACAGCAATAACGTTCTGCCAAACGAATTTATTGAAATGGAAAATATGATTAAACGTGCATAAAAGCACTTGAATGAGGGAAAGAGTAGAAATAACATTGAGTATAGGGCCGAAAGGCCCTATATTCTTATGCGGAACCAAATTCTCTTATTTTTTGTTCAATGTAGCTGGTTCTTCTTAATTCGAGAATTGCTGCCAGCTGTGCAAATGTTAATTCGCCTGGATTTACACCCGGCGGTGGAGAGATATCTACGTCGTCAGGTGTTTGAAATAGTTCTGCTTCATACAGTCGTCTGTCGTAATAATCCTGTCTAAACACGGCAGCGCCAACGCCGCCCGGCGGCGATCCCATTACCCAGCCCATTAGCAATCTAGGCACTTCAGCATAAGCTAATTCATTTAGTGCTATTAACACATCGCTGTTTAAAAAATTTTCTGCACCAATATGATTAGAGAAGCTAGTCATTGCAAGGGTTTGATTATTACTCATTGGTGCGGTGATTCTGCCTTTTACATCTTCCCATGCTTTGTTAAGATCAGCTAACAAGCCCAAACTTGTACCAATTGGTCCTAGACCATTTGAAAAGTCAACAATCTTGTTTCCGGCTGCATCTTCAAAAATTGTGCCTGGGGGGTCGGAAATAATTTTGTATCCAGCATCTTCTAGTCGCTTTAGTGCTTCAGCATTATCCCTTGATGTAGACATAATGTCCCTAATGTCATTCATCATATTTGTAAATGCAGCATCTGTTAATGCACCAGGCAAACCAGTATTGCCTCTGATTGCAAATGCCCGTAGCTGCGCTTCAAGTTCTTTTAACTGCTTGGCTATACCAATAAGTTTATCTAGATTTTCGTTAGTTACTGGAAATCTAATTGGCGGTATTACGACATTTAGCGACTTTGCAAGGTTCTTAATATTATCAACGTTGAGTAGATTTCTTAAATTTGCTAACTCAATGTTATTCATAATATTGTTTAATTGTTTATATAAAGGACTGTTTTTAATAGCATCGGAAGCAGCCTGTTGTGCTGCTGCAATTGCTGCACCTCGAGGATCTCTAGCAATATCAGCAAATTTATTCAGCAATGCTTGTGCAGATGCTAATGCTGCCTGTGCTTGATTAAATTTCTCTCTGTCAAGTTCGGTAACATTTTTTTGGAAGTCTTTTACGCTAGAAACATTTTTATCGCTCGGCGCAGGCGCCGGTGTAGCTGGTGTTGAGCCTGTTCCAGCCGGTGTACTTCCTGTGGGTGTAGTGTTTGCCATGTTTATCCTCCAGTTGGCCGTGAACCAGTAACTAAGTTGCCATTTGCATCAGCATATCCTGTACCAACAGAAACTGTGCCATTAGGATTAATTACTGTTGCAGGAACTGATCTGTTGCCTGGACTTGCCCCAGGTGCACCTGGAACAAACGCTTTGTTATTACCAATTGTTCTTGGGTTTTCTTTAGTTGGGTCTGCATTTGAGTGCCCTGAAAATGGTTCAGCTGTGATAAAGTTCGCCACGATGCTTTGAACGTTATCTACTTTGCCAGTTCTTAATCCACCATTTTCTAATGCGGTGGTGCCTTTTAATGCAGCTTCTCGATTAAATTTTGGTGCATCAAATGGTTGATCTTTACTTGCAGTAAGCGCCATTTGCGGTGCAGCCTTTGCTGGTATTGGAATAATAGGTGGTAAAACGCTTGAGTTTAAATTGATTAGCGGGCCACCGACAATGTTTACTGCACCTGCAGATGCTGATATTCCCACAGTTGTCTTTGATTGTACTCGAGTTTCTAAAGTAGAATCTAATAATATTCCGCCAGGGGTAGTAAGAGTAATACCGCCTGTTGGTGCAGGTGCAGGATTACCTGCGGTCATTCTTATCAATCCACCAACGCTGAGGTCGTAATCACCGCCAAGTGCAGTATGTTTCATACTAGTTGTGGCTAGAGTGTTCATCTGCCCGGCTGCTTCAATTCTTACATCACCGCCGGTACCCAAAGGACCTTTACCAAGTGCGCTCATTGGATTTGGGCCTAGATAGTCGTAGGTTGAAAGCACACCTACATTATCGCCGGCAGCGCGAATTTGAACATCGTTACCTGCTTCAATGTTAACATTTTTGTCGGCTCGTAGATTAAAATTACCACGGGTACGCATACTGATGCCACCTTCTGCATAGATTTGAACATGGCCATTCATGTCCATTTCAAACCAAGCATTGCCTTTTTTGTTGATCAGATATATTAGGCCCAACATATCGTCCATCAATATTTGGTTACCTTGTGCGGTACGCAATCTAATGTGGCGTGAACCAGATCGCAATCCGTCATCCATAATAAATTGATGTCCGCCCATTCTAGATTTTGGATCTTTAGGATCTGGCGGCCCAGGTGTTAAAATACCAAATACTTCGCTAGGTGTTTCGCGTCTAGATCCGCTAGTACCTGCGCCTCTTAGAGGATCATTAATAAGTCCTTGTTTAACAATCCACTCAGCAATGTCAACATGCATTGGGCGGGTAGCATCGTTGTGTGTGGTTTTTTCATCCCGAGCATTTTTTTCTGCCACAGGAACATTAATACCCGCTTCGCTGTAACTTTTTCCTGCAGGAACACCTGGTACCATATGAGTAAGCATTGGAGGGAAGGTACAACCAATAATATATGGCAGTTTTCTATTACCGTCAGCAAAACAAACTAGCACAATATTGTCTTTGTCTGGTGGACGCATCCACATACCATAGCTTTGTCTTGTATTTTTATAATTTTTGATGTCAGTGCCCACATTAGGTGTGGTTGCCCCAGCAAACGGGCTACTCCAAAAACAATCAAACACGCCGTCATTTGAACCAGGGTCTTTGCCTAATTCTGGAATAAAGACTTGTATTTTACCAGTAAATGCTTCATCCTGTGTTGATCTCACAACACCAATAAACACGCCCCACTTTTTATCAGCAGATTGTTCTGCTCTACCAACAGGGTCGTTAGTTAATCTATTGTTTGTTACCATTGGTGGTTTTAATGCCATAATATTTTAATCCTTTAGCCGCCTGGTGGTCGAACTAGGTATCCTCCTGATACAGGGTTTTGAAGTACTCCGTTTTTTCTAATTTCATAGTGAAGATGGTTGCCTGTTGATGCACCAGTGCTGCCCACTCTACCAACAATATTATTTTGTGTTACTCGCTGACCAACTTGAAAATTAGGTAATTCTCTCATGTGACCTAGGAATACTTCGGTCCCGTCATCACCGCGAATGGTTAGCCTGATACCGCCGCCAACGTTGGATCCTGGTGGGCCTTGCCATCCTGATCGTATAACTGTGCCACTAATAGGTGCGTAAATTGGATGACCGGCTGCTAGAGCCAAATCGGCACCTTCGTGCGGTGTTCCATCTGGATCGTTCGGGTTAAGACTTCGAGTGATGCGATAATCTGCCGTCCCTAACGGATTTGAAAGACCAGTAGAATTAGGTGGTGTAGGATTAGAAGTAGGATCGCCCGGCCGGGCAGTTCCGTCGCCTCCGGTACCTCCAGTAGCGCCGCCACTGGATACTGCTGGAGGTCTAACAATGTTTGTGTTAGCATTGTCACGAGCTGAAATAGGTCTTCCGTCTGGTCCAATGCCGCTTAGATCTGAAGTGATTCTCTCGCCCCGATCGT
>JACCDG011909234.1_pt1 | contig 18911 bp, 19 predicted proteins | sample 7442471 | NCBI WGS metagenome assembly JACCDG01 (sample SAMN15323444, study PRJNA562643) | freshwater metagenome | isolation source: river surface water | place: USA:Blue River Watershed | collected 2017-08-17 | reverse complement strand
CTTCCATAGACAAGACCGCCAATGCAAAATTTCTTGCTACCGGCACATTCAAAAGTAGCCCTGTCATTGCATATTCCGATTCAATCTCTGGAAATCTTAAAATCGCCACCTATTCAAAGAAAAGATGGAGTACTTCAATCGTTGATGGCAACTCCACATCTGGTGGAAAGTCAGACCGCAATCTTGCAGGACCGGTCTCGCTCTGCGTTACTGGAACGAAAACAAAAGAAGCACTCCATCTTTTCTACACCGATATGGAGAATAAGGATCTTCGTCACGCCACATATGATGGAAAGAAGTGGAAATACGAAACTGTTGATGGCGATGGTGACTCAGTTCAAAACTATAAAGAGTTCCCTCGCCGAAAGACAGCAAGTGACGTCAGCATCTCCAATGCCTGTGCTGTCACACCCTCAGGACTACAAGTCTTCTACCGCGATGAATCTCAGGGAATTCTTCTTGGTGCGGTTCTCACAAAAGAAGGTTGGGTCTATGAAATTGTCGATGGTGATCGCCAAACAGAAGGGCGATCGACTGGCGATGTTGGATTTTCACTCAAAGCAATTTCATTAGGAAAGTCCGTATTTGTCCTTTATGACTCTGTGCTCACGCTTTCCTCAAATGATGTTGCAACGCAAGGCGAGATCCGGCTTGCTAGACGCAACTCTGTTTTCCCCGAGGATTGGCAGTATTCCACTCTCGACGGTCCCGATAACGGTGTTGCTGTTGCCGGTTACCGCGTTGCGCTCGCTCAATCGGGAAAGAAAGTTGCGGCTGCATGGCTGAGTGCAAATGGAAATCGTCTACCTAATCCAGACCAAATCCGTTTTCTTGTGATTGATCAAGATGAAACTCCCGGAAGTCGTGATGTGGATATCTATGGAACTCCCGGATCGCCCCTTTTCATCGACGATAAAGGAATCATCTTTGGATGCGAACGGCGTCTCTGCGCAGCCAATAACACTGCATCTACCTCCAAGTTAATGAATGGCACCATCCTTGATGGTGTCAAAGATGGCGCCATAGTTACGATTAACAAAGTCCGCTATGCGGTGACCTCAATGAACAAGAAGTTAGTGCTAGTTAAACTTTAAATTACTTCTTATTTCTACGCTGAATACGAGTCTTCTTAAGAAGCTTTTTGTGCTTCTTCTTAGCCATGCGCTTGCGGCGCTTCTTGACTACTGACCCCATGAATACCTCCTAAATATTTGTCACCCTACACCATCCTCCAAGTGTATTAGTGTTGCGGAGGACAATATGCTTATTCCGAGGTGATTTATGTCTTTCTCTAAGAACCAAGTATGGCAAATGCTAGGAGAGTACCCAAAAACGTTTATCGTCGTAGGCGCACACTCTTTAGCAGACGTCTATACTTTTGATGATTCAACCCAGCCTAGCTTTTTTCTTTTTGAAGCTGACAGAAGACTAGTGGAGGAAATGCAAGCAAACTTGAATGATATGGAACGGGTTAAGATCATTCATGCCTGCTTATCTGACAAAGAAAATGAGGAAATTGAATTTCATAATTTGCCATTAGGCTCTAGTTCGATACTGGCTCCTATTCACGAAAACTTAACTCATTTTTCAGATAAGTTTGTTGAAGCTTCCAAAATAATAAAAATGCAAACTACCACGCTTGACGCTTGGATGTTAGAGCTTCAAATCGTAAGACCTGTTTGCCTTATAGTAGATGTTCAGGGTGCCGAAGCAAAGGTACTTCGAGGTTCAGTCAAAATCCTCAAATTTGTCGATTTACTATTGATTGAAGCTTCGACGAGAGAATACTATAAGGAACAAGTACTCTTGCCAGAACTCAAGAGATTATTGAAGCAGATGAACTTCAGTGTGTTAAGGAAGAGAGTAGATCCTTGGAATTATCAGGGGGATTTGCTCGCCATGAATAAGGAAATTATTTCATTTAAGAAACTAATTCAGGTAATTTTTAGGTTTAAGATCTCAGATTTAGTATGGATAATTAATCAAACTAGTATCTCAAAAATTGTAAAGCGCCTGTCTATCCCAATAAAGAATTACTTTAATTACTATGAATAGCAACGAACTTGTAAGTGTCATTATAGTAAACAAGAATTATGATAAATATCTAAAGCAAAGCATAGAGTCGGTTCTGGGCCAAACATATTCGCCTATTGAAATCATCGTGGTTGATGATTTTTCTTCTGATGATTCCTGGTCAATTGTTCAAAGTTATGGCGACAAAATTTCTTCTGTGAAAACGATAGGCGTAGGGGTTGCAGCTGCACGAAATCTCGGAATACTTCAAGCGTCTGGACGGTATATCGCTTTTTTGGACTCCGATGATTTTTGGGTGGAAAGCAAAATAAAACTGCAATTACAGATCTTAAAAGAAACAGGAGTCGGGGCAGTATATTGCGGTATACGTTTGTACTATGAACAAATCAAAAAGCTTGGAGATGAATTGCGCCCTACATATCGCGGTAATTGTTCCTATTGGTTTCGTCGTTTTCCCGCTCGGGCAATAATTCTCTTGGCTTCAAGCTCTTTATTGCTTGACAGACAACTCTTGAAAAAGACTCAATTATTCAATGAGAAATTATCAGTTTCAGCAGACTGGGACTTTGCGCGTCGTCTATGCGATCGAGTAAACATTGAATACATAGATGAACCTTTGGTCAACTACAGAATCCATGGAGAAAACATGTCGAAGAGTCAAATTAGAACATACAGAGATTGGATCTACAGTGCATCCATTATGGCGTTTGAAGATCTTCGTAAGGGTAATTTTTATTTACCAATTCTTACGATGTTCGGGACTTTCGTGATTTTGTTAAAAAGTGTTACAAATAAATCACTATTGTTTTTTACAAGGTCTAAAGAAGCCAACTCCTATTAGCTAAACTCCATTGGACAGTGCGGCGAAGTGATTCCTCAAATTTGACTGGCGCACTCCACCCCAATTCGCTCATTTTTGAACCATCCAACGCATATCTGAGGTCATGACCCGGTCTGGTGCCCTCAACGTTAACATAATTGATGATGTTTGATTTATTTTGAATACCCATAAAATCTGCAATCAATCGCACCATCTCATCATTAAAAATTTCCCGCTCTCCTACGATGTTAAATCTAGGTAATTTTTGAAGTCCTTGAGAATATCGCGTACCTTCTGACAAATAACTCTCTATCAAATATCGAAGAGCATCCGCTTGATTTCTTGCATGCAGATAGAAACGGCTACCAGCAGTCCATCGCTCTTCAATTAACTGTGCGTGTACAGGAACCTTTTCCTCTCTTGATAAGCAATCAATAATTCTTGGTACAAACTTCTCCACATCTTGTCGCTCTCCAATAATATTCATTGTGTTTGTAATGATGATCGGAATGTCGTATGTTCGCCAGTAAGAAATGGCAATCGCTTCTTGACTTGCCTTACTTGCTGAATATGGATTAGATGGACATATTGAGTCCCATTCTTTGTGATAACTTCCCTCGGGAGCAGGTCCAAATACTTCATCCGTACTTATTTGCAAGAATAACTGTAGCTTCGATTGCCTACGTGCCCACTCAACCATTGTCAACATAAGTTGAACATTATTCTCAATAAATGACCGAGGCTCAATTATTGATCTGTCAACATGTGACTCACTGGCCATATTAATCGCTACTTCGCACTCACCTATTTCATTAATTGTAACGTTATCAAAAGGTACTCTTAAATCGTGCACTACCACCGTAACGCGATTCCGATACTGTGGTAACTCCTCAAATACTGATCTGATTCTTGCGGTAGTACCTTGATGCCTAAATGAGTCTGTGATTACAAAATCCCAGTTTGTCGTTTTCAACAAATGAGCAAGTGTGTGGTGTCCGACAAAACCACCGGCTCCGGTTAACAACACTCGCATGACTCAACCAACCCTTCAGGCTCTATTGTGTTTCATTAACAAGGTTATCCCATTTTTGAAGGAAATTCTCTTCGCTGTGCATTTGTTTGATGTATGACTGTCCCAATTCAACCTGACGTATCGCGAGTGTGGGATTTTTTCGCCACTCACTTATGCAATCTACCCAATCTTGTGCACTTTCACACTTACCACTCGTTACCCCGCTGAGTGATGATACCCTTGAGTAAGCTGGAGTATTCGAGAAAAGTGTAGGTAAACCCAATCTCCACATAATTAAAAGTCTGTTTTCGGCTTTCAAAAACATTTCCTTTTGATTACCGACGGGCAGTAACCCAAACTCGCTTACCTGTGCTGCTTCAAGAAGGTTTTGCAAATTCCAAGGATAGAAATTGGTCTTAAATCCATATTTCCTCTCATAAGTCGCTGTTTGCATTCGTGAACTGTGAAAACCTCTAGGTTTGGTTAAACTCTTGTATTTTTCACTAGTCACAATATTTAAAATGAAGTTGTCACCTTCGAAACTCTTCTGAATCTCTGCAAACAGGGGGAAAACTTCTTTCCATGTGTATGGCAGACCTTCCCAAAATAAGGCCCCTCGAGGTCTGTTCAGATTCACATCTAGCATTGGGATTTCAGAATGGGAGTCCAGGATGTACGTGGTCCTTGCAAAATTATTGTATAGATATTGCTGCTCTGGGTTTGCAACAACAACTGTATGAACAAATTTTAGATTATTCCTTATTATGGAACTAAATTTGATTGGGAAAATAGGGAGAATATTGCCACTCCTTTTGTTCGAAAGACCCCTCGCCAGATCACGTCCCCAATGCGACAACAGATTCTGCGCATCCACGATGTCAAGTATTATTGGAATTTTTCGCTTAGCGAAATATGGAGCTAAATAGAGTCCTTTGGGCGTTAAGACCGCTAGTTGTATATTCCGATCATTGATTCCAACTATTTGATGTTTTCGAACTGAACACCATCTTCCAAAACGTCTTCTATCAGCTGGGCCCAGGCCATCTGGTGTGTAAGGAAAATAGAAAACTCGGATTGCTGCCATTTGTACAGTTATTTTTTCCTGGCTTGAACCATGCGCAGTTTCATTTCTCTGAGTGAATCATATGTAACTATGCTCTTCTTATTTACTACGATGATCTTACTGGCTCGCTTCAAGGATTCAACTCGATGAGTGACAATAAGTTTGATTGAGTGTGAGGGCAAATACGAATCTAAATTCTTCATAACCTTAGATTCTGTTTCGACATCAAGAGCACTCGTGGCTTCATCTAGCACGATTAGTGTTGGCTTCCCAATGACACCGCGGGCAATAGCAATTCTTTGTTTTTCACCGCCACTAAGGTTTGTACCGCTTAATTCAAGTCCATAATCTAATAAATTCTCCTCGCTTATTCCCTTTAAGTTGAATTCTGCTATTCGAAGAGCGATCTTAACTTGTGAATCATTATATTTCCTTCCACATAAAACATTGTCACGTACTGTCCCACCAAAAATAAAAGGATCTTGCGGTACATATGATCTCGTGGGACTAAGCGCTTTTTTCCTTATTTTGGGCAAATCATTTAAAACTCGAACCTCTCCTTGATCGGATTTAAGTAATCCCATAAGAACATTAACCAAGGTTGATTTTCCTGAACCTGTTTTCCCAACTATTCCAATAATTTCCCCCGGCTTGAATGCAAAACTGAAGGATCTAATGATGTCTTGCTTGGCATTCGGATATCGAAAGGAAATACTTTTCACTTCCAGACCGGACTCTACTAAGTCAAATTCTGGTTGATCTTTGATGGATCTCTTTAATTCATGCAATAAGTCGATCGTAAATGAGGAGGAACCCTCAACATTCTTAATGGTAACAAGAGAATTCTGTATTCGCATTAAAGCTGGAATTGAACGTGAAGAGACAAGAAATAAAAGTACTATTGCTTCAATAGAGTTTCGTGCACTTCCGTTCAGTAATGAAATTGAAGATATAGCCACCATTACAATCGTCATCATTATCTCGATTACATGCTTACTAATATTTGGCAGGATAGTATTCTTACCCTTGGTAACAGCTAGTTCTTTCCTCACTGGAAGCGCTTCTGAGATTTTTGGATTATTGATATTCCAAACTTTGAATTCTCGTTGCATCATGAGACCTTCATGAATCTTCTGGCTGACTGAAGTTAGACCTTTATAAAGGAATTCTCCATAATTTCGTGATTTTCTGTTTATCGTCCTCTCCAAAATCATGAATGTGATTAGAAGGAAGAAAATTAAAATACTTCCAATCAATAACTCTCTTGAAAGAAGATAAATTGACAAGAATAAAACTCCCGTAATATCTGATACCATGTTGATTTGACTTCCAAATCGAACGACTACCAGATTTTCCACACCACTTGTTAGAGCATAGATAAGTTTGTGAAAGTTGTCGTCGCGATTTTTCGTATAATCTCTGACTTCCAATACATAAGAAGTTAATTCGTTTTCCAATCTTACCGCTTCTTTTGCCAACACATTAAAGTTGTAAAAAATGAGAATTGTCGATAGAGCACTCTTTAAAATGAGAAACAGAACTGATAAAACTCCAATAATTATGAATTGTGTATCAAATCTCAGATCAGTTATTCCTATTAATGAAATCAACCTGATTGTTGAACTTGGTAAAGCACCCCCTTGGAATTCACTCAGAATGAGTGATATAAGAGTCGCCGCAAAAACAACACCTAGTAAATCTAAAAATATCAACAATTGTCCAAAAATTGTGCTTAATACTATTCGCAGCTTAAAGGGTTTTGATGCGAATTTTGTCCAAAAAATATTCGTTGAAGCAACGTTTTTTTTCACGGAAACAAGGTATCATGTATGTCGTTCTTAAAGGAGAGTTACTATTAATACAATTGATGTGTCCATTATTGCCTCAGCTAAACGTCCTGATAATTGGCTCGAAATACACCGAAATATCGTCACAAATCTCAATATTGAGTTCATTTTTGTTGGGCCTAATCAACCAGGATTTGTACTTCCTTATAATTTTCACTTCATTCAATCCAAAGTTAAACCGGTGCAATGCTTAGAAATCGCACGACGTGAGTCAAAAGGCAACAAAATACTTTTTTTTGCAGACGATTTGTTGTTCCGAGACCCTTTTTCCGTGGATAGATTGGTTGAATTCTTAGATCAAAGTGGCAATGCGTTTAATATTGCCTCATCTCGCTTCATTTTTAATGGAGTAGATTTGTCTAATGAAGCTCATCTTTATGATTTGAGCGATCCAAAGTCCCCAGTAATGCCTGTCGGTGGTATCATGCTTAGAGATAGCTTAGAAGCTATAGGAGGTATTGATTCTGCCTTTATTGGTGTTTGTTATGACTTAGATGTAGCTATGAGAATGTATGAACGTGGCGGTAAAGTTTTTCTCACAGATGTATACATAGAAGAAAGTTTTTCCAGACGTGGAAATTCATTTTTATTTCAAGATTATCACCTTCATGATCGTGCAGTTTTGGATTCGCTATGGGTTGTTGATGGACGAGTAACGACCAAACGCTCTAGACCTGTTTTTCTTTTTTCGGATACGAATATTAAATATCGCTCCCAAGGTCCTAGAGGCCATTGGAGAGGACAAGGTTCTTTACTTGTGGAATATTGGGAATCAAGAAAATATTTTATACAAAAAGTAATAAGAAGCGCGAGAATTCACTTTTCAAAATTGAAAGGGAAATTTGGATTTTCTTTGATTCTCCATCGGAGTTCTTCGACATCCAAGTAGTCAACTTGTAGAACCTCGGCTGCACGGGAATCTGACTCACTGTCTCCCACGAATATTGCATCTTGGGCTTCAACATTAAAGTGGTCTAGGGCGGCAATGAGAAGTCCGGGCTTTGGCTTTCTACAGAGGCAGTTTTCGGATTCTAGGTGTGGGCAGACGAAGTAATGAAGTTCTTCGCCTCCCTGACACCTTATCTCAAGGTTAATTCGTGAATGAATTTCATCCAGATTCTTGCGACTCAACAATTTCTTTCCTACTCCTTGTTGATTGGTGGCTACACACACTGGGAGTCTCTTTGATATGCGAGCAATCCAAGCAATCACGTCAGAATTAAACTTGATCGCACTTTTTTCAAGAATGTAACGCGAAGGAGGCACGGGCTTGACGTTGACTACACCATCTCGATCTAGCACTACTAATTTTTTCAATACAAAAGACTTTGATATGTTAGACTCCATTCGTATGAAGTATCCGTACCGTATAACTCTACCAGACTTAACTGCTTTGTTTGGATTCGATGTTACAACTTTCATTGATCATGCAACTGCAATTCAAATTGAAAATTTTTTGATCTACCGAAAACTTAATGTCCAAGAACAATCAAAAGCACTCAGACAACTAGATCGATATCTTCGCGAAGACCGTCAAGTGGTTGCTTCTCAGGAACGTACAGCTAAGTGGCAGGAAGGCTGGAATCATAATCTCCAGACTTTCCTTGAGTCAAAGTCTTACCAAGACCTTCAACCACAATATTACCGGGCAAAAGAGAAGGTTGCAGAACTCTTTGGTCTCAACACAGGCGAGTACGTATACAGATTTAAGAAAGAACTTATCGCTACCCCAAATCCAAATTTTGAAGAGATTTTTGCAGAAGTTGTACGGCAAGTTGTGCTTCGACGATTTTTTTATAGCTATGAAGCCAAAAGGCAAGTTGAGTTTGGTTGTGGCTCCTGCCTTAATGTTTTAAGAATGGTAAAGGATCAACCGAATGTAACCACTTATGCTATTGATTTTGTTCAACCCCCCCTTGACATCGCGATAGAAATCGGTCGCAACGAACAGGTGGAGATTCGGACCATACTTCAAGATATGCGCGACATGTCTGATTTCAGCCAAGATTTCTCAAACTCGAGAATTTTCACATTTGGGGCTCTTGAGCAACTAGGTGGAATTTACGGCGCAGAATCTTGGCTGAACTGGGCTACTAACCAGAAAAATTCGAAATTTGTTTTGATTGAACCATGTGTTGAAACCTACGACTTAATGTCAGCAGTCGATCTATCTGCTCTTTCCTTTCATCTTAAAAGAGGATATACCTCTGGCATCATTTCATCACTGAAGTCAAAAGAACGCAGTGGAGTTATCAGTAATCTTGAAGTTCATAGGATTCAGTTTGGAAGCTTATTCATTGAAGGCTACACCTTAATTGTTTTTGATACTGTTTCTTAATTTACTATAGATGAGCAGAGCCACCGCAGCTGGAAAACTGAGAACAAACTCCAAAAAAAACAAAATTTTTCCAGGAAATGTGATTTGCTGCTCTTCTTGAAAGTTGAAAAAAAACTTTTTGCTACTTCGTCGGACTTGTCTTCGCAGTGCCTTGATACTCGCAATGTAATCTAGTTGGTGAACTAGGGAGAGTCTCGATATCTCTCTCTCTGCTGACAACCTCCTTCCGTGAGTTCTAACAAACCCCGCCACAATTGATGTTGGTTTTATTAGCTTCAAGTTGGACATAACATTGAACTTAAGTTCATAAATGCAATCTTTATTTAGTAAATTGTTATCTCTCTGATAATCATTTTCCGGCGGAAGCAAGTCTCTCACCAGGGCGGTACGCCAAATACAGGTTGTTTCTAAGATTGGTATACCTCTAAAGAGCCAATGACAGAAGAATCCACCCGGAGAGAGAGTGCTCTGAAAACGAGATTGATAATACTTGTTCGCTGTTTCACCTTTGGCATTAACAATACTGATGCGCCCTTGAACTCCAGCAAGTTTCTTCTTTCTATTCAGAAGATTTATGGCATAACTGAACCATCGTTGATCCAAGAAGCCATCGGTTGAAGTTGTTATGACAAAGAACTCTCCTCTGACTTTATTGACGCCTTTAATTATTCCGTGCGAGCTACCAAAATCAAATTCTCTTATGACTCGAATGTCTAGCTTCTGAGAGTACTTTGAAATTTCTTGAATTGAATTATCGGTCGACAATGCGTCTACAATGATAACTTCAACTCGCTTATAATCCTGTCGTAGAATACTCTCTAGAGTTTGCGCTATATATTCACCGTGATTTCGGTTTATGACAACGACAGAAATAAGCCCTTTGGTATATGCCTTATTCAAAGCTGCGCTCTACCAATACGCCTGTCTTGGACCAACCAAATTTCACAATCTTGTGACTCCTCATTTCTTGAAGAAATTTCTCTTGTCGAATGTTGGGAACAACAACAAGCAGAAATCCTGAGTGTCCCGCACCTAAGAGCTTTGCTCCAATTGCACCTTTTGAGAAAGATAGTGAAACTAAATCATCTATATTGCGGTTAGATATAACGTTCGACTGACGCTTCTTTACTTCCCAGGAGTAATTCAGTAACTTTGCGATTGACCTTTCGTTAGCGGTTTCATTCTTCATTTCACTAAACATTGAGCGTGCTATGTCGGCAAGTTCATTCAAATCATTAGCATGCATTTTCATTTTTTTAACTTGTTCAGTTGCAATCGTTGAAGCGACTCTTTGTTCCTCTCCAGTTCGAATCAATAAAAAATTCTTCGATAACTCATCAATATATTCATGATTTGTAATGGGTGAATAAGTATAATTCAAATCTCCCTTTTGAAATTCAATTAGTCCGAAGCTTCCAAGGCTTGCGAGTATGGTATCTTGATAGCCGACTACTTCCTTCAATATTTTCTGTTCAAAGTCGATAGCTTCCCTAGCAATTTGAGTTGAATGAATCCCCCCTTCTCTTTGGAATTTTAGGGCCGCGAGAAGACCTACTATAAATGCTGAACTAGAGCCTATTCCGCTTCTCGCAGGAAGATCAGATGAATGATTTATTTCTGTTGCTTCCTTAACTCCATACTGCGTTAAAACAGCCCTGACAGCGGGGTGTTGAATTCCATCAACACTTGCAGCGCTTTCACTGTGCGTGTAGCGAATACGATATCTTGAACCAAAATCTTGAGTGAGTTGTCGTAGAGTAAGGAAGCAATACTTATCGATAGCTCCTCCCAAAATTGCGCCGCAATTCTCCTGCAGGTGCAGGGGGTAATCACTTCCACCTCCAAATAACGAAACTCGAAATGGAGTTCTCGATACAATCATGAAAGTTCATGCCTGTTGATTAGGTACCAATTCAATGTCCTTCTCAATCCTTCTTCAAGACTTATTTGGGCTCGGAAATTTAATTCCCGTTCAGCAAGCATTCCAGATAATCTTCGAATTGGAATCATTTTAGGTTTAGATTTATCAAATTTGAAGTGCAAGTTTGGTTTATTGGTAAGACTCTTTAGTATTTCTAAAATCATGACTATCGTAGTTTCCACCTCAGAAACAAGGTTAAAAATTCTCTCTTCTCCTTGATAGCCGATGATTTTTTCAATTCCCTCAATCAAGTCTTCGATAAATATAAAGTCTTTGATATCTTTCCCATCCCCCCAAACTTCTAAAATTTCATTCGCTGCTAGCATTTTCGAAATTAGTGCTGGGATAACATGTGATAATTTTGGATCAAACTTATCGTTTGGTCCATAGGAATTTGCAGGTCGAACAATCCTCACATCCATCGGCCTCGTCTTCAGTGAAGGGTATAGAAGGCAGATTCTCTCGGTATTTCGCTTCATGGTTGCTACCACTTCGTAAGAAGGAAAGTAGGTATCATTCTCATCCCCTTCCTTCATCGCCTTTTCACCAGGAGGATAAACTGTATTGCTGCTTAGAAAGATAAATCTTTTGACGCCCACCTCATGTGCCGCTTGAAGGGTTAACGTGTTCATAATCATATTTTGATACAAGTGAACAAGCGGACTATCGGCAATTACTCCGGCTCCTGAAGTTTTCGCAGCACACATTATCGCTACTTCGTGATTTCCAAGAAACTTCTTAATGCTTTCTAGATTCTGACAATCTACATGGATTTGCTTAACTTCATTCGAAACAAAGTTACTTGGAGCGGTAAAGTAAGAGCCACTAACTTCATATTTTCCAAGTGAGACCAAGTAGTTCGCAAGATTCGAACCAATAAATCCACTAGCTCCGATGATGGCGATGCTTTTCGAGCTATTTTTGTTAGAAATAGTCACTTTCACCCCCATCTATTCCTATGAAGCTGCCATTTAAAAGACCAGCTTCCTCTTGAGCACAAAAAAATACGAGGTTTGCAACTTCGTCTGGAAAGCCTAATCTGCCAAGCGGAAAATTCTTATCGACGAATTCTTTGAAATGCTCTGGATCTCGCTTTTTGAGTTCATCCCAGCCAGTTCCCTCAATTTCTATTGCTCCGGGTGCAACAGTTACAAAAGAAAGACCTGCTCGAACAAGGCCCGAATTCTTCGCCAATCCTTTCATAAAAAAGATTTGACCAGCCTTGGCAGTTGAAAACCACGGTCTTGGTCCTATTTCTCGCGCTCCTCTTGATGAAATTGTGATTACTCGGCCAAAGCCCCTCTTTACCATCATGGGTATCAACAAGTTCGTTGCCACAACCGCCGCTCCGAGATTTTTGTTAACTACTTCAAGCCAGGTGCTGAAAGAGGTTTCGTGAAAGTTCTCTGAACCCCATCGGCCACCTCCTCCGACATTGTTAATCAAAATATCTGGATGGCCAAATTCTTTACAATACGCAACTATTCTCGATTCGAAGTCTTGCAAATTTAGTGCGTCGGCCTCAAAGAAATTGCAAACAACCCCGTACTTATCACTCAGCATCTTTGCAGTGTCAGCTAGGGTTGAGAGTGTTCGACCGCATATTCCAATTCTGTAACCTTGGCTCGCAAATTTAATGGCTATCGCTTTACCAATGCCACGCGATCCCCCCGTAATGAGAACATGATTTTTCGGTGCACTAGTGTTGTCCATGAAAGAATTCATTCTCTGTTCACAAGTCGTGAAGCTTTTTCTATTTTGAACCTACTTAAAGTCTCTGAAAAATCCAAATTATAAGTACTACGCGTTGTAACCCCGAACAATACTTCGGGTTCAGGGGGTCTTCCAACAATACGCAAATTTCGACCCAGAATATGATTCACTTCTAAGATGAGCAAATATATACTCTTATCCGTCTCCTCTTGAAAAATTACTACTTCATTTGCATACTGAAAAATGGGCAATAACTCTTGAACTGCGATTCCTGCATATTCTGAAATATCTAGAACGCCAACTTCGATGCCTAATTCACTTTCAATACAAGAAGCAAATTTGAATGCGTCAGTGAATTTACTTCCAACACTGATACAAACAGTCTCAGCCCTTTCACTCCCAAAAAACCTATTTAGACCAAGAGAGTGCAGGGGGTTTCCTTCAACTTCTGGCACTGTTTCTTTATCTATTCGAATGACCGATGGTCTATCGGCTTTTAAAGCTTCACTCGTTGACTTTTTAATACAGGATGAAGATGACGGACAGTAGATTGCAACATTTGGCAATGTCTTAAGAAGCGAAATGTCGTGTAGCCCATGGTGTGTGGGACCATCAGAACCATACGATAACCCAGCGCCGACAGCGATAGTGACTACCGGAAGATTGGTTAATGCGATATCATTCCGAAACTGCTCATAACCTCTACCAAATAAGTGAGCAGATATTCCGAAGACTACAACTTTAAAGCCGGACAAAGCCATTCCGGAAGCAATCGTAAAAAGATTTTGCTCTGCAATCCCCACATTAAAGACCCTCTGTGGGACAACTTCCTTCAGTTTGTCGAGTCCTTGCGCTCCCATATCGTTTGTAAGTACAACAAGATCGGAATTCTCTGAAGCATAAGATAAAACTTCTTCAAATGCAGCATCTCGAGGGTCTGTTCCTGGAATCAATTTTGGCAACATACTAGATGATATGTCCCTTCAACTGATCAATCGCGAGTTTGATCGAATCTCCCTTTGGAAGAGAATGGTGCCAATCTTTAGAAGCTTCCATAAAAGAAACACCTTTCCCTTTGATAGTGTCTGCAACAATTAATAGTGGTTTGGTCTCAATCCTGCGATTCACATACTCCAATACATTTAGAATCTGAATAAAACTATGACCATCTATTCGCACTATCTCCCAACCAATTTGTTTAATTGCTTCAAAGATATTTTCTCTTATTCCAATGTCTCGAACTGAAATTGTTGCTTCGAACTTGTTGTAGTCGACAATGCCAATAAGATTGCCTAAACTTTGGTTGGCTGCGAAAATGACTGCTTCCCAAATTGAACCTTCTTGAAGTTCACCGTCTCCAAGCAACACATAAACCTTATCACGATCTTTCCTAATTTTCTTGCCAAGTGCGACACCTGCACCAATGCCAAGGCCATGCCCTAAAGAACCTGACACGATTGGCACACCAGGAATTATCGGATCCGGATGTCCAGCCAAAAAATGATCTGGTTTGAGATATTGCGCCAGATCTTCTTGAGTGAACGCGCCAATTCTGCACAATAATGAGTAATAAGTCAGGCAACCATGCCCTTTGCTCAAAAGGAACATGTCTCCTTTTCTCAAGTCCGTTGAAATAGTAGTTTTGCCAGAAAGAAATAGCGAAACTCCTAAATCAACCCATGAAAAGGCTGGCGGTACGTGCCCTTTGTTTACTCGAATGGCAGATTCAAAAATCTCAAGACGGATCTGAGCGGAAACATCTGTTAAGTACTTAATTAATTTATCGTCACTACTTTGATTACCCAATCTTTGAGCATCTATGTCATCTGTCATATAGAACCTCGCCTGTACGCACTTCCTGGCGCCAAAACTCCAATAAATCATTCATTGTTTGCTCAAAAGTGAACTTTGGTTCCCAGCCAGTATGTTTTTTGAATTTATTGCAGTCAGGAACTTGTAAATCAGCATCCAGTGGTCTCAGTCGCGACGACGATTCCCGAACAATAAAATCTTTTATAGACGAAAGGTTTAATAAGGTTTGGAGCATTTCGCCAACAGTAGCGGTGTGGGAACCACCAATATTGTAAGCTTCTCCGTATTGAGGATTCTCTGTGACCAACAAATAGTAAGCTCGAACGGCATCTCTGACATCAGCCCAAGTCCGTAAAGAGTTTAGATTTCCGACGTTTATGGTTCGTGGAGCTTTCCCAGATTCCGCCAAAGCGATTTGTTTGGCAAAACTAGACTCTGCAAAAACGTCTCCTCTCCTTGGACCCGTATGGGTGAACATCCGAGTTGTTAGAATTTTCATGCCATAAGCTTCAAAATAAAAACGACCAAGATTATCGGTGCCAATCTTTGAGATTGAATATGGCGAGGCCGGATGAAATGGTGTTTCTTCCTTAATTGGGACGAGTTGCGAGGGAACACGCCCAAATACTTCTGAAGATGAGCAACAGTGAATTATCGGATCTAGTTTGCACATTCTCACTGCTTCAAAAAGTCTCAAAGTTCCTAAAATATTAGTGTCAAGTGTAACGGCAGGAGAAGAAAAACTGGCTGTTGGAAAACTCTGCGCTGCAAGATGAAAAATTATGTCTGGCTGAGATGTCTCTATGACTCTAATTAGCGAGCCTTGATCAAGTAAGTCTCCCTCAACCAGAGTAATCCTCTCGCTCCTGTTCACTTCCTCCATTAAGTTGCGAAGATTTCGTAGTGGGCTTCTCCAACGAGTCATTCCAAAAATGTGCCAATCTGTATTAATCAGTAAAAACTCGGCAAGGTGGGAACCCACCATTCCAGTTATTCCGGTGATCAAAACTTTACGCTGGGACCGCACCACTAGAAAGGTCCTTTAAATTTTGAGTAGTAATCTCGAAATGATTTTTCTGTTGGCAGACTGCTTTGTGGAAAAGGCTTACCTAAAACTTCACCTATAGTTTTAACGAAGTCCTTAAGACTTGGATAATACATATCCTCAAGTTCTTTTGCTGTGGGGCAAGGTACTTCTCTTGGAACTACTTCAGCAACTTTGGTCGGCATAATCATCTCGTTTACACCCATTCTTCTAAGAATCTCTCCTAAAAGACCAAAATTCCCCCAACTAACATCAGCGACAACCAGTTTTTTTGTTTTTTGCAGACTGTTCGCGATATCAAGCAAGTCTATTTCCGTTGTTGATCTGATATCAAAAACTTCGCAGGAAATGCCGAATTGATCTTGGACGAAATCTGCAGCACGAATTGCTTCTAGGACCATTATCGAAGTTGCAACAATTGTTAAATCAACTCCTGATCGGATTTTCCTCGGCTTGCAATTCTCCCGAAAAGTTGAAGTTTCATAATCTAAAGGTTGATTGGGACGAGGGAACTCAAGATCGTACAACAGTCTATGTTCAAAGCTAAATACAGGACCTTTACTCTCCTTGACGGCGCTAGTGTAAAGGTTATAAACATCAGCAGGATTGCTTGGGAGAATTACATGAACCCCCGGAAAATGAGATAGAATTGAATGGAGGCTTTGCGAATGTTGTGCTCCTTGCCCCCAACTCCTTCCAATCACAAATCGAATTAATCCTGGAGCTTGAAACTGACCACCATACATATATTTATACTTTGAATACATGTTTATCATTTGATTCATTGCAAGAAGGCCAAAGTCAGCCCTTATGTGCGTTAATATAGGAAAAATTCCATTCGTAGCTGCTCCCAAACAAACTCCAGTTATCGATTCTTCTGCAATTGGGGTTTCGATTATACGATCGTCAAAAATCTCCAACAAGCCGCTAATGCTGCCAAAAATAGCCTTGTGATCTCTTACTCCCTGACCAAAAATAAAAACACTTTCGTTGAAAGACATAGACTTATGCATTGCTTCTCGAATACCGTCAACATATTTCCAAGTGATTTCATTCATAGAACATCACTGATCAAATCTTCAACCGTCGGCTCGGGATCTGAAAAAGCAAGATCGTATGCTGATTGAATTTCTTGTTTCAGGTCACTGATAATTGTTTTATCAAATTCCTGAACCTCAAGCGGGTCCTTACTTTTCCACCAAGATTGGTCTTTGCTATTGCGGTGATCTAGGCCATGATCGTCCGAAGTGCCGACGTGCTCAAGATATCTATATGTTGGAACTCTAATTAGCGCGGGTTTTGACTCTGAAATAACTTCATCTCGAATTTTCTGAGTGTGGTTGAACACAGAGTTAGGGTCGTAGGATTCAGAGACTTCTGAGTATCCAACGTCATAGGACTCAACTAAATTACGAATGTTGTAACTCTGCCTGAGCTCTAAGGGAGTATTGACTGCTAATTGATTATCCTCCAAAACAAAAATAATTGGTAACTTCATTAGGCTTGCAAAATTAAGAGATTCATGGAAAACTCCTTGCTCAGTAGCACCATCACCGAAAACACTTACCACTAAATTGCCCAACCTTCTCTTCTTAACCGCAAAGGCTGCTCCAACGGAGACTGGAATGGTGCTCCCAACTATTGCTGAAGTCCCCATAAATCCGACATCCTTGTAAGCTAAATGCATAGAGCCACCCTTGCCCTGGCAACATCCTGTTTTCTTTCCCATCAGCTCTGCAAAAAAACCTCTAAGGTCACCACCCTTTGCAAGATAAAAAGCGTGACTCCGGTATGTTGAATATAGTAGATCTTCTTTTTGCAGTGCAGCGCATACTCCGACTGCAACCGATTCTTGTCCTATAGACAAATGAACGGGACTTTGAATTATATCTAGAGGATATTTTTCAACAATCAATTCTTCAATCAAGCGAATTCTCTTCGCTTGCAGTAATAGTCTATCCATTGATAGGCTCGTTTCGGAAATGTTCGATAACATAACGGCAAATATAGTGGTATACAATCATCGAACCCTCTTGTATGGATTGAGTGTCGTTGCTCGGTAAACATACGACATTTTCAGATAAATCAAAAATCCGTGGATTCGGATTTGATCCCGTCAATACTACACTCCCCAATCTCATTTTTTTAGCGACTTCAAGAGCGTAGAGAATGTTCTTCGAATTTCCGCTCGTTGAGAGCGCCATTAAACAATCGTTCTCCTGAGCCAAAGCTAAAACTTGAGCACCAAAAATTTGTGAGAAGTCAAAATCATTTCCACAAGAGGTAATTATTGAATTGTCTGCTGATAATGAAATTGCAGGTAGTGGGTATTTGATTTTTGGTCCAAGACCATTGACAAATTCTGTGGCAATGTGATTGGAATCCGAAGCACTTCCGCCATTTCCACATATCAACAATTTCCCACCAGCCGTGAAGCTCCTTATTAGTTGTTTGCTGGCTCTAATTACGCTTGGAGCAATTACGGGAAGAGCATCCACAAAAACACGCTTCTCATGCAAATATTCGGCAAAAATCAGTTCTTCTGAATTTGAATTACCCGATTTTTTCCTCAACACAACTAAAATCCTTCTTTGTTGTTGAAGTAATTATGTCTACTTTCCATTTCTTTAGAGTGAATTTGGAGCCAATTCCATGTTTTTTCGATTCCATTCCTCAGGCTCGTTTCCGGTTTCCAAGAGTATTCATTCTTGATTTTCTGAATCTCAAGCACGCGGATTGGATAGTCTGGTTCATCTGAATTAGTAAAATACAGCTCTTTGCCAGTGACTTCTTCGATGATATTAACTAATTCTTTTATTGTTACTCCATGGCCCGAACCGACGTTATACATTTCATTATTTGGCTTCATAGCTACCGCAACAAGGGCTGTCGCAACATCATCGGAGAAGACAAAGTCTCTCGAAGACTTCCCTTGACCTAACACTTGTATTTTTTTGGATTGATGATTCATGCAACGACCCAGCAAAGATCCAATTACCATAGCTGTGCTCGGATCGAAATTATCTCCAGGCCCATAAACATTTGAAGGCCGTATAATCGTATAAGACAACTTCGGAAACTCTTTCTCAAGTGCCCTCAATTGAAGTTCAGCCATTCGCTTGGCCCAACCTGGGTAATAATCCATTGGCTCGCCAGAGATGGCGTCATGGTAATCGCTCAAGGAAGTACCCGCAGCATATGCCCCAATAGAAGATGTGAATACGATGTTCGGGTTCTCGTTTCGAGCGGCTGCTTCAATAACATTCGTGTTCATTTGTAATAGTGGGACAAAAAAAGTTGCCGGTT
>JACCDG010499846.1_pt1 | contig 18912 bp, 19 predicted proteins | sample 7442471 | NCBI WGS metagenome assembly JACCDG01 (sample SAMN15323444, study PRJNA562643) | freshwater metagenome | isolation source: river surface water | place: USA:Blue River Watershed | collected 2017-08-17 | reverse complement strand
TTACCTGAAACAGGTGATCGCACGTACCGTTGAATTCGGCTCGCGCTGGCGTTTCAATGATTCGGAAATCACGGCCACTGTCTACCGTTCCGACAACAGCAATGACATCCTGTTCCAGGCGGTTGGCACAGCGCCCGTGCGCGGCTACTTCACCAACTTCGGCAAGACCCGCCGCCAGGGTCTGGACCTGAGCGCGCGCACCAACTACGGCCCGGTGACCATCCAGGCCAGCTACAGCTACCTCGATGCGACTTACCAATCCGAAGGCGAACTGTTCGGTGGTGATGATCTCGAGATCGACGTCAAGAAAGGCACGCGCATTGCCGGACTGCCGCAGCATACCTTGCGTATCGGTGGTGACTGGCACGTCGACCCCAAGCTGACGCTGGGCGGCTCGGTGCTGGCGACGTCCAGCATCGGCACGCAGGGCAACGAAGCGGGCAATATCGGCGAGGAAGGCGTGGGCGATGCCAGTGTCAAGGGCTATTTCCTGCTCAACCTGCATGCGAACTATGAAGTGCGCAAGGGGCTGGACTACTTTGCGCGCATCAACAACGTGTTCGATCGCCGCTATGAAACCTACGGCATGATCGGCGCTTCATCGTACGATCAGTACGGCGCAGCACTGGCAGACTCGAACCCGGGCAACATCAGCCGTTTCGTCGCGCCCGGTGCGCCGCGCAGCTTCATGCTCGGTGTACGCTACCGCTACTGAGCATCCAATCCGATCAACGGGGGCGTCCATCGCTCCCGTTTTTTTCGTGAGGCTGTCATGATCAGTTTTTCGTCAATCGCGCTGGTCTATCTTGTCATCGCCGTCGTGGTGATCGCAGATGATGTGCAAGACTGGCCGCCGCGTGCAGAACCAAATCCACGCCAGTCTCAGGACTGAGGCAGCCGGAACAGTGTCGTGCCACCGTTTCCATCGACTGCTGCCGTTCTCGATGGATTGCCTGACTTCTTTGCCCACCCTTGATGCGATCCGCATGCTTTCGGATTGCATGCAACAAATCTGAGCGTCGACGGACGCATTGCTTCTTCGATTTCCAATCACGGCAATTCGAGAATCGCGGTCATGGCTACGGTGTCTTGATCGGGCACAGGATGGCGCCTTCTGAATATGTGAAGTCAGGCTGCGCCCGGACCGCTTGCCCGGTTTGCTAGAATCCTCCGTACAACCCGCGTCCAGACGGGCAGAAACAATCCTCCGGAGACTAGCCATGACTTCCCCGCTGAAGCTCGAGATCGATGCCGGGCTCGCCGTCATCACCTTCAACAACCCCGAACGCGCCAATGTGCTCGACCTGGCGTTGGCGCAAGCCTTTGCCGGTGCCGTGTCCGCCATTGCCGGCGACAAGTCGGTGCGCGCGCTGCTGATCACGGCCGCCGGCCGTCAGTTTTGCGCGGGTGGCGACATCACCGTCTTTGCCGATACCTCGCGCCCGTTGCCCGAGATCCTGCAGGAGTTGCTGGATCCGGTGCATGAAGCGATGAAGATGCTGACCCTGCTCGAGATTCCCATCGTGTGCGCCATCAACGGCGCCGTCGGCGGCGGCGGCATCGGTTTCGCGCTGTGCGGCGACCTCGTGCTGGCGGCCGAGTCCATGAAGCTGCGTGGCGGCTATTCGGCGATTGGCCTCACGCCCGATGTCGGTGGTTCCTGGTTCGTCACCCGCCGCGCCGGCGCTGCCAAGGCCAAGGAAGTCTTCCTGACCAACCGCGCGTTCCCGGCATCGGAATGCCTCGCCATCGGCCTGGTCGACGCCGTGCATCCGGATGCGCATTTGCATGAAGCCGCGATGAAACTGGCGCGCCAGCTCGCGCAAGGGCCGGCACAGGCGCAGGCGCGCATCAAGGCATTGATCAATGCGGCGCATCACAATGCGCTGCATCAGCATTTCGACCTCGAGCGCGAGTCCATGTTCGCCTCCGGCGCGACCGAAGACGGCAAGGAAGGCATCCGCGCCTTCATCGAGAAGCGTCCGCCCAAGTTCCAATAACGAGGCGCGATCCTTCGCGCACCGGCGGGGCGAGCGCGACCTCGCCCACCCGGCTGCACAGGCACCCAACAACAAATCCATATCGGGAGACACATGAAAGCAGTCGTATGCAAGGCCTGGGGCCTGCCTGAGACCCTGGTGGTCGAGGACCTGCCGGAGCGCATCGCCGCGCCGGGCGAGGTGATGATCGACGTGATGGCCGCCGGCGTGAATTTCCCCGACGTGCTGGTCATCCAGAACAAGTACCAGTTCAAGCCCGCGCTGCCTTTCACGCCCGGCAATGAGCTGGCAGGCGTGGTGCGCGCGGTGGGCGAGGGCGTCGACCACCTGAAAGCGGGCGATCGCGTGTTTGCGTATGTCGCGCATGGCGCCTTTGCGCAGCAGGCATCGGTGCCAGCCAACACGGTATTGAAGATGTCGGACGACATCGACTTCGACACCGCCGCGGCGCTGACCCTGACCTATGGCACCTCCCATCACGCCGTCGTCGACCGCGCGCAGCTGAAGGCCGGCGAGACCATGCTGGTGCTGGGCGCGGCCGGCGGCGTCGGCCTGGCAGCGATCGAGATCGGCAAGGCGATCGGCGCAAAAGTCATTGCCGCCGCATCGACGGATGAAAAGCTGGCCATCTGCCGTCAGCACGGCGCCGATGAGTGCATCAATTACAGCACCGAAGACCTGCGCGAAGGCATCAAGCGCGTCACCGGCGGCAAAGGCCCGGACGTCATCTATGATCCGGTCGGGGGCGGCTATACCGAGCCGGCATTCCGTTCGATCGCCTGGCGTGGCCGTTACCTGGTGATCGGTTTTGCGAACGGCGAAATCCCGAAGCTGCCGCTGAACCTGCCGCTGCTCAAAGGCGCATCGGTGGTCGGCGTGTTCTGGGGCGATTTTGCGCGGCGCGAACCGGCGCATCATGTGGCGGCGATGGACGAGCTGATGCAGTGGCATCGCGAAGGGCGCATCCGGCCGCACATCTCCGCCACCTACGCGCTGGCCGAGACGCCACAGGCGCTCAACGACATGGCCTCGCGCAAGGTCACCGGCAAGATCGTGATCCGGCCGCGGCAATAAGCGACCGGCGGCAAGCACACGGCGCGCGCAGGGAAAAACAGCCGGCGCACCGCCGACGCCTGGATGCGTGCGCATGGTGCGCACGCATGCAGGGCACAGCGAGACAGCAACAGGAGCCATCCATGAGCAATCGACCCAAGGTCTACGCGATCGAGGGCGTGATCCCCGTGATCCACCCCACCGCCTACGTGCACCCGACCGCCGTGCTGATCGGCGATGTCATCATCGGCCCCGGCTGCTATGTCGGCCCGAATGCGTGCCTGCGCGGCGACTTCGGCCGGCTGGTGATGGAAGCGGGCTCGAACCTGCAGGACACCTGCGTGATGCATGGCTTCCCCGGCAGCGATACCGTAATCGAAGTCGACGGCCACGTCGGCCATGGCGCCGTCATCCACGGCGCGCGCATCGGCCGCAATGCGCTGGTTGGCATGAATGCCGTGGTGATGGATGGCGCCGTGATCGGTGAATCCTCGATCGTCGCCGCGATGGCCTTCGTCAAGACCGGCATGCAGGTGCCGCCGAAGAGTCTGGTGCTGGGCTCGCCGGCCAAGATCGCGCGCACGCTGAGCGACGAAGAAATTGCGTGGAAGCGCAAGGGCACGGCTGAATACCAGCAACTGGCCGTGCAATGCCTGAAAGAGATGCACGAAGTCGATCCGCTGGCCGCTGTCGAGCCGGACCGCAAGCGCCTGCGCATCGATGCGTCAGTGGATTTGCTGAAGCCCAAGTCGTCTGAGGCAAAATAGCCGGATTCGGCGGCGGGCAGCCGGGCGCCAAGGCGCACAATGCCGACAGCACGGTCCCGCCTATCCCTATCCCTGCCACCGGGAGCACTTGCATGCAATACACCACCCTCGAGATCGCGACCGATGGCCATGTGGCCACCGTCTGGCTGAACCGGCCCGACCTGCGCAATGCCTTCAACGAGACTTCGATTGGCGAGATCACCCACGCCTTCCGCTCACTGGACAAGGATCGCAAGGTGCGCGCCGTCGTGCTGGCAGCGCGCGGCCCGGCCTTTTGCGCCGGCGCCGACCTGAACTGGATGAAAAAGATGGCCTCGTACTCCGAGCAGGAGAATCTGGCCGATGCGGCAGCGCTGGCCGATATGCTGCATGCGATCTACGAATGCAGCAAGCCAACGATCGCCCGCGTGCAGGGTGATTGCTATGCCGGTGGCATGGGCCTGGTCGCCGCCTGCGACATGGCAATGACCGTCGAGCGCGCCGAATTTTGCCTGTCCGAAGTCAAGCTGGGACTGATCCCGGCCACGATTTCCCCCTATGTCATCCGCGCGATCGGTGAGCGCGCATCGCGCCGTTACTTCCTGACCGCCGAGCGCTTCAGTGCGGCCCGTGCGCTACACATCGGTCTCGTGCATGAAGTGGTGGCGGAAGACCAGCTCGATGCCACGGTTGAAAAAATTACCCATGCGATCGTATCGTGCAGCCCGCATGCGGTCGGTGAAGCCAAGCGCCTGGTACGCGATGTGGCCGGCGAGGCGATCGAGCCGCACCTGGTCGCCGATACCGTGCGCCGCATTGCCGAAGTGCGCGTGTCGCCCGAAGGGCGCGAAGGGGTGTCGGCTTTTCTCGAAAAACGCAAGCCTTCTTGGCTCGCGGATTGAGCGATTCGCTGCCGGCGGGGACCGGTGCCGGCATTGACGGACACGCGCCGGTGCGCAGTCCTTTACACTGTCGGTTTTGACGCATCCTGCAAGCCCCCGCATGTCTCATCCCTTCCCGTTGCTTTCCCGGCTGCAGCAGCAATTGGCGCAGCTGGGCGAGCAGCACCTGTTGCGCCGCCGGCGCTCGGTAGCGACGCCGCACGCAGCACGGCTGACCGCTGATGGCCAGCCACTGCTGGCGTTTTGCTCCAATGATTACCTCGGGCTCGCGTCCGATGCGCGCATTGTCGACGCGATGCGCGAAGGTGCTGCGCGTTATGGTGCCGGCAGCGGCGCATCGCACCTGATCAGCGGACATTCTCAGGCGCATGCCGAACTCGAATGCAGGCTTGCCGCCTTCATGGCGCCTTGCATCGACGATGGCGCGGCCTTGTATTTTTCGACCGGCTACATGGCCAACCTTGCCGTGCTGTCCGCACTGGCGGGCAAGGATGCAGAAATCTTTTCCGAAGCGCTGAACCACGCATCGCTGATCGATGGCGCGCGGCTGTCGCGCGCGACGATACGCATCTACCCGCACCGCGATCTCGCGGCGCTGGAAGCCATGCTGTCGGCCAGTACCGCGCAAGACAAGCTGGTGGTCACCGACAGCGTGTTCAGCATGGATGGCGACATGGCGCCGCTGGCCGAGCTGCTGGCCCTGTGCGAACGCCATCGCGCATGGCTGGTGGTGGACGATGCGCACGGCTTCGGCGTGCTGGGCGCGAATGGGCGCGGCGTGCTGCAGCTGCTGGGCCTGTCCTCGCCGCAGATCGTCTACGTCGGCACCCTGGGCAAGGCGGCAGGCGTGGCGGGCGCTTTCGTCGCGGCGCATGCATCGGTCGTCGAGTGGCTGGTTCAGCGTGCGCGCCCGTACATTTACACCACCGCTGCGCCGCCTGCTGTCGCGCATGCGCTGCTGGCCAGCCTCGACATCATCGAAGGCGCGGACGGCGCCGCATTGCGCGCGCGCCTGCAATCCAACATCGCCTTGCTGCGGCAAGCACTGCAACTGCAGCGCTGGCGGCTGCTGCCGTCGGCCACGGCCATACAGCCGGTCGTCATCGGCGCCAATGCCGAGACGATGGCCACCGGCGTCGCGTTGCAGGAGCGCGGCTTCTGGGTCGGTGCGATCCGGCCGCCGACGGTACCGGCCGGCACCTCGCGTTTGCGCATCACCTTGTCGGCTGCGCACGAACCCGGCGACGTACGCGCGCTGGCCGAGGCAGTCAATGCCGTCGAGGCCGGACCGGTGCCGGCGATGGCAAGTGCTACCAGAGGGGGATGAGCATGGCATTGCAATACGCCTGTTTCGTGACCGGGACTGATACCGGCGTTGGCAAGACACTGGTGTCGGCAGCGCTGGTCAATGCGCTGGCCAGCAGCGGGCTGGAGGCGGTCGGCATGAAGCCGGTGGCGGCCGGCGTGTCCCGCTTTGACGGGCGCGAGGCCAATGAGGACGTCGAGGTGCTGGCCGCCGAATCCAGCGTCGAGCTGCCGTTGGCCATCACGTCGCCGTACGTGTTCCGGGAAGCCTGCGCCCCCCATGTGGCGGCCGCACTGGAGCATGTCGTCATCGAGCAGGAGGTGTTGCTGGATGCGTTTCGCACCGCGTCGGAGCGGGCCGAAGCGGTGGTGGTGGAGGGAGTAGGCGGTTTCCGCGTGCCGCTGTCAGACGATTTCGACACCGCCGACCTGGCGGTCGGATTGCAGCTTGATGTTATCCTCGTGGTTGGCCTGAGGCTGGGTTGCCTGAACCATGCGCTGCTGACGGCCGAGGCCATTGCGGCGCGCGGCCTGACACTCGCCGGCTGGATCGCCAACCAGGTCGACCCGGCCATGCCGCATCAGGAAGCCAACCTGGCGGCTTTGCAGGTACGGCTGGAGGCTCCGTTGATCGGCGTAATCCCCTGGATGGAAACGCCGCTGGCCGATGTCGCCGCCGACCATCTCGATTTTGATTTATTGCCATCGTGGCCAGTGCCGCGCGGCTGATGTTGCACAACCAAGGAATTCCCAAGGAATAAAGTATGTCGTCCGAAACCATCGCTTCCCAACCGATCGCCTTCCACGCCGCCGCGAAAAAAGTCGCCGCGCTGGCTGCCGCCAATGAAACCTGGCCGGTGTCCGAAGTCGCCGCACTGTTCGAGCTGCCTTTCAATGATTTGCTGTGGAAGGCGCAGCAGGTGCACCGCGCGAACTGGGATGCCAATGAGGTCGAGCTGGCCACGCTGTTGTCGATCAAGACCGGCGGCTGCCCGGAGAATTGCGGTTATTGCCCGCAGTCCGCGCATCACGACACCGGCGTCGTCGCCGAAAAAATGATGCCGGTCGACGAAGTCGTCGCCGCCGCGCGGGCTGCGAAAGACAGTGGCGCGACCCGCTTCTGCATGGGTGCCGCATGGCGCTCGCCGAAAGATCGCGACATCGAGGCCGTCGAAGAAATGGTCAAGGCCGTCAAGGCGCTGGGGCTGGAGACTTGCGCGACGCTCGGCATGCTGAAGGAAGCGCAGGCTGACCGACTCGCCGCCGCCGGTCTCGACTACTACAACCACAACCTCGACACTGCGCCCGAATTCTATGGCGAGATCATCACCACCCGCGATTACCAGGATCGCCTCGACACGCTCGGCCATGTGCGCCAGGCCGGCCTGAAGGTCTGCTGCGGCGGTATCGTCGGCATGGGCGAATCGCGCCAGCAGCGCGCTGGCCTGATCGCGCAGCTCGCGAACCTGAACCCCTATCCCGATTCGGTGCCGATCAACCACCTGGTTGCGGTCGAAGGCACGCCGCTGGCCGACCAGGAACCGCTGGACCCGCTGGAATTCGTGCGTACCATCGCCGTGGCCCGCATCACGATGCCGAAAGCGCGCGTGCGCCTGTCGGCCGGCCGTCGCCAGCTGGGCGAGGGCGTGCAGGCGCTGTGCTACCTCGCGGGCGCGAATTCGATTTTCTATGGCGACAAGCTGCTCGTCACCGGCAACCCGGAAGTCGGGGAAGACCGCGCGCTGCTGGATCGCATGGGCATCAAGGGCAGGCAAGTCGGCTGATCGGCCCGCTCGAAAAAGCCGCTGGTTTCCAGCGGCTTTTTTTCATGCCACAGGCATAGCCGGCGGCTTGAATCGCGCCTGTGGCTTATTTGAAGTTGCAGCCGAAGGGCTTGCGCGCGACCATGCCGACGATGGCGGACTGGCCGCTGTGCTGCGTGCCTTCATTCAGGACGTCTTCATAGCTGCGCAGTTCGGCGATGTCCATGTCGCCGAACGCCTCACGCAGCAAGTCTTCGGTGTACAGGTGGTCGAGCAGCGGCGGACCGCCGGTCTTGTACTCAAGTTGTTTCGGCGTGTATCCCTGCAGCAGGATCAGGCCGTCGGGCTTCAGCGCGGACTTCATGTGCTTGAACAGGGTCGCGCGCGTCCCGGGATCGGCGAACTGGATGAAGATCGCCACCACCGCATCGTATTCACCGACTTTCCACGGCCAGTCTTCGACGCTGTTGACGTTGAAATTGACCTCGACGCCGGCATCAGCCGCGAGCTTCCTCGCCTTGGCTACACCGACCGGCGAGATGTCGAACGCGTCGACCTTCAGTCCGCGCTGGGCCATCCAGACGCTGTTGCGGCCTTCGCCGTCGGCGACGGCCAGCACACGCATGCCCGGCGTCAGCAGGCCGGCGTGGCCGGCCAGCCAGACATTGGGGGCGGTGCCGAAGATGTAGTCCTCGGCCTCGAAACGCGTGTCCCAGGTTTGCTGCGGGTTGGCGAAGCCTTTGCTCATGCGGCGGGTGGCTCTTCAGTGGCGGCGACCTTGCAGGTCGAGATGCCCAGCAGCGGGTAGGCCGGGCAGAAGCGGGTCAGCCCAGTGGCGATCGGGATGATGCCGAGCCAGCCCCAGGGGCCGATCACGTGCATCAGGGTCAGGGCGATCAGGACGATACCGGCAATGATGCGCAGTGCGCGGTCCAGGTTTCCGACGTTGGCTTTCATGCAGTCCTCCCTTGGGTGGTGGTTGTTTGCCTGCCGGTGCTTACTGTAACGCCAAACATTATATAAATCAATAAACTGTTGTCATTGCCGTCAGCTTTGCCGGCAATGTAGCTTGTTTGCACGGGCGCACATGCATCAGGGCAGGCCCGAAGCGGCTGCCCCATGAAAAACGCCCCGGCGATGCGGGGCGCTTCAGCGGGGAGGGCGGGAAGCCGCTTACTGCTTGGCGTCGGCCTTTTTGTCGGCTTTGGCGTCGGCCTTGGCCTTGGGCTTCTTCGCATTCTTTTTCGGCTGCTCCGGCTCGGTCGGCTCGATGAAGTACTCGGGCGGCGGCGCATTCGGGTCGACCTTCGGCGGCGCGCCGGCCGATGCGGCCTGGGCGACGAAAGCGGTGAGCAGGGCGATGAACAGGTTCTTCATGAGTCTGACTTTCTTGCTTTGCGGGGGGTTAAAAAAACAGTGGTGCAGCGGGCCACAGTCTACTGCGAAAATCCGTGTGACAGAAGCTGCGGCAAGGCCTCAGGTCTTGGCCAGGGCCTGGTCGATATCCCACAGGATGTCGTCCACCGATTCGATGCCGACCGCCAGCCGAATCAGGTCGGGCGGCACGCCGGCGGCGATCTGCTGTTGTTCCGACAGCTGGCGGTGCGTGGTCGACGCCGGATGAATGACCAGGGTTTTCGCATCGCCGATATTGGCCAGGTGCGACAGGAATTCGACGTTCTCGATGAATTTCTGCCCGGCCGCCGCACCGCCCTTCACACCGAACGACAGCACCGCGCCCGCGCCTTTCGGCAGGTATTTCTGCGCGAGGTCGTAATATCGGTTGTTCTTCAGCCCCGGGTAGTTCACCCACGACACCTTCGGATGCTCGGACAGGTGATGCGCAATCTTCAGCGCATTGCTGCAATGGCGTTCCATGCGCAGGTGCAGGGTCTCGACGCCCTGCAGCAGCAGGAAGGCACTCATCGGTGACAGCGCGGGGCCAAAGGTGCGCAAGCCTTCCATCCGGCATTTCATCGTGAAGCCGAAGTCGCCGAAAGTTTCGTAGAAACGCACACCGTGATATCCCTGGGAGGGATCTGTCATCGACGCAAACTTGCCATTGCCCCAGTTGAACTTGCCCGACTCGACGATGACGCCGCCCATCGTCGTGCCATGCCCGCCGAGGAATTTCGTCACCGAATGCATCACGACGGCAGCGCCCCATTCGAATGGCCGGCACAGGTAGGGGCTGGCGAAGGTGTTGTCGATGAACAGTGGCAAATCGTGCGCGGCAGCGATGGCCGCGACCTTGTCGATGTCGAGCACGTTCATCGACGGGTTGCCGATGGTCTCCGCATACAGCAGCTTGGTCCTGGGCGTGATCGCGCGCGCGAAATTCTCCGGGTCATCGCTGTCGACGAAGGTCGTGTTGATGCCGAGCTTGCGGAAGTTGACGTCGAGCTGCGTCATCGTGCCGCCGTACAGCGTGCGCGCGGCGACGATCTCGTCACCGGCTTCACAGACATTGAGCATTGCGATCATCTGCGCAGCCATGCCGCTGCCGGTCGCCACCGCTGCGCGGCCGTTCTCCAGCGCCGCAATCCGCTCTTCCAGTACGGCCACCGTCGGATTCGACAGCCGCGAGTACACATTGCCGAAGGTCTGCAGGTTGAACAGGCTGGCGGCATGTTCGGCGCTGTCAAACACGTACGACGTGGTCTGGTAGATCGGCACCGCACGCGCGCCGGTGGCGGCATCGGGCATCTGGCCGGCGTGCAGGCACAGCGTGTCGAAATCGTAGTCGTGGTCTTGGTTCGGGTCCTGGGCCATGGGAGCAGTCATCGGTGGCGTTGCAAGGGAATCGAAAGGGGCGAGGCGGCGATGCGAGGCGTGGCGCTCGCTCAGACCGGGCGGCGCGCCGAGATGATCTTCGTGTTCACGCCGAACCAGTTCAACCCGCCGAACAGCCGCGCGTATTCGATCTTCACGCAGCGATTCATCACGACCGACAGGCCGCCGTCTTCGGCGATCCGGCGCGCCTCGTCATTGATGACGCCGATCTGCAGCCACAAGGTCTTGGCGCCGATGGCGACGGCATCACGCGCGATCGGCGCGCAATCCTCGCTCTTGCGGAATACGTCGACGATGTCCACCGGCTCCGGGATCGACGTCAGGTCCGGGTAACAACGCTCGCCCAGCACCTCGGTGTACTTCGGGTTGACCGGAATGACGCGAAAGCCATGCTCCTGCATGTATTTGGCGGCGAAATAAGAAGGGCGATACCAGTCAGCCGAAAGGCCGACGACGGCGATGGTGCGGCTGCCTTTCAGGATGCGGCGCAGTTCTGCGACCGTGCTCATCGTTGTCTCCCTGATGGTCTGTTTCGCGCATTGTAGCAATGGCATCGTGCCCGGCTTTCGAATACTCCCGCAGGTGCGCATAGCGGCATCGCATCAGGGGCAAGGTGCGCGCATCCGGCCGACAAGCGCTGCTCATGCAGGAAAGATATCGAAAAAATAACGAAATGCTATCCGTGACGGTCAGCGGCGTGCCAGAGGCCAGACGCTCCATCTGAAACTGACAACAAAGCCCGATTCGCGTTGACAGGGTGATACCCCTATGTTTCAATTCGGAAACATAGGGGCAGTGTGTGCGAGTCAGCGCTTTGCGACTGCGACGTCCGTCCCGTCATTCTCTGAGCGAGGATAGCCCCGACCCCCATGCGACAGCCGAATCCCATCATTGGCAACAGTCCGCCGATGCGCGAGATCCGCAAGCTGATCGAGACGATTGCGGACTCGACCGCGACCGTGCTCATCAACGGCGAATCCGGCACCGGCAAGGAACTGGTCGCACAAGCCTTGCATTACCAGTCCTCGCGCGCCGACGCCAACTTCGTGCCGCTGAATTGCGCGGCCATCCCCAAAGAACTGATGGAGAGCGAGCTCTTCGGCCACCGCAAAGGGGCGTTCACGGGCGCGCTGGCCGACCGCGTGGGTCGCTTCGAGCTGGCCCATGGCGGCACGCTGTTCCTGGATGAAATCGGCGACCTGTCGCTCGACATGCAAGTCAAGCTGTTGCGCGTGCTGCAGGAAAAGACGGTCGACCCGATTGGTTCGTCGCGCCCGATCGACGTCGACGTGCGCGTCGTCGCCGCGACCCACCGCGACCTCGAAAAGGAAGTCGCCGAAGGTCGCTTCCGCGAAGACTTGTATTACCGCCTCAACGTGCTGCCGGTGCGCACGCCGCCGCTGCGTGAGCGTGACGAAGACATCGTCGTGCTGGCCCGCCACTACGCGGACAAATTCGCGCACAAGGGCGCGGCCATTAGCTTCACCACCGATTTCGTCGAAGCGCTGAAGGCCTATGACTGGCCGGGCAATGTGCGCGAACTGTCGAACCTGATCCACCGTTTCTCGACCTTGTTTGCCGGCCAGCGCCTGTCGCTGCGCAGCGTGCCGTCGCTGATGCTTCCCAAGGGCCTGCAAAAGATCCAGGAAGAGAAGGGCGGCGAGTTGCCGCCGGAAGCCGCGCAGGAAGTTGTCGCGGACCTGGCTGCCGAGCCCGGCCAGCTGCCCATGGAAGCGGGCGCGACCGGGGATTCGGCCGACGTGCTGCAGATGTTTGGCCTCGATGGTGGCGTACCCGCTGCGGGCGCACCCAAGGCGGCACGCGAGCACAACGATGTCGAGGACATCATCATGCTGGCCCAGGGGGGGGCCGTGCTGCCGCCGGAGGGCCTGTCCCTGAAAGAACGGATGGCCCAGATCGAGCGCGCCTACATCGAGCAGGCGCTCGACCGCGCGCAAGGCAATGTATCCAAGACGGCGCGCCTGCTGAACCTGCAGCGCACCACCCTGATCGAGAAGATCGACAAATACCGGCTGCGTTCCGCGTAAGCGGTCACCCTGACGTCGCGCAGACCATCGCACAACCCGCCGCACAACTACCCGTGCCAGCCCACACGTAAGCATCCATGGATATCGTCAGCTTGATCGGAACAGGCGGCGCATTGCTGCTGATCGCCATTGCCACCGGCGGCCATTTCCTGCAGTTCTTCGATTTGCCCGCCGTGTTCATCGTGTTTGGCGGCACCTTCCTGTGCGTGCTGGCCAAGAGCTCGCTTGAAGAATTCAAGGGCGCGTACCAGACCGCGAAAGAGGTGCTGACCACGCGCCCGGTCTCCATCAACGGCCTGATCGATGAACTGATGGAAGTCGGCCGCGTCGCGCGCTATGACGATCGCTGGATGATCACCCTCGAAGACCGCGACTATGGCGATCGCTTCATCGCGAAGGCCGCGCGCATGTGGGTCGATGGCATCGAGCACAATTTGCTGAAGGATGCGCTGCTGCGCGAGATTACCGAGGTCAAGATACGCTACGACCATGCGCGTGACTTCTTCGGCTATGCGCAGGAGCTGGCGCCCGGCATGGGCATGATAGGTACCCTGGTCGGCCTGGTGCTGATGATGGGCGGCATGAGCGACCCGCGCTCGATCGGTCCCGGCATGGCGGTGGCGCTGCTGACCACGCTGTATGGCGCCATCCTGGCCAACGTGATACTGGGCCCGCTGGTGCAAAAAATCATCGGCCACAGCAAGGTCGTGCGCCGCAACTATGAACTGACGATGGCCGGCGTGCTCTTCATGCACAAGGGCGGCGACCCGCGCCTGCTGCCGGACCTGCTGCTGGGCCACCTGCCCGAGCCGGAGCTGCCGCTGCCGGCGACCGACGGCGACAGCGCCAGTGAGCCACCCGCCGAGGCTGCCGAGCGTGCGTGACCGCGTCGCGAGCTCGCTGCTGCAGCTACTGCAAACGCCAACGCCTGCGCACGAGCCCATGCCCGTCCATCCGCCCGCGCAGGACGACCCCGACGACGCGGCACGGGCGCCAATGTCGCTGTTCGACACCTTCAACGCCGAAGAAGACGAGCATGTCCATCGACGCGGAGCGCCGCTCTGGGTCGTGACCTTTGCCGACATGGTGGTGCTGTTGTTGGCCTTCTTCGTGCTGGTGCTGTCCTTTTCCACGCTCGACGAAAGCCGCTTCCGCGACGTCACCGGATCGCTGCAGAAATCCCTCGGTGAAAAAGAGGCGCTGCCGACCGTGAAATCGCAGCCGGCCGAGACCCAGCTGGTGGCCGGGCCGACCGAAGAAGCCTTGCCACTGCCCGAGCAGCTGGCCAAAGACCTCGGCAAATTGCAGAAAGAATTGTCGACCGACCTGGTCGGCAAGAAAATACAGCTGCGCGCCGAGAACGGGCGCATCCTGATCCAGCTGCCCGAGCGCAACAGCAACCTGTTGCCGCAGGAGCTCATCGACCTCTATGCGCGCATTGCCGATGCGCAGGCGCAGGTCGATACGCCGGTCGAGGTGCGCGAAGGCGGCGACAGCAGCGACCGTCTGTCGGAAGCGACGCGCCAGTTCCGTCAGCTGCGTGACATGCTGGCCAAAGAGATCGAAGCCGGCGAGGCGCAGGTCGAGCGCGATGGCGAACGCATCGTGATCCGGCTGGTCGTGCAGGGCAGCTTCTACTCAGGCAGCGCGGATTTGTCGCCGGACTTCATGCCCATGCTGAAGAAAATCGGGCAATCGATTGCGAAAAGCGGCGGCCGCATCACCGTCGAAGGCCATACCGACGACATACCGCTGACGGGCCACAACCGTTACCGTTCCAACTGGGACCTGTCGGGCGCACGCGCCGCCTCCGTCGCGGATTACCTGACCGGCTACGCAGGCGTGCCGCGCGAACGTGTCATCGTGCGCGGCATGGCCGACACCCATCCGGTCGCACCCAACGACACCCGCGAGGGCAGGGCCAAGAACCGGCGCATCGAGGTGCTGGTTGATGCTTACGGCGGCTGACCCGCCGCCGTAGACCCCGACGCACCCGCGAAAAAACAAAAGCCACCTTGCGGTGGCTTTTGTTGTTGGGGGGCGTACTGCCTTGCAGGTTCGTGCGCTTACTGCTCCGATTTCGGCTGGCGATACGTCGGCACGGCGCCGCCCGCATCCGCCGCCTTGGCTTCGGTGCCCTTGGCCTTGGGCGGCTCTTTCGCGTAAGTGATCTGGGCGTCTTTCTTTTCCTTTGCCGATGCCTCGGCCGCCTGGCGGTCCTTTGCGGCCTGCTCGCGTTCGCGGGCCAGTTCGCGCTCCTTGGCTTCCCTGATCTCGCGCGCGCGCTCGCGCTCGCGCGCCAGTTCGCGGTCCTTGTCCTTCAGGTCCTTCTCGCGGCGTGCGTTGGCGGCGGCCAGCTCCTGCGCCATGTCTTTTTCGCGCTGCTTCTGTTGCGCAGCCAGTGCCTCGACGTCCTTCTTCACGCTCTGTACATTCGCGACCGAGCCCTCGAGCTTGTTGAACTGGCCCGACAGGTCCTTCACGGCACGGGCCTGATCCTTCAGCATGCCATCCAGCGCGGTCAGCTGTTGCAGCAAGGCCTTGTTCTGGGCCTCGGCACGGGCGGCTTCGGCGCGCGCGTGTTCGGCGCGGGCCGCTTCGGCCTTGGCCGCAGCCTCGGCGCGCTTGGCGGCGGCTTCCGCAATGGCGGGGGACACCTCTTTCGGCGCCGCCGCTGCAGGCGCCGCCGCCGGTGCGGGCCGGGGTTCAGGACGGGCCGGCGCACGAGGCGCCTCCGACAGCCTGGCGATCTTGGCTTCAATCGCTTCCTGCACCGACTGCGTGTTTTCCTGTGACAGCTTCAATTCTTCGAGCGCCTGATGGATGTCATCCATGCTCTCCATGCGACGCTTGAGGTCGACGGCGCGCTTGCCGACGGCCAGCATCATCTCGTCGAGCTGGGTCACCTTGTTCTGCAGTTGCACGCTCATGAAGCTGAACACGCCGGCGCAACCGACCAGCACCGTGCCGGCCAGCGCCAGCACGATCTTGGCCTGCATCGACGTGCGCTGCGCACCGTCGATCAGTTTTTCCGCCGCCCGGTTCACCTGGCCGCCGGTGGTGGCCACGGTCGATGCCGAGCGGTTCGCCACTTCAGCGGCGTCCAGCACGATCGTCATCAGCGATTCGAGCTGCTGCGATGCGGAGCGGTTGTTCTCGACCAGGATCTGCACGGCCTCGAGCGCGCGCTTGGCCGTGTCATGCGGGACCGGAATCGAGCCGTCCGCCATCTGGCCGGCAAACGCGGTCTCGACGGCCGTTGCGTTCTCGGCGGCCTCGGCAGCGGCAGCTTCTTCCGGGCTCACTGCCGGCGGCGTGGGCGCAGGCGTGAAGCCGTCGCCGGCCGCGGCCGCTTCTGGCGCTTTGTCGTCTTTCGCTTCTTCGCTCATTTTCCGATCCGTTTCGTGAGGCGCTTGATGGATTCGTCGAGGCCATCGAGCTGTTCATTAACTTTCACTGTCGACTTGGACAGGTTCGCAATCCGTGCCTCGAGGTGGAGCGACAAGGCCCACGGCACGGCGTCATCGACGATCTTGGCAGGGGGCGCGGCATCGTCTGCCGCCACTGCGGCACCTTCCGGTCCGTCGGCGGCCAGTTCTTCCGGGTCGGGATCGACCCCTTCGCCGAAGGAATGCAACGTCACCTCGGCGGTCTCGCTGTCCTGGGAGAACGCCGCATGGAAATTGTTCACCTGCCGCAGGTCTGACACGCCTTCGGCATCTTGCATCGCACGCATGGTCGACGGACCTTGCGCATCATTCATTTCCCGTGCCTCGGCGGGTCCATCGCCACGACCGTGACCGCCAATCACCGGGCCTTCGGCATCACTGTGCCGGCGCGCATCGTCCGGGCCGTCGGCGCGGCCATGGCCACCGCCAATCACCGGGCCGTCAGCATCCTGCAGCCGACGTCCATCGCTCGGACCGTCGGCACGGGCATGACCACCGCCAATGACCGGTCCGTCGGCATCACGGTGCTGGTGCGCATCACCGGGGCCTTCGGCTCGGCCATGGCTGCTGCCGAACACCGGTCCGTCCGCATCCTGCAACTGGCGCGCATCGCTCGGGCCTTCGGCGCGGGCGTGGCCGGCAGCATCCAGCACCGGGCCGCCCGCATCGTTCAACTGGCGCGCATCGCTGGGTCCCTCGGCGCGTGCCTGGCCGGCGGCGTCGATCACGGGGCCATCGGCATCCTTCAAATGATTCTGGTCGACGATGCCATCGCGCGAGTCGTGCAGCTTGCGCAGGTCAGCCAGTTCATCCTGCGCATCGTGAATGTGGTTCCCGATGGCCGGGCCGTCTTTCTGGTCCTTCAGGCTGCGCGCGTCGACCTGGGCGCGTGCCTTCCTGGCCGCGCTGCGGCCGCCGTGCTCGGCAATGGCGATCTCCGGGCGCGCATCATCGCCGCGAAATATCTGGGTCTCTTCTTCTGACGACATCTCTATCCTCTCAGGCCCGGGCCATCAACGGCTGCCATTCAACAGCGCGCCCTGCAGCGACTTCACCGGACGCAGCCACGGGTCGGCGGGCACGCCGGGCTTTTCAGCAAAGGCCTCAGCCAGCTTGCGGTCAGCGAAGGGACCGGAGATCACCGCAAACTTGATGCCCTTGTCCTGCGTATTGACCGCGACAATCTTCGCGCCCGACAGCGCGCCGTATTGCGCACGCCATTCCTGTGCCTCGGCCATCGAGCCCAGCGACACATGCTGCACATAGAAGCTACCGCTCTTCGCGGCACGCACGGCGGCATCGACGCCGCTCTCGGAGCGCGGTGCCAGCGCATCGCCGGCCGGCGCGCCCCTGGGCGCTGCCTTGGCATCGGCTTTCGTGTCGGCTTTGGCCTCGACCTTTGGTTCCGCTTTCGTATCCGCTTTCACATCGACTTTGGGCTCCGCCCTGGCCGGCTCCACTTTCGCAGGCTCAGGCGGGTTCAGGTCTGCCTTCGGCGGCGGCGCCTTGGCGTCCGCCGGTGTCGCCGGCAGCGGGGAAGCGGCCGGTGTTTCCGGGGCGGCGGTTGCGGGTGCCGTTGCCGGCGCCAGCTCGTCTTTCGGTAAATCGGCGCCAGCGGCCGGAACTGTAGCCTTGGCCGCCTCGGCCTTGCTGTCTTCGAGGGCGGCGGCCGGCGGCTTGCCGACCACCGATACCACCAGTTCCATGGCCCACGGCGGCAGGTTGTCCTTCAGGATCGGGGAATTGGCCATCAGCGGCGACATCCGCTGCGGGAACAGGGCGACGATCACGCCGATCGACACGACCAGCAGCAGCACCAGCGCCACCACCCAGCGCATCAGGGTACCGAGCAGCGAGCGGCCAGAGGATGTCTGCGGAGGGCTGAACAGCTTGCCCTCGGGCGCCGGGCCATCCAGTGATGGCTCGGTGCGGCCCAGCGATTCCTGCATCCGGGCCTTTTCCTGCGCTTCGCGGTCGGCTTCGTCGCGTTCCTTGCGAGCGGTGGCCAGTTGCTGCTCGAAGCGCACTTGCGCGGCATCGGGCTCGGCCTTGGCTTTTTCTTTTTTGGGCGCGATCTTGATCTCGGCGTAGCCGGTGGCGGCCAGCACTTTCTTGGCTTCGACCTCGAAACCCATGGCGCGCGCCACCTTCAGCAGCGCATCGCCTTCGCTACGAGCCGGCGCGTCGACCGGCCAGCGCAGCAGGCGCTGGCCAAAGCCGTCGAGCGTGCGCTCGTGCAGCTTGATGCCGGCCTTGTCGACCAGCAGCACCAGCGACACGTTCGCGCCCGGGAAATCCTGCACCAGTCGCGCCAGCAGTTGCAGGTCGCGCGTCGACAGCGCCTTGGCGTCATGCGCGAGCAGCACGCGGCGCGGTGCCGGGGAGCCGCTGGCCTTGCGTGCGTCCTCGATCGACAGGCCGGCCAGGATCTGGTTGTAGCGTTCGAGCAGGGCTTCGGTGTTCTGCGGCAGGAAGACCTCGATCTGCAGCCCCTCGGTCTTGCGCAACTTGGCCAGCACGAGTCGGCCGTAATGGTCGAGCACGCCGTCATTGTCGGACGACAGCGCCATCGATGCGCTGTCCTCGCGGATCGCGCGCATCAGGTAGTCGAAGCGTGCGCGGTCGGCCGCACGAAGGAAAATACCGTCGTTGCCGACGGTATCGTTGCTTATCGGGTTTTGCATGTCGGTCACGTCGTGGCCTCTTCGTTTTCAAGCCTGCCGTCCGCATCGAACTGCATGTTCTTCGGCACCTTGGGATCAGGCTTCTGCATCGGCGCGGCGCCCGGCCGCACGCTGGCCAGGTTGAACACATAGGCGATCACCTGCGCGACCGCATAGTACAGGTCTTCCG
>JACCDG012023785.1_pt1 | contig 18915 bp, 16 predicted proteins | sample 7442471 | NCBI WGS metagenome assembly JACCDG01 (sample SAMN15323444, study PRJNA562643) | freshwater metagenome | isolation source: river surface water | place: USA:Blue River Watershed | collected 2017-08-17 | reverse complement strand
TAAACGAAGCGCGGACAATGTTACAAGCCTGTATGTCAAAAGTAATGAGAGAAAACAAAGCCGCGAAATAATTATCTTCAAGAACACAAAAAGAGGTGGCCGTAATTAATTACGCCACCTCTTTTTTATTAAATGTCCCTGCTTCTCGTAGGGGCGGACCTCGTGTCCGCCCGTTATTCTTATCACAAACCAATACTCATTTCATCCCCTCCAACATCCGATACCCCACCGCCTCCGCCACATGCCCCACCAAAATATCAGAACTCCCCTCCAAATCCGCAATTGTCCGTGCCACCTTAATAATCTTGTCATGCGCCCGTGCCGATAAATGAAGCTGCCGCATCGCATTCTTAAGAAGATCTTGGCAATCCGCGCTTAAAGGACAAAACTTCTTAATATGCTGACTCATGATATGCGCATTGGCACTATAAGGTGTTGCCGTATAACGTTTCACTTGAATATCCCGTGCACGGCATGTACGTTCACGGACCAATTGAGATGCTTCACCCGTCGGCATATCCATTAATTCCTCAGGCTTAAGTGCCGGTGAATTTAAAAAGAGATCAATCCTATCCATTAAGGGCCCCGATATTTTTTGCTGATAACGTTCAATCATCAATGGTGTGCAGCGGCATTCCCGTCGGGTATCATGCCTAAACCCACAGGGGCAGGGGTTCATTGCCGCGATTAACATAAACTTAGCCGGAAAACGCATCGTGCCTTTGGCCCGTGCAATGGTGACATGACCTTCCTCTAAAGGCTGACGTAATGTTTCAAGGACATGACGAGAAAATTCCGGTAACTCGTCTAAAAATAATACCCCATGATGCGCCAACGTAACTTCACCGGGTTTCGGATGAGACCCTCCACCAATTAAAGCAATATTCGACGCGGTATGATGAGGAGAGCGCACAGGGCGTTGGCTTATTAAATAATCTTGTGCCGCAATTTGACCGACAATGGAATAAATGCGGGTGACTTCCAATGATTCCTGCCACGTCATCGGTGGTAATATGGTCGACATGCGACGAGAAAGCATTGTTTTGCCACTGCCAGGACTACCACAAATGAGCACATTATGACCTCCCGCAGCAGCAATTTCCAAGCCGCGTTTGACGGCTAATTGCCCTTTCACGTCGGCAAAGTCTAATGATTCAGCAAGGGTAAGAATACTAGGCTGACGCGGTTCAAGGGGAATAATGGGCAACTCTCCCTTCATAAGCCAACCTGCAATTTCACTTAAAGTCGAGGCGGGATAAACAATTAGCCCTTCAACTAAACTAGCTTGAGCCGCATTAGCCCGAGGGACAATAATGCCTTTTAACCCAGCTGCCCGGCATGACATGGCCATGGCCAACACCCCATTAACAGGCTTTAAATCCCCATTTAAGGACAATTCACCGACAATCCCTAAAGTCGACAGCACATCTTTAGGAAAGCACCCTTGAGCGCTTAAAATACTTAAGGCAATGGCCACATCAAAGGCTGGGCCTTCTTTTTTGGTGTCGGCGGGGGCCAAATTAATGGTGATATGGTCGATGGGAAACTCATAGCCACTGTGTTTAATGGCAGTGCGCACCCGTTCCCGGCTTTCTTTGACAGCCGTGTCAGCCAAGCCAACAATGATAAAATTGGGTAAACCAGAGGAGATATCCGTCTCAATCGTGACCGGATGGGCATCTAAACCAGAGATGCCAAAGGAAATCGTCTTAGCCAGCATAGGGCTAATCTTTCTAGAAATGGGGGAAATTGAAATGGAATAGACTTAAAATACGGTACTTGCTTTTATATCGGGGGATAGATATAATACACGTTAACATACAACACTAAATTCGTCAATAATACCCTAAGGTAAAGTACATCGACTAAGGGGTTTTTCATTTAGAGACAGCGGTTCTCTCATTTAAGGATGCAATTATGAATAAATTATGGGTCATTATTGGTATTGTTGTCATTGCATTATTGGGAGCTGGCATTGCCATTGCTCAAAAAAAGGGTGTAGGTCCTTTAAGCGCTCCGGCTGAAGTATCAGCGCCACTTCAAGTCTTGTTAGATAATATCAATCAAGCTCAAGGCAGTAATGATAAATTAGCCTTAAAAGAGGCTTATTCTCAAATTATTACCCAGCATCCTGATTATGAAAAAGTAGAAGAAATTCAAAACAAATTAGGGTCTTTGAATATTGATTTAATTTTTTCAAAACAGCAAACGCCTCAAACAGTGACCCATGAAGTGCAAGTCGGTGATTCATTGGGTAAATTAGCCAAGCAATATGGGACGACGAAGGAATTAATTTCCCGTAAGAATAATTTAAAAAGCGATGTGATTCGTGTGGGGCAAAAGTTAGTAATTTGGAAAGCGCCCTTTAGTATTTTTGTCGACAAATCACAAAATGTCTTATTGTTAAGCTCTGAAGGTGAAGTGGTCAAAACATATCAATGCTCGACGGGAAAAGATAATTCAACCCCTGTTGGGACATTTACCATTGCTAATAAAATACCAAAACCAGTGTGGTTTAAAACAGGTGCAGCACCCATTCCATCCGAAAGTCCTGATAATGAATTAGGTTCACGTTGGATGGGTTTCGGTGAAGATCCTCATTACGGAATTCACGGCACCATTAAACCTAATGAAATCGGTTCACAAGCAACAGCCGGTTGCGTGCGTTTGACGAATAATGAAGTGGAAGAATTATTTGATATCGTTCCAGCAGGGACAAAAGTAACAATACAAGACTAGGGAATCAAGTATAGTAATTCGCATCAACGGCTCTCTGCCGTTGATGTGTTTATTGTATTTGCAAAAGAATAAACATGGCTAATTTAGATTTTGAAAAACCAATTGTTGAGTTAGAGCATAAGATCGAGGATCTGCGTAAGATGGGGTCTAAGCGTGTGACGCTTGAACCTGAAATCAAACGTTTGGAATCCAAACTCGAGAAACTCAAAGAAGATATTTATAATCGTTTAACACCATGGCAACGTGTTCAAATTGCACGCCATCCTAAACGTCCTTATACGCTTGATTATATTCGCATGATGACCGACGAGTTCTTAGAATTACATGGGGATCGCTTATTTGCGGATGACTTGGCTTTAGTCGGTGGTTTTGCCAAGATTGATGGTGTTAAAGTCATGATCATGGGCCATCAAAAGGGCCGTGATGTGAAAGAAAACTTAAAGCGTAATTTTGGATGCGCGCATCCCGAAGGTTATCGCAAGGCCATGCGTTTAATGCGTTTGGCGGAAAAATTTAATGTCCCTGTCATCTGCCTCATTGATACACCGGGTGCTTATCCTGGGATTGGGGCAGAAGAACGTGGCCAAGCCCAAGCCATCGCCGAGAATTTACGCGACATGGCTGGTATCAAGACTCCTATTATCGCTGTTGTGATTGGTGAAGGTGGTAGTGGTGGGGCTTTAGGTATTGGTGTGGCTGACCGTGTGTTTATGTTACAGCATTCCTATTATTCTGTTATTTCCCCCGAAGGTTGCGCATCCATTTTATGGCGTAGTTCTTCCAAAGCGCCCGATGCCTCTGTCGCCTTAAAGCTCCATGGCGAAGACCTTGAAAAATTTGGCATCGTCGATGAAATTATCCCCGAACCCCAAGGTGGTGCTCATCGTGATGCGGAAACAGTTGCCCAAAACCTTAAAGCAGCCTTACTCAAAGCGATCAAGAAACTATCTTCCTTATCACCGGATACATTATTAGATCAGCGGTATAAAAAATACCGCTCTATTGGTGAATTCGTCGAGAAAAACTAATCGTCCCATGCAAGACATTCGCAATTTATCCCTTGATGAGCTGACTCAGTACATTGAGTCAATCGGTGAGAAATCCTTTCGGGCTGTTCAAATTGCCGAGTGGATTTATCAAAAGAATGCTTGGTCATTCGACGGCATGAAGAATCTTCCACAATCTATCCGTGACAGGCTCGCTCAAGATTTTGAATTAAAACCCAATACCATTGCCACCAAAGATATTTCCGTCGAAGGAACTACAAAGTTCTTATTTGATTTGCATGATCATGAGAAAATCGAGAGCGTTCTTATTCCAACAGCTACACGTACAACTGCGTGTATTTCAACGCAAGCAGGGTGTAAGTTTGGTTGCAAGTTTTGTGCGAGCGGTATTGGAGGCTTGTCGAGAAATTTGACCTGTGCGGAAATTGTAACCCAAGTCTTACATGTGAAAGAAGAAGCACTGAAGCATCAACGGCCATTGTCTAATATTGTCTTTATGGGCACAGGCGAGCCTTTGGATAATTTTGATAATTTATTTAAAGCGATTAAATGGATTAATTCTCCGCAAGGGATTGGCATTGGCGCACGTCATATCACGATATCGACGGTGGGTTTGGTTCCACGTATTAAAGAATTGGCCAGTCAAAATTTGCAAATCGAATTAGCCATCTCATTACACGGTTATGACAATGAATCCCGTAATGTGCTGATGCCCGTTAACCGTAAATACCCTTTTGATGAACTCATTGATGCCTGCCGTGAATATGGCCAAGCCACCAAGCGTCAAATTACCTTTGAATATATTTTAATTAAAGATGTGACCTGTACAGATAAAGCTATTGCGAGTTTAAAGAAAGCCTTTAAAGGCATTATCTGCAAGATGAATTTAATTCCCTATAATCCCGTCTCTGAATTCGGTCACAAAACTCCTTCCCGCGAAGAAATGTACGCCTTCAAGAATCGCTTAGAAGAATTCGGCGTCCATGCCACCATTCGCACCCCACGCGGACGTGATGTGGCTGCTGCCTGTGGGCAGTTGCGTCATTTAGCGAATAAAAAATAAGCGTTTAGAGTTTATTTAATTACTAGGAGAAGAGGATTGAATCTTTTCCATCAAGGCTTTCATCTTTGGATTATTGAGAAGCGCTTGGGTTTTGGGATTGGTTTGAATGGCATTCACGTCGCGGTTCGTGACACTTTGAACTAAAGCAGGATCAGAAAGCATTTTCATAATCTCAGGATCATTGGCTAATTCTTGAATATCAGCGAGAGCTTCTGGATTAGACATCAGTTTAGCTTGTGTCTTTTGAAATTGGGCATCCACGTCTTGTTTGGATATTGGCTGAGGCTGCGCAGTATTTGCAGCCGGAGCAATTCCATCCGTACTCGCCACAGACACCACATTCGCGGCATTAATACTAATTTGCCCTAAGTTCTGGGTCTTTACCGTATAAACCCCATTGACCATACTCACAAGTTCACCACGGATTTGAGAACCGTCTTTGAGATTAATGACTTGATCCGCAAGGCTTATGCTTGGGATGATGGCAATCAGTGAGAGGGATAAGATGTGTTTGATCATTAGTTTAAGTTTAACATTCAATGATAGAGATGGCAAGGGTATGCGTTGTAAGTCTTTAGTGTTGCGGGGTCTTTTTGAATAGAGTAAGATCACAGCATATTCGCCGTTAGAATTGATAATAGGTGACGTGATCATGAATGAAAAGTATCTTAATAAAATCGTATTAGGGGATTGTGTCACACATATCCCGAAACTCACAGATAAGAGTATTGATCTGTGTGTGTCCGATATTCCTTATGGCATTTCCCTCGATGAATGGGATGTATTGCATGCCAATACAAATTCTGCATTGCTTGGTCATTCACCCGCCCAACAAGGAAAATCAGCGTTTAAACGAAGAGGCAAGCCCATTAATGGATGGGCACAATCTGATCGCAATATTGGATTAGAGTATCAGCAGTGGTGCCAAGCCTGGGCCACAGATCTTTATCCGAAGATGAAAGATGGTTCATCATTATTTATTTTTGGGGCGAGACGCACTATTCACCGTGTCATTAATGCGTTTGAGGATAGTGGCTTTCTTATTAAAGATATATTGAGTTGGAAAAAACCCGCTGCCCATCATCGTGCTCAACGGGTGAGTATTGTCTTTGAAAAAAGAGGTTTGCTGAAAGAAGCCAAAATGTGGGACGGATGGAGGCTTGGTAATTTAGCCCCTATTTGGGAACCGATTGTGTGGTTTGTGAAGCCTTATAAAATTGGCAGCACAATTACGGATAATATTTTAACAAATCAGGTAGGGGCGATGAATATTGAGGAATGTTTGATCAATGGCTCAAGCCCGACGAACTTATTGGAATTTGGTTTTAGAAAAGATGAACAACGCATTCATGAAGCACAAAAGCCTCTTGATTTAATTGAGTATTTGATCAAGTTATCCTCAAAAGAAGGGCAGATTATTTTAGATCCTTTCATGGGAAGCGGGACGACAGCGGTTGCGGCGAAGAATTTGAAACGGCAGTTTATGGGGATGGAATTAAATCGGGATTATTATGATGATGCGGTGAAGCGGGTTAAGGGAGTGAAGAAATTAGGAAGTGGGAAGAAGGGTGTGAGTAAATGATTGAGGTGGAGACAAAACTTTGACAAAGAGGGTGTGGGGTGGTATATTGGCCGTCTTAAAATTTTGGGTGTGGTATAAATAAAGTTCTTTAGATGAGTAGGTAATAGTATATCCGGGGAATTGTTCACGGGGCTCGCACCTGAACCGAAAAGCGGTTCAGGTGCGGCCCCAATTCTTTCTGGATTTATTTGAAAAAGATATTTTAGGAAAATTGGGGCCGTAGCTCAGTTTGGGAGAGCGCTTGCATGGCATGCAAGAGGTCAGGGGTTCGATCCTCCTCGGCTCCACTTTTTTAAGAAGGAAATCTACGCTGTCCCGCTACGCCCTACGGGCTCCGGGGACAGCTCGAGCTTTTCTAGAAGTAATTCTGTTAGTTTTGAGGGAGCTCTTCGCTGGGGTGGCGGAACTGGTATACGCGCTAGTCTCAAAAACTAGTGACTTCACGGTCGTGAGGGTTCGATTCCCTCCTCCAGCACTTTTGTTTGTCATTCCCGAATGTCTTTGTCGGGAATCCATTTTATATTGTCAACCATGTCTCATTCCTATGGTTGACATTTCATTTTCTCCCCATTAAAATAACCCCATGAAATCCATTTATTTAGACCACGCCGCCACAACGCCGTGCGACCCTGCTGTTATTGACGCCATGAAGCCTTATTGGACGGATGTGTTTGCGAATGCCAATAGTCCTCATCGGGCAGGGCAAACAGCGAACAAAGCTTTGGCGGATGCGCGGTTCTTATTAGCATCTTTACTGGGCGTCACCGATAAAGAAATTGTCTTTACCTCTGGAGCAACGGAAGCAAATAATCATGTCATTCGTGCTTTGGTTCAGTCTTTCAAACAACCTTGCCACATCATTACTTCTCACTTAGAACATCATTGCATCGTTCAACCACTTCAGTATTTGCAAGCCCAAGGCTTGGTTGATATCACCTGGATTCATCCTGATAGTCAGGGTGTGATTGACCCCGAACATATTAAGATGGCGATTAAACCATCGACAAAACTTGTTATTGTTCAACATGCCAATAATCAAATCGGAACAGTGCAGTCGATACCGATGATTGGCAAAATATGCCGTGAGGCTAAAGTTTTCTTCTTAGTCGATGCTGTTCAAACAATTGGCCATCAGCCTGTTAATTTATTGGACTTAGGATGTGATTTTGCAACGATGTCCGCACATAAGTTTTACGGCCCTAAAGGAATCGGCGCTTTATATATTCGTCACGGCGTTAAACTTGATGGATGGATATTAGGTGGAGATCAAGAGCGTTCCCGACGGGCGGGTACGGTGAATGTTCCCGGTGCAGTGGGTATGGCTCATGCGTTGAAAATAGCTTGTGAGCGCATGCGTGATGATCATATGCGCGAATGCAAATTACGGGACTCATTGATTTCTCAAGTCATCACTAATATCGACGGAGCTTCTTTAAACGGTCATCGTCAACAACGTTTGGCGAATAATGTGAACTTTGCTTTTGAAGGTATTGATAGCGAACAATTGCTAACGGCATTAGATATGGTGGGCATTTATGCGTCCATGGGTTCAGCGTGTACATCGGGGCGTTTAGAACCATCACACGTTTTAAAAGCAATTGGCCTTTCCGATGCCTTGGCCCTAGGGTCTTTACGCTTGACTCTTGGCCGCATGACCACTCAACAAGATATTGATGATACAGCCAAACATCTTTTTGAATCTGTCCATCAACTACGTTTATCTAAGTAATGGCTTTAGCACAAATTATTCAATTCTTACGTGAGCATAAAGGGTACATGTCCGGCGAGGAAATGAGCCGTCAGTTAAACATGACCCGTGCGGCCATTTGGAAACACATGCATCATTTGCGTGAAATGGGTTATGAAATTGAAGCTGTTCCGCATTTAGGTTATCGACTCACATCATCTCCCGATAAATTAATTCCTAATGAAATACAGTATGGCTTAAAGACAAAATCTTTTGGTTGGCATTTGATTTCATTTGAAAGCATTGAATCGACGATGGATGAAGCGTTTCGTTTAGGGATGGAAGGATTGGCTGAAGGAGCTGTCATTTGTGCAGAGACTCAGACCAAAGGCCGTGGGCGTTTAGGACGTGCGTGGATATCGCCGAAGGGTAAGGGGCTGTACTTCTCTTTAATCTTACGCCCACAATTATCACCAACACAAATGTCCCAATTAACATTAATGGCTGCCGTGGCATTAGCTGAGGCTATTAGTGAACAAACACACGTCGATGTTAAGATCAAATGGCCCAATGATCTCTTAGTCGACGGGAAAAAAGTAGCAGGGATATTAACCGAGCTTCGTGCTGAGAGTGATCAAATGAAGTTTGTGGTGTTGGGTGTTGGTATTAATGTGAATAGCACAGCCAGTCAATTAATTGATACAGCTACATCTTTGAAAATAGAACAAGGCCAAACCATCGACCGTGTTCAATTATTCCAGCATATTTTATTGTCCTTAGAGCAATGGTACAAAGTCATTCATCAAGGGCATTTTGACAAAGTCTTAAGCCGATGGAAAACATTAAGTGCTACTTTAAATCAACGCGTTAAAGTGGCTGATGTCGCGGGTTCTATTGAAGGCGTGGCAGTTAATATCGACGACGATGGGGCTTTACTGGTGAAGAAAGACAATGGCCAAGTGGTGCGTAAATTAGCGGGTGATGTTACTTTATTACGCCCAGCAAAGAAGAAGTCGGCATGATGAATGATTTTCTAACCACAGATTTGAATGCATTAAAACAAGAGCATCGTTACCGTCAATTGCGTGAGGTCGAAAGCCCGATGGGTCGTGTCATCTTACGTGATGGCAAAGAGGTATTAAATTTTTGTTCCAATGATTATTTAGGTTTAGCCAATGACCCACGTTTAATTGTGGCAGCCCAACAGGGTTTAACACGGTATGGAGTTGGCAGTGGGGCATCGCGTTTAGTGTCAGGTCATATGACGGCGCATGCGACTTTAGAGAAGAACCTTGCTCAATTAAAATCTACGGAAGCAGCACTTGTATTCTCGACGGGTTACATGGCTAATTGTGGTATTATCAGCGCTTTAGTTGGCCGTGACGATGTGGTTTTCTCAGACCGTTTGAATCATGCCTCAATTATTGATGGGGTAATCTTAAGTCGTGCGAAATTAGAACGCTATCCGCATGTGGATATGAAGGCATTGGAAGATTTGCTTAAAGGCACACCTATTACCAAGCGTAAGTTAATTGTTACAGATAGCGTGTTTAGTATGGATGGGGATTGTGCGCCATTGCATGAATTAGTAGCCTTAGCGAAAAGATACAAAGCCATGCTCATGGTCGATGAAGCGCATGGTTTTGGTGTGTTAGGAAAAAACGGAGCAGGACTCGTCGATGAATTAGGTTTTCACGCGGATGTCGATATTCAAATGGGGACATTGTCGAAAGCGGCAGGATGCTTTGGGGCTTATGTGGCAGGATCTCAATCATTGATTCATTATTTAATTAATCATGCGCGCTCATTTATTTACACAACAGCATTACCACCCGCGATTGCCGAAGCGGCTAATTGTGCCATTGATATTATCCGCGCCAATCAAGAACAGCGCACACAGCTTATGGCAAATGCGACCTATTTACGTCAGCAATTAAATGCCTTAGGTTTTAATACATTACAGTCAACAACACCTATTATTCCGATTGTCGTCGGTGAAGCAAAGCGTGCTGTTGAATTAAGCCAACGTTTATTAGAAAAAGGCATTTTCGTTCAAGCCATACGTCCACCCACCGTGCCTGAAGGTAGTTCACGGCTACGCGTGACCGTCATGGCCACACATACACGGGAAGATTTGGATTATTTTATTCAATGCATGAAAGTTCATACACTATGACAATGTTCAAATCACACCGCGGCCTTCAATACAATTACACCTTAGTCGGTGAAGGTCAGACATTATTATTTATCCATGGTTTTGCTGGATCATCAACGTGGTGGAAGAATCAAGTTGATTTCCTCAAACAAGACTTTCAAGTCTTAACCATTGATTTGCCAGGTCATGGTCAAAGTGGATGGATGCCCGTGACGCCGCGCGACATTGCCATGGACTTAGCTCAATTGATTAAGTTCTTACATCTGAATCAGATTAATGTTATTGCCTCGTCGATGGGAGGGCTCATTGCCTTTGAACTTCACCGTCAACTTCCCAGTGAAGTCATGCGCATGTCATTTGTTGGATCGTTACCTAAATTATCCAAAGCCCCCGGCTATGCGGCAGGGCTTGATGTAGAAAAGATTCGCACCTTAAGTAATCAATTCGACGGCAATTATGCCGGCATTTTAGATATTTTCTTCCGTTCTTTATTCACCATGCATGAGCGTGATAGCGATGCATTTAAAGTGGTCAAAGAAATTCGTGCAGCGGATGCATTGCCACAGCGTGAAGCTCTTAAATATTTCTTAGATATTATCGAGACCTATGATTTGCGTGACCGTATTTCATCGATTATTTGCCCATTGCAATTTATCCGAGGCAAAGAAGATTATATTTGCACCCAAGAGGCGTTGGACTGGGTGAGTGAGCATACCTACAATGCCCGTTTTGATGTGATGGATAAATGTGGGCATTTGCCATTCTTAACCGATGTCGTCGAGTATAACCGTCTTTTGGAAGATTTTCTCTTAAGCTAATTATGTTAAACGCCCTTCACAATAAAATCCGCGAAGCCTTTAGCCGTTCATCCGATCGCTATGACATACTCGCCAGTTTACACCGCGAAATTGGTCGCGAGATGATGGGGAAATTAATTGAAGCTCCTGCGATCAATACCGTTCTTGATATTGGATGCGGAACAGGCTATGTGGCCCATAAAGCTAAGGTGTATTTTTCATATTCTCATGTCATTGGTCTAGATTTTGCACCAGGCATGATTGCCAAGGCGCATGAGAAATATGACGACATTAATTTCGTTAATGCCGACGCATTACATTTGCCATTTCGTAATCAAAGTATTGATTTAGTCGTCTCCAATTTAGCCTATCAATGGATAAGCCCATTAGAGCAAGGCTTTAAAGAAATCAAACGTGTCCTTTCCCCAAAGGGCACAGTTGCACTAACATTATTTGGTCAAGCCACCTGTATGGAATTAATGGAAAGTTTAGAATCAGTTGGAATTAAGCCTAAGCGTCGATTGCCATCGCTTGACGAAGTGAAAGAAGCCATGCACGCCGCAGGTTTCAATAATGTCGAACTCGACTATGAACGCATTCAAATTCAATTCCATGATTTGCGCGAGCTCTTAGGTTGGCTTAAAGAAATTGGTGCTAATCATTTACCCGTCGATGGTTTCTTAGGAAAACAAAAATTCCTCAATGCCGATGCCTATTACCATAAAACCTATCCCTATCATCATGGCATTAGCGCCACATTCGAAGTCATTTGGGTTAAAGCATAATATGGCCCCACGATTAATTTATATCACTGGCACAGACACTGGTGTGGGAAAGACAATTGCTACTGCCGCCATTGCTTTATCATTGCGTCAGCAAGGTTTAAAAGTCGGTGTCATCAAGCCTGTGCAATGCGCCGGTGATGATGCCGCATGGCTTAAGAAAACATTAGAACTACCTCAACCGTTAAGTATCATCAATCCCATTTACGCCAAAGAACCATTATCGCCGCATTTTGCCTTAAGACGTGCGCGTCGACAATTCAAATTATCTCTTATACAAAGTTCATTAAAGGCATTTGACGATTATGATGTGGTGCTTTTAGAAGGAGCAGGAGGCTTGCTTGTTCCCTTAAGTGATAATTATACGAATGCGAATTTAGCCCAAGACCTCAATGCGGAGTTAATCATCGTCTCCCGACGGGGATTAGGGACGATCAATCATACGCAATTAACAATTAATGCCGCAGCGCATCACGGACTTTCTATCATTGGCCTTATTTTCAATGATGCCCAACCTACAGCAAAGTCCATCCCTGTCAGCACAAATCCCAATGAGATTAAGCGTATGACCGGTGTGCCGGTCATTGCTCAAATTCCATTTATTAAAAATGTATCACGCCCCAAATTACTCAATCACGTCAAAGATTTTCATTGGCCTAAGACAACAAAAGCAAATGAAACACTTCAACTTAAAGAATTAGATAAGAAATATATTTGGCATCCATTTACTCAAATGAAAGATTGGTTAGCGGATAGCGAACAACCATTGGTGATTAACCGGGCAAAGGGTGTGTATCTTTACGATACCGATGGTAAGAAATATATCGACGGAGTTTCATCATTGTGGGTCAATGTGCATGGCCATGGTCATCCTCATATTGATCGTGCCATTAAACAACAAGTCGATAAATTAAGCCACTCCACATTTTTAGGCTTATCTCATGATCCAGCGATTAAGCTCGCCGAAGAATTAATTCATATTGCCCCCAAAGGATTATCCAAAGTTTTTTATTCCGACAATGGTTCAACTGCCGTTGAGATTGCATTAAAACAAGCCTATCAGTATTTCCAAAATACCGGACAACCGAAGAAACAAACCTTGGTTCATTTAACCAATTCCTATCACGGCGATACCTTAGGCAGTGTGAGTGTGGGAGGTATTGCTTTATTTCATCAGGTCTATCGCGGTTTAATTTTCAAGACCCATGGTTTACCAGGTCAAGGCAAGGAGACTGTTAAAGCATTTGAGGCCTATTTAAAAAAGAATGCCACAACAACCGCTGCCCTTATTATCGAACCTTTGGTTCAAGGGGCTGCTGGCATGCTTATGTGGCCTCGGGGTGTATTAAAGAAATTTAGGCAGTTGTGTACGCAGTACAATGTTTTCCTTATTGTCGATGAAGTCGCAACAGGCTTTGGCCGTACAGGCACGATGTTTGCATGCGAACATGAGGGGGTCACGCCAGATTTCTTATGTATAGCCAAAGGGATTACCGGCGGGTATTTGCCATTAGCAGCTACCCTTACGACGCAGAAAATTTATGATGGGTTTTGTTTTGACTATAAAGATTTTAAGACATTTTTCCATGGCCACACCTATACAGCCAATCCTTTAGCCTGTAGTGCGGCCTTGGCAAATCTCGCTATTTTCCGTAAAGAACAGACATTGGCCCAATTGGCCCCTAAGATAAAACATTTGGCTAAAAGCCTTAAAATGTTTTATAATTTACCCTCTGTCGCCGATGTCCGCCAGCTCGGTTTTATGGTTGGTATCGAATTAAAAGGCCGTCTTAATGACCGCATCGGCGCCAAAGTATGCCAAAGGGCAAGGCAGTATGGCGTGATCATAAGGCCTTTAGGAAATGTCATTGTCCTTTTGCCGCCTTTGTCGATCACGACAGAAGAATTGAATAAATTAATAAACGCGACGTTTCAAGCGATTAAAGATTATGAATAAAACACCAAAAACAGTTTATGTAGCAATGAGCGGCGGGGTCGATTCCTCCGTTGTAGCCGGGATGATGAAAGAAGCCGGGCACAATGTGGTGGGGGTCACCATGTGCTTTAACATCACACATCCAAATTCCACCAAGCCTTCGTGCTGTGGTATCGACGGTATTGGCGATGCCAAACGTGCTGCTCAAATTTTAGATATTCCCCACTATGTGTTTAATTTTGCCGCAGACATTAATGATTTTATCATCGAAGATTTCGTGAATGAATATTTAAGTGGCCGCACACCTAATCCGTGTGTGCGTTGCAATCAACATTTAAAATTTGGAACCCTGTACAATAAAGTCAAAGCTCTCGGCGCCGACTATATTGCAACAGGCCATTACGGAAAAATTGATCTTAATCCCACGAGCAATGCATTCGAATTAAGAAAAGCCGATGATCCTAAAAAAGATCAATCGTATTTCCTCTACAGCATGAAAAAAGAAACATTACCGTCAGTATTATTTCCTTTAGGTGGCATGACTAAAGGTGAAGTGCGTGATCTCGCCCGTAAATATAATTTAAATACGGCTGATAAACCCGAAAGCCAAGACATTTGTTTTGTGCCTCCTGAAGGGTATAAGAAATTTATCATTGACCGTGTCGGTGAATCAGTGATGGTACCTGGTGATTTTATCGACGACACTGGTCGTGTGGTCGGTCAACACAAGGGTATTGCCAATTACACCATTGGTCAACGTGATAAACTCGGCATTGCCTTAGGCTATCCTGTCTACGTGCATCGCATTGACCGTACGAAAAATGCCGTCTATGTCGGTAATTTATCAAAGCTCTATTCTAAAGGTTTAATCGCTGGCCAAGCCAATTGGGTCAGCATGGAAATTCCTAAAGAAACCATAGAAGTCAGCGCCCGCATCCGTTATAATTCTCCAGAAGTCAAAGCGTATTTAACAGCCATCGATGAACACACCGTTCAAGTAGAATTCGATGCACCACAAAAATCGGTGACCCCAGGCCAATCAGCGGTCTTTTATCATGGGGATGTGGTGTTAGCTGGGGCGATTATTGATCAGCCCATCGCTTGCTCGACGCAAGAATTGCCTGCAAATCTGAATTTGAATTAAAGTCACCTGACTTTAATTTTAAGAAGAGAAACTTTAACGGAGGGTCTCATGATACGTTTCATTTGTTTAAGCCTTTGCCTCATTCTCACGACTACCTTAGCTTTGGCTGGTCCAAATCCTGCACGTCAACAAGCCCAAACACGCGGTACCGAACCTCCAGCAGAAGGTGTATGGCATGTCTATGACCGTAAAGGTACTCTAATCCGTGAAGAAAATTACAAAGCTTATCGCATCGACGGTATCGTCAAGAATTTCTATCCCTCAGGGACGGTAAAGTCCATTGCCAATTATGTGGATAATTCCCGCCAAGGCCCAAGCAAGACATTTTATGAAAGTGGTACCTTAGAAAGCCAAATGAACTATATCAATAATAATATTGAAGGTTTGGTTATTTCTTACTATGACAGCGGCGAGTTGAAAAGCGAAACTTATTATAGCAATGGTCAATTAGATGGGGATAGCAAAGAGTATTTTAAGAATAAGCAATTAAAACGCAGTGCCCGTTATGAGAATGGTGTTTTACAAGGTAATGTGCTTAATTACGACGAGAAGGGTGATTTAACAACACAAGAACAATATAATAAGGGTCAATTAATTGGCCGTTCTAACGCCGAGCCACTTACCCCGTTGACATCAAAGCCTGTTGAGCCGCCACCGGTTGAAGCGCCATTACCCGTTAAGGAAGTAACACCACCAACACCACCCGCTGATAAACCAGTAGACAAGCCCGCGGATAAAGCTCCTGAACCACCCGCTGGCACGTAGTCTGTTTTTTAAGTTTAAGATGAAATCATAAAGGGCAGGCTAATCTAGCCTGCCCTCATTGTTGTTAAGAAGAAAGGTATAAAGCAATGATTGGATTAAATACGACAAACTTGAATCAATTTATTACTGACGCAGAATTAAAAGGCTTATGGCCTGCCATTGACAAGGCCCATCATGACTTGCATGGTAAAAAGGGTAAGGGCAGTGAATTTACCGGCTGGGTAGATCTCCCGTCTCAAATTCCTGATAGTTTAATTGATGAATTAATGGCTTTAGGCCGTGACGTTCAATCTTATTCTGATTGCATTGTCTCTATCGGTATTGGTGGATCCTACTTAGGTATTCGCGCCACCGTCGAGTTTTTAGGTGGAATGACCAAGTTACCCATTTATTATGCCGGTCATCACATGTCGAGCGTTGAACTCTATCAATTGCTTGAAACATTAAAAACGAAAAGACCAACAGTCGTGGTCATTTCCAAATCAGGAACAACCACAGAGCCAGCCATTGCTTTTCGTGCCATCAAACAATTGCTTGAATCAAAATACTCCAAAGAAGAATTATCCAAACGCATTATTGGTGTAACTGATGCCGCCAAAGGTGCTTTAAGAAAATCTGTGAATCAAAATGGCTACCGTTCTTATGTTATCCCCGACGATGTGGGTGGCCGCTATTCTGTATTAACTCCCGTTGGATTAGTTCCTTTAGCCTTAGCAGGGATTGATATTAAATCCTTAGTAGAAGGGGCGCGTGCAGGACAAAAAGAATACGGCGTCTTAAGTCCTGATAATACCTGTTACCGTTATGTCGCCATTCGCAATGCCTTATACCGCAAGGGTAAGAAAATTGAAGTCATTGCCTCATTTTATCCTCAAATGTTCTTTGTCGCTGAATGGTTTAAGCAATTATTTGGTGAAAGCGAAGGCAAAGAAGGCAAAGGTATTTTTCCAGCATCATTGATTATGTCGACGGACTTACACTCCATGGGCCAAATGATGCAAGAAGGGGAACGTACTTTATTTGAAACATTCATCATGATTGATAAACAAGCGCATGATGTGACTGTCCCATCTGATGCTCAAGACATTGATGGATTTAATTATGTGGCCGGAAAGACGTTTGATTATGTGAATAAAAAAGCCTATGAAGGTACAGCAGCCGCGCATACCGAAGGTGGCGTCCCTAATTTAACAATCAACTTATGCAAAGCCGATGCGTTTCATTTAGGTCAATTGTATTATTTCTTTATGAAAGCCTGCGGGATTTCTGGGTATGTCTTGGGAGTTAACCCCTTTGATCAGCCAGGGGTTGAGGCATATAAGAAGAAGATGTTTGCGTTGTTGGGGAAGACATAAAAGACAAAAACCACTCAGGTTATCTGGGTGGTTCTTGCAAGGGGATAGGCCTCAAACTTGCTTTCGCTATCCTTGACCCTCCTTGTCTACACTTCTAGTATAGTACAATGAGCTTTGAAATGCAAATTTCCTAATTACCATAAGCTATTAATTCATAGGTATTTATGAGCTTGGAAAAAAATAGTTTTGAAATCATTATTAAAGTACGCCATTTAAAAAAGACCTACCGTAGCAATAATGGCGGATCTGCAAGTCTTGTTCATGCCCTTAATGATTTAAGTCTCAATGTGCGCCGTGGTGAAATATTAGGCATATTGGGGCCTAATGGCGCTGGCAAAACAACTCTCTTAAATAGTCTTTCTACTCTATTATTACCGGATAGCGGAACAATTGAGATGATGGGGATTGAAACAGTCCCGAAAAATTTCAATCAGATCCGCCAGTTGATTAACATGTCATCGGGTTATCCCAATTATCCGTGGGTCTTAACTGTCCGGGAAAATTTGCGTTTTTATGGGCGTCTGTATGGATTATGCGATGCAGCTTTAGAAAATAAAGTGAATGAGGTCATGGGCTTATTTGAATTAATGCCTTTTGCCGACCGTCGCTTTGATGAATTATCTTCAGGAACTAAACAACGTTTATCATTGGCTAAAGCCTTACTCAATGATCCTAAGATTATCTTCCTTGATGAACCCACCATTGGTTTAGATCCGGATGTGGCGCTTAAAACCCGCGATGTCATCTTGGATGTATTGCGTGCCAAAGGTGTAACTGTTTTACTCACTAGTCATAATATGGATGAAGTAGAAGCCATGTGCGATAGAGTGGCGTTTATTAAAGCAGGGCGTATATTAAAATTATCCACCATTGATGAGTTAAAGAAATTCCATAATACCGACGATCTTGAGAAAGTATTTATTGCTTTAGCCAGTAGCACCGATCAACAATCTGATGTGACAAATAGCGACACCGATAAAGTCGCGCATATCACATTGCCCAACGTGTCATTGGTAACTCAAGTGAAGTTATGGTTCAATCGCGTGCGGGCGTTTAGTGAACGTAATTTTTTATTTGCGGTACGTAATCTATTTGTGATGACGGATGTATTATTTTGGCCATTGATTAGTTTACTATCGATTGGCTTAATGGCCAAGTTTGTGAATTTAGGTGAGGCCACCATGGCTTTTGTCATGACGGGAACGATTGCCGCGGGTGTATTACAAATTACGCAATTGGACGTGGGTTACACCGTGCTTTATGAATTATGGTCCAAAAGCCTTAAACACACCATGCTTACCCCTGTATCAGAAAGTGAAGGGGTGATCGGCACATGGGTCACCGGGATTGTGCGTGGGGGATTTGTGTTTATTTTTTTAATGGTTGCCGCCATGATGTGGTTTGGGTTTAAACCAGCAGCATTACTCCCTAATATGTTATTTCTCGTCGGACTTTATGTTAGTGCTTTACTCTTAGGCATGATGGTCAATATGCTCATTCTTTCATTTGGCCAAAAAGTAGAAATCACGGCCTGGATGTTTGCCCATCTATTTATGATCATTTGCGGGATTTATTATCCCATCGAAATACTCCCAACATTCTGGAAGTTTGTCGCTGAATTGATTCCTATTACATATTTCTTAGAATATTACCGCGAATCATTCGGTTTTGTGGCGATTCATCAATATCCGCTGCTTAAAGGATTTGCCTTAACAGCAATTTATTTTGTGTTAGGATTATGGGGATTAAGAAGAGCTTATACACGTGCCAGGCGGCGCGGGGTTATTATTCGCATGTCAGAATAGGAGAATATATGGGCCGTATTGGAATACCCGAATTGATTTTGATTTTAGCCGTGTTTTTATTATTCTTTGGAGCAAAGCGATTACCTGAAATTGGGGCC
>JACCDG011794315.1_pt1 | contig 18917 bp, 21 predicted proteins | sample 7442471 | NCBI WGS metagenome assembly JACCDG01 (sample SAMN15323444, study PRJNA562643) | freshwater metagenome | isolation source: river surface water | place: USA:Blue River Watershed | collected 2017-08-17 | reverse complement strand
GGTTGGCCGTCCGCGATGTAGCGTTCCACCAGGGCTTTGAGCAATAACTTGGCACGGTCGTCGAGCATCTGGCCATTTTAATGATGTAATTTGCACATGAGATCCAAATTCCGTCACGCTGCGCTCTTTGGCAAGTACCACACCACCGCCCACGGCGGGGGGTTGGAGAGCTCACGGCGGGTGCTGGACGATGTGGCCCAATTTTTAACGCGGCAAGGCTGCGATGTCGTGCTGGATAAAGAAACAGCCCTGCACACCGGTCTGAGCCAGTACCCGATGCTGGAGATGCAAGAGATCGGCAAGCAGTGCGATTTGGGCATCGTGATTGGTGGCGACGGCACCATGCTGGGCATTGGCCGCCAAATGGCCCGCTACGCCCTGCCCCTGATCGGTATCAACCAAGGGCGCTTGGGCTTCATCACCGACATTCCCTTCCAATGTTACCTGGATGTGTTGCAGCCCATGCTGCAGGGCAACTACCAAACCGAAGACCGCAGCCTGCTGCAAGCCCACGTGGTGCGTGATCAGCGCGTGGTGTTCAGCGCCTTGGCTATGAACGATGTGGTGGTCAACCGAGGCGGCACTTCGGGCATGGTGGAGTTGCGCGTTGAAGTCGATGGCCGCTATGTGTCTACCCAGCGCGCCGACGGCCTGATCATCGGCACACCCACGGGCTCGACCGCTTATTCCTTGTCCGTGGGGGGCCCGCTGATGCACCCCTCCATTGGTGGCTGGGTCATGGCACCCATTGCTCCACACACTTTGTCAAACCGCCCGATCGTTTTGCCCGAATCGTCCGAGATCAGCATCGAAATTGTGGCGGGCCGCTATGTCAGTGCCAATTTCGACATGCAGTCATTGGCCGAACTCATGCTGGGCGACAAAATCAAAGTGCAGCGCTCTGAACACCAAGTGCGCTTTTTGCATCCTGCAGGCTGGAATTACTTTGACACCCTGCGCAAAAAAATGCATTGGAATGAGGGCTTGTAAACCGTGGCACTGACGCACATCACCTTGCGCGACTTTGTGATCGTCCAAGCGCTGGAGTTGGATCTGCAAAGTGGCTTCAGTGTGCTGACCGGCGAGACCGGTGCTGGCAAATCTATTTTGATCGATGCTGTGCAACTGGCACTGGGCGCACGCGCTGAATCGGGCGTGGTGAGAGAAGGGGCGCAGCGGTGCGAAGTGTGCGCAGAATTTGAGCCTACGCCAGCGATACAGGCATGGCTTGAAGAGGCTGGTTTTGAAACTTCATCCGAGTTGCTGCTCCGCCGCACGGTCGACAACACCGGAAAAAGCCGTGCTTGGATCAATGGCAGCCCTGCCACCGCCGCACAACTGCGCGAGCTGGGTGAGCAACTGATTGATATCCATGGGCAACACGCTTGGCAAAGCCTGACGCGTCCAGAAGCTGTGCGCGGCCTGCTCGATGCTTATGCGGGCATTGACGCCAAGCCGCTCAAAGCAGCTTGGCAGACCTGGCGACAGGCCTTGCAAAATTTGGCCGACGCGCAGCAAGCGCAAAGCACTTTGGCCAACGAACGCGAGCGACTGGCGTGGCAAATTGGCGAGCTGGAAAAGCTCAACCCGCTGGATGGCGAATGGCAAGACCTGAGCACCCAACACAGCCGTTTGGCCAATGCCCAAGCCCTGATGGATGGCGCCAACCAAGCGGTGATGCTGCTTGAAGGTGACGACTCGGGCGGTGCAGTGCGCCATTTGTCGCGGGCCATTCAGACGCTGCAATCGTTGGGCCAGTTTGAGCCCGAGTTCAATGCCTTGGCCGATGTTTTGACTTCGGCGCAAGCCCAAGCCGAAGATGTGGCCCACAGTCTGAATGCCTATTTGCGCAAGACCGATCTGGACCCAGATCAATTGAGCCAACTCGACGAGCGCATGGGTCTTTGGCTGTCCTTGGCGCGCCGCTACAAAAGAACCCCAGACGAGCTGCCCCACACACTGCAAACGTGGCGACAAGAGCTGGCCCAACTCGATGCGGCTGCCGATTTGGAGGGTTTGCAAAAAACCGCCTCAGCCGCCGAAGCCGCTTTCGTCAAAACAGCCAAAGCTGTCTCTCGGCAGGGTCAGCAAGCAGCGCAACCCTTGTCCAAAGCCATCAGCCATGCGATGCAACAACTGGGCATGCAAGGTGGGCGCTTTGAAGTGCAGATGCAAGCCTTGGAAACCCCTGCTCAGCATGGGCTTGAAGACATCGGTTTTTTGGTCGCTGGTCACGAAGGCAGCACTCCACGACTGGTCGGCAAAGTTGCATCGGGCGGCGAACTCTCGCGCATTGCGCTGGCCATTGCGGTCACGACCAGCGAACTGGGCCAAGCCGGCACCCTGATTTTTGACGAAGTGGACTCGGGCGTAGGCGGCGCCGTAGCCGAAACCGTGGGCCGCTTGATGAAACAGCTGGGGCAACACCGGCAAGTGCTGGCAGTGACGCACTTGCCCCAGGTTGCCGGGTGTGCCGACCAACATTTGTTGGTCAGCAAAGCAGCTGTTCAGGGGCAAGTCAGCAGCCAAGTGCGACCCGTCAAAGGCGAAGAGCGCGTGAGCGAAATTGCCCGCATGTTGGGTGGCGAAAAGCTGTCGGCCACCACCTTGGCCCATGCCCGCGAAATGTTGGGCCAACACGTTTGACCATGGACATTATTCTGATCACCGGCATGTCCGGATCTGGCAAATCAGTCGCACTCAACGCGCTGGAAGACGCCGGCTATTACTGTGTAGACAACTTGCCGCCCGAGTTGTTAATTCCATTTGTGCGGCTCGAAGAGCAACCAAAAGAGCAACGACTGGCCATTGCGACTGATGTCCGCAGCGCCAACTCTCTGCATTTGCTGCCTGAGCAAATTGTCTTGTTGCGCGACATGGGCATGACCGTGAAATCGGTGTTCTTGGATGCCAACTCCGACACCTTGCAAAGGCGTTACTCAGAGTCGCGCCGCAAACACCCGCTGTCGGGTGGCAGCAAGTCGCAAAGCGACAAGGCGCTGCTTGAAACTATTCAATTCGAGCGCGAACTGCTGTCTGATTTGCGCGAACGCGCACACGTGATCGACACCAGTTTGCTGCGTTCGGCGCAACTGCAAACCTATATCAAAACCTTGGTCAACGCCCCCACGGCGCAATTGACTTTGGTATTTGAATCTTTCGGCTTCAAGCGCGGCATTCCCTCAGATGCGGACTATGTTTTCGACATCCGCATGCTGCCCAACCCGCACTACGAAAGTGATCTCAAAGCCTTGACAGGCCGCGATGCGCCGGTGCAAGACTATTTGCGACAGTCAGAAGAGTTTGTGCAAATGCAGTTGCAAATTGAAGGGTTTCTCAAGCAGTGGATTCCCGCCATTGAGCGCGATCACCGCAGCTATGTCACGGTGGCCATTGGCTGCACGGGTGGGCAACACCGCTCGGTGTTCATGGTGGAGCAACTGGCAAAAAACTTCAGCGCCCGCTGGCTCACCCTGAAACGCCACCGCGAACTCGACGCGCTGCAATAAGCCACGCGGCTCTGAACGACAGAACAAGTCGCTCGCCAGCAGTTGCGCTCACTCTGACAGCAAGGTTCTGATGGGCGCTGGCAAACCCAAGTCAGGCCAAGCCTCTGCAGACACCCACTGACCTTCACAAGCCGGCGAGTCTTTTGCGCTGCCGGTCATCCGCACGGGGTGCAAGTGCAAATCGCGGTGCGTTAAGACATGCTTCCATGGCGCGATATAGGGCCCAGCCTGCCCTTGCGGCCAAGCGGCCAGCAACTGGGCTTCGGTGTCAAAAACTGGCAAGCTGAACAACCCCGCCCAAATGCCTTTGTCCGGCCTTTTTTGCAACCACACCTGGCCTTTTGCATTGACTGCCCACAGCAACCACAAAGTGGCACTGGTGCGCTTGAGTTTTTTGGTCTTCACCGGATAGGCCAGCGGCTTGCCTTGTTCTTTGGCTTGACAAATGGCACTCACGGGACACACCTCGCACTGCACCTTGCGGGGCAAGCACACGGTGGCGCCCAAGTCCATCAAAGCTTGGGTGTAACGCGGCATGTCCTTGGGTTTGTCAGGCAATAAATCTTGCGCCAGTGACCACAGGGCTTTTTCATTTTTCTGCAACGCCAAGTCTTCAGCGAAGCCGAGCACACGGGTCAGCACGCGTTTGACATTGCCGTCCAAAATAGCGGCACGCTCTTGAAAGCAAAACGCCGCGATGGCTGCCGCCGTGGACCGCCCGATGCCAGGCAAGGTTTGCAAGAGTTCAGCTTGCTTTGGAAATTGCCCACCGAATCGGGCCACCACTTCTTGCGCGCACTTGTGCAAATTGCGCGCACGGCTGTAGTAACCCAAGCCGCTCCACAGCGCCAGCACATCGTCTTGCGGCGCTGCTGCCAGCTCAGCCACGGTGGGAAACCGTGCCAAAAACCGGGGGAAGTAATCCAGCACGGTGCTCACTTGCGTTTGCTGCAACATGATCTCGGACAACCAGACGCGGTAAGGGTCTTGGGTGTTTTGCCAAGGCAAGCTTTGCCGGCCATGCAGACGCTGCCAGTCCACCATGGTGCGGGCAAATTCCGGTGGCAACACGCTCATGGTTTCTGACATTGCGGGCAATAAAAGGTGGAGCGCTGGCCTTGTACCAACGACCGTATGGGCGTCTCACAGACGCGGCAGGGCTCTCCTGCACGCCCATAAACAGAAGCTTCCAGCTGAAAGTAGCCGGTTCGACCTTCCGCGTTGACAAAATCTTTCAGCGAACTGCCGCCTTGCATCACCGCGCGGTTCAGCACCTGCACAATGGCCGAGTGCAAGCGCTCAATGCGCGGGCGTGACAAGCGCGCGGCCTTGGTGGTGGGCCGAATGCGCGCCAAAAACAAGCTTTCAGACGCGTAGATATTGCCCACGCCGACAACCACATCGCCCGCCAACAACACCTGCTTGATGGCGGACTGGCGCTTTTTCAGGGCCTCGGCAAAAGTAGAAACATCAAACTGACCGTCCAAGGGCTCTACACCCAGACGGCCCAACAGTTTTTGGGCTTCGGGGGCGCTTTCAGAAGCGGCCCACACCACGGCGCCAAAACGTCGCGGGTCGTGCAAGCGCAGTACGCCAAGGTTGGTCACCAAATCCATGTGGTCATGGGGCCCGGCGGCCGCTTGGCTGGGCGCAAAGTTCAAACTGCCTGACATGCCCAAATGCAACAGCAACAGACCTTGGTCGAGATCGAGCAAAAGGTATTTGCCCCTGCGCCGAACCCCCAGCACGGTTCGCCCCACCAGGCTTTGAGGCGTAACTCCGAGCGGCCAGCGCAAGGGCTTGCCCATGTGCATGGCCAAAATTTGGGCGTTGGCAATGCGCTCGGCAAAGCTGCGGCGGGTGACTTCGACTTCTGGGAGTTCTGGCATGCAAAGATCTGACAACAAAGGGCGGCTTTGGCCCTGTGGTGCATGGGTTAAACAGGTGGCTGGATTATGATGGCCCCATGAAATTCTGGTTGCGACTTGCTGTCTTGTCTTCTTGCATGGTTGGTGCTTGGGCGCAGCCTGCGGCACCGCAAGCCGAGTCCACGCCCAAAAAATCGGCACTGGATGCCACACTTTTTTACCAAATCTTGCTGGGTGAATTGACCACCCGCCAAGGCTCGCCGGGCAGCGGCTTTTCGATCATGCTCGACGCCGCACGCAAGTCCAAAGATCCTGCTTTGTTTCAACGGTCTGTGGACATGGCCTTGCAAGCCCGTTCGGGTGAGGCTGCCTTGCAAGCGGCGCAAAGTTGGAAAAAAGAAATTCCAACAGCCACCGAAGCGAGCCGCTATGTGCTGCAAATTTTGTTGGCCTTAAACCGCATTGAAGAAGCCGGCAAAGCGGTGGCGGTGTTGCTGAACGAACTGCCCTTGGATGAACAACCGGGCGCCATTGTCTCGATTCCTCGTCTGTTTGGTGTTTCACAAGACAAAGTGCTGGCGGCTGGCGTGGTCGAAAAAGCGCTCGCCCAATCATTGGCGCAGCCCCAAACCGCCGCTGCCGCCTGGACCACCCTGGGCCGCATGCGCCGCGATGCCGGGCAAAACAACTTGGCCGTGGCTGCCGTTTTAAAAGGGCACGCCGCTGACCCCAAAGCCCCGGGACCATTGATCTTGGCGCTCAGCTTGTTGGCTTCAGAAAAAAGCACGCTCAAGCCGGTGCTCGACGCCGCGATGAAAACCGAGGTCTCGCCCGAATTACGGATGGGTTATTCGCGCGCCTTGCTGAGCTTGCAATTGCCCAAAGAGGCCGGCGCACAACTGACCATCCTCAACAGCAAGCACCCCGAGTTTTTAGACGGCTGGCTGCTGCATGGCCTCATGTTGCTTGAAAACAGCCAGCCCGCTGAGGCGGAAAAACGCCTGACCGAATATGTGCGCCGGGTGGGTTCCAGCCCCAACGCTGATCAACGGGTGGGGCTGTCTGAAGCCCTGATGTCCTTGTCTCAAATCGCCCAAAAGCAAGGCAAGCTGGACCGTGCGAACCAATGGTTGAGCCAAATTCCTGCCGGCACCGACCCCATCAAACTGGCCAGCCGACAAGCCGATTTGCTGGCCCAACAAGGTCGCATGGACGAAGCCAAACGGGTGTTGGCACAAATCAAACCCGCCAACGCCGAGCAAGCCCGGCGCAAAGTTTTGGCCCAGTCCTTCTTGTTGCGCGAGTACCGCGAAACACCAGCGGCCTACGCCTTGGTGAAGGCCGAATTGGCCCAAAAGCCCGACGACTCAGATCTCCTGACCGAATTGGCGCTGCTGTGCGAAAAGCTCAAGCGCTATGACGAAATGGAGACGCTGTTGCGCCAACTCATGGTTCAAAGTCCGCAAGAGGCCCATGCATTCAATGCGCTGGGCTACTCGCTGGCCGACCGCAACATTCGCTTGGATGAAGCGCGTCAGTTGATCGAAAAAGCCGTTCAACTCGCCCCGCAAGACGCCTATATCCAAGACAGTCTGGGTTGGGTTTTGTTCAGGCAAGGCCGCTCTGCCGATGCCCTGCGGATTCTGCAAGCGGCCTACAAAGCCAAACCCGATGCCGAAATTGCCGCCCATTTGGGCGAAGTCCTGTGGGTCATGGGGCAAACACGCGAAGCCGGCAACATCTGGCGTGAGGGTTTGTTGCTCAAGGCCGACAACGAGACGCTGGTCGAAACCCTCAAACGCTTCAACTTCAAGCCATGACGCTGGACTTGCCCGCGCGCCGTCAAGGGCTCCACCTGATGGGCATGGTCGTACTCAGTTTGGTCGGCTGCGCCACATCGCGCCCGGGGGCAGAAAAGCCAGCCGCTTATTGGTCGGGCCGACTGGCTCTGCAACTGCAAAGCACGCCCCCGCAAAACTGGAGCGCCAGTTTTGAACTCCAAGGCTCCGCCGAACAAGGGCAAATGGTCTTGCTCAGCCCCTTGGGCACCACCTTGGCCAAGCTCAGTTGGAGCCCTCGGTCAGCTTGGCTAGAGCAAGGGGCAGACAAAACCGAAAGCAGCAATCTGCAAAGCCTGAGCCAGAAGCTGACGGGTACCGACCTGCCCATCCACGCTATTTTTGAGTGGCTACAAGGCCAGGCAACTTCTGCACGCGGCTGGGATGTGGACTTGTCAGCCTTAAACGAGGGTCGCCTGAGCGCGCGCCGAATGGCGCCCGCCCCAGAGGCGCTGTTGCGCATCTTGCTCGACCGTTGAACGTTTCGGTTCAGGCGCTGGCGATAATCACGTCATGAAATCGTTGCACGACGTTCCCGCTCCAGCCAAGCTCAACCTGTTTTTGCACATCACGGGACGCCGCCCCGACGGTTACCACCTGCTGCAATCGGTCTTCATGCTCATCGACTGGTGTGACACGCTGCACTTCGAAAAACGGGCAGGCGGCTCCATCAGCCGCGAAGACCTGACCACCCCCCTCCCGCCAGCCGACTTGATCACCCGGGCGGCCGAGTTGCTGCAACAACACACCGGATGTACCCAAGGGGTGCACATTGCCGTCGAAAAACGCATTCCGGCCCAAGCCGGCATGGGCGGCGGGTCTTCTGACGCAGCCAGTTGCTTGTTGGCCCTGAACCGGCTTTGGGAGCTTCACTTGAGCCTGTCAGACCTTGAAAAACTGGGCCTGCAATTGGGCGCCGATGTGCCCTTCTTTTTGCGTGGCCAAAATGCCTGGGTGGAGGGCGTGGGTGAAAAAATCACTCCTATTTCATTACCCCCAGCCGAGTTCTGGGTTCTTAAACCTCTTGCAGGGGTGGAAACGGCCCAAATTTTTAAGCATCCTGACCTTCAACGGGCCACAAATCCTGCTACAATTTCGGTCTTTGCTGCAGACCCATATGGCTTTGGTCACAATGATCTGCAACCCGTCGCCCAAGTGATATGCCCTGAAGTTTCGCAAGCACTGCAAGTGCTGACCGACGCAGGTCTGAACGGCAAGATGACAGGTTCTGGCAGTGCCGTGTTTGCGCACAGCACCTCAGGCACAAAACCCAGCCCGGTTCCGGATCACTGGCAAGTGCGCAAATGCAGCAATTTAGACGTTCACCCCTTACGGGGCTGGGCTTCTAGCGATAGTTGATCGGTCGATCGCTGTTTCAGCGGTCAACCCGTGTAGGGGAGTCGCCAAGTTGGTTAAGGCACCGGATTTTGATTCCGGCATTCGAAGGTTCGAGTCCTTCTTCCCCTGCCAAATACGTTGATTCGTACAGGCCCTTTTTTCTGATCGCTGGAATGCACATGCAGCCTGCTTCACTCCCCCCCGATTTCATGTTGTTCACCGGCAACGCCAATCCTGTTTTGGCGGCCGAAATTGCCCGTTGTCTTGGCACTCAATTGGGTGCTGTCGATGTGGGCCGCTTCTCTGACGGCGAAGTGACCGTTGAGCTCAAGCAAAACGTGCGCGCACGCGAAGTTTTTGTGGTTCAGTCCACTTGTGCGCCCACCAACGAAAACCTGATGGAATTGCTGATCATGGTGGATGCGCTGAAACGCGCTTCGGCTGGTCGCATCAGTGCCGTCATTCCTTATTTTGGTTACGCACGCCAAGACCGCCGCCCTCGCTCTACGCGAGTGCCCATTTCGGCCAAAGTGGTGGCCAACATGTTGCAAGCCGTAGGCGTGGACCGCGTCTTGACCATGGACTTGCACGCTGACCAAATTCAAGGCTTCTTCGACATTCCGGTCGACAACATTTACGCATCGCCCGTGTTGTTGGGCGATTTGCGCCAGCAAAACTACGACGACCTGATTGTGGTGTCCCCCGACGTGGGTGGCGTGGTGCGCGCACGTGCATTGGCCAAACAATTGGGCTGCGATCTGGCCATCATCGACAAGCGCCGCCCCAAAGCCAACGTGAGCGAAGTGATGCACGTGATTGGCGAGATTGAAGGCCGCAACTGCGTGATCATGGACGACATGATCGACACCGCAGGCACCTTGGTCAAAGCTGCTGAAGTGCTGAAAGAGCGCGGCGCCAAAAAAGTCTACGCCTATTGCACCCACCCGATTTTTTCGGGTCCTGCCATTGACCGCATTGCCAAGGGTGAAGCCTTGGACGAGGTCGTGGTCACGAACACCATTCCGTTGACGGCCGAAGCCGCAGCGTGTACCAAGATTCGCCAACTCTCTGTCGCTCCTTTGATTGCTGAAACAATCAACCGGATTGCGCACGGTGAGTCGGTGATGAGCCTGTTCTCCGATCAAAGCTGATCGAAAGCAGGCCGCAGTGGCCAGCCGTCCTGATGGATGGTCTGGCTTTTTTTGAGTCAGAGTCACACTGGTCGCGGTGGACTCTAGAAGGAGAAATCTATGAAATTCGTCGCTTTTGAGCGCGCCAAGCAGGGCACGGGTGCGAGCCGCCGTCTCCGCAATTCCGGTCGCACACCGGGTATCGTTTACGGCTCTACAACAGCTCCTCAGCTGATCGAGCTGGACCACAATGCGTTGTGGCACGCCCTGAAGAAAGAAGCTTTCCACGCTTCGATCCTCGATATGGAACTCAACGGCAAAACCAGCCAGGTTTTGTTGCGTGACTACCAAATGCACCCTTACAAGCAATTGGTGCAACACATCGACTTCCAGCGCGTAGATGCCAACACCACTTTGCACATGAAAGTGCCATTGCACTTCAGCGGCGAAGAAGAGTCTGAAGCCGTCAAGACCGACAAGTGCACCATCAACCACGTGGTGACCGAGCTCGAAATCGCTTGCTTGCCCGCCAACTTGCCCGAGTTCATTGCGGTGAGCTTGAAAGGTCTGACCAAAGGCGTTTCGTTGCACCTGAACGACATCACTTTGCCTGCCGGTTGCAAGGCTGTGACCCATGGCAAGAAGAACCCTGTCTTGGTGGCGGTGATCGCCCCCGTCGAAGAAGTGGTGGCTGCGCCTGTGGCTGCTGCGCCTGCCGATGCCAAAGGCAAGGGCAAAGGCAAGAAGTAATCTTCTGGTCTTGGGCTGCACAGCCCCCCAGCAAAAGGCCCGCTCTGCGGGCCTTTTCTTTGGCTTTTTGGCAACGCGCACAGACCCCTTTGTCGCCACGGATAATCTCTCCCCATGATCAAACTCTTAGTCGGCCTGGGCAATCCGGGCAACGAATACGAAGACACCCGCCACAACGCTGGTTTTTGGTGGATCGATGCGGTGGCGCGCGAGCTCAAGGTCTCGCTGGTCCCCGAGCGCAGTTACCACGGCTTGGTGGCCCGCACCACGGTGAAAGGGCAAACGGTGTGGCTGCTGGAGCCACAGACTTTCATGAATTTGTCGGGCAAATCGGTGGCAGCCTTGGCCCGGTTTTTCAAGATTCAGCCGCAAGAAATTTTGGTGGCGCACGACGAGTTGGACATCAGCCCCGGCGAAGCCAAGCTCAAGCTGGGTGGCAGCCATGCCGGCCACAACGGTTTGCGCGACATCCACGCGCAACTGGGCACCGCTGACTACTGGCGACTGCGCCTGGGCGTAGGCCATCCGGGCGACAAAGCCGAGGTGGTCAACTGGGTGTTGAAAAAACCCATGTTGGAACACCGCAAAGCCATTGATGAAAGCATTCACCGCTCGGCGCAGGCTTTGCCGCTGTTACTGGCAGGCGAGATGACCAAGGCCATGGCCCTGATTCACACCAGCAAACCCCCTCGCCCCAAACCGCCTCGGCCTGCGCCAGTGCCCAAGCCGGTCAGCGCCCCAGACGCCGCTATATCAGGGAGCACTGAATCAGCTCATGCAACTAAATCGACTGATCCTAAGCCTGAGTAACTGAATCGGTGAGGATCACTGGCCTTGCAGGCGTCGGTACTTGGCCCACAGTGACTCTTGGCTTTCGACGTGTTGAGGGTTGATGGGAATGCACGCCACCGGACAGACCTGCACACACTGAGGCTCGTCAAAATGACCGACACATTCGGTGCATTTAGTCGGATCGATTTCATAAATCTCTTCGCCCAAATAAATAGCCTGGTTGGGGCACTCAGGCTCACACACATCGCAGTTGATGCATTCATCGGTGATCATCAGTGCCATGAAACGGGCTCCGCAAATTTTTGCATCTTGGTCATGCCCCAATTATCGGACAGCCCGATCAGCCTGAACAATTGCAGGGCTGTTTGGCAAGCCGGGACTCTGCCCGCGCAACCTCATGGGCTTTCATGGGCCTAAAATGCCTTTGTGAACACCATCTTGAACGCCGATCTCCATTGCCACTCCGTTATCTCGGACGGCACCCTCACCCCAGAAGCGCTGGCCGAACGGGCCAAGGCCAACGGGGTGGAACTTTGGGCGCTGACCGATCACGACGAAGTGGGGGGACAAGACCGCGCCATGGCGGCTGCGCGTGCGCAGGGCTTGCCCTATTTAACGGGCACCGAAATTTCCATCACCTTTGCCGACAAAACGGTACACATCGTCGGCTTGGGCTTTGATGCTCACAACACCGACTTGGTCGAAGGTTTGCGCCGCACCCGTGGTGGGCGGGGCGAACGGGCCGAAGAAATGTCCGATGGACTGGCCAAAGTGGGCATTCATGGCGCTTACCAAGGCGCTCTGCGATATGCCGGCAACCCAGAGCTGATTTCTCGAACCCACTTTGCGCGCCATTTGGTTGAAACTGGCGTGTGCAGCGACACCTCGGAGGTGTTTCGCAAATTTTTGACCGAAGGCAAACCCGGCTTTGTGCCCCACCGCTGGGCTCGCCTGAAAGAAGCTGTGCAATGGATCACCGGCGCAGGTGGTGTTGCCGTCATTGCCCACCCGGCACGCTATGGCTTCAGCCCCAACGAAGAGTACGCCTTGTTCAGCGAGTTCAAGGCCCATGGCGGGCGCGCTGTCGAGGTGGTCACTGGCAGCCACTCATCGCAAGAAGCCGTGCGTTACGCCGAAACCGCCCTCGAGTTTGATCTGGCAGCCTCGCGCGGAAGTGACTTTCACAGTCCCGACGAAAGCCGCATCGATCTGGGTACGCTGCCCCTCTTGCCCGGCCAACTGACCCCTGTGTGGGAACTGTTGGTTGACCGCATTCAGTGAGCAAGCCCGAATCTTCCACCCTTCAAGGCATCGGTTTTGCCATTTTGGCAATCGCCTGCTTTGCCACACTCGACACCACCACCCGCCACATCAGCGCGGGTTTCTCGGTCTTGGTGGCACTCTGGTTTCGCTACGCGATTCAAGCGGTCATCACCACGGCCGTGTTTTGGCCGGGCCGCGGTCGCCAAATGCTGCGCACGCAGCACCCGAGGTTTCAACTGGCACGAGGCAGCTTGCTGTTTGCCTGCAGCATCTTGGCTTTTTTCAGCCTGAAATACATGCCCGTGGGGGAATTCACGGCCATCGCTTTGTTGTCGCCGTTGGTCATCACGCTGTTAGCCGCACGCATGCTGAACGAGACCATTCGCCCATTGCGTTGGGTGTTGGTTGCTGGCGGGTTTGCGGGCACGTTGGTGATCATTCGGCCTGGCAGCCACCACTTTGATTGGACGGTGGTCTTGCCGTTGATGCTGGTCGCCACCAACTCGGCTTTTCAAATCTTGACGAGCAAAATGACCAAGCTCGAAGACCCGATCACCATGCACTTTTACACCGGCTGGATCGGCACCGCGCTGGCCACGTGCATGCTGCCTTTTGCTTGGGAAATGCCACAAGACCCGATCGTCTGGATGCAGTTGTTGCTGATGGGTGTGCTGGCATCCATTGGACATTTCTTTTTGATCTTGGCATACGGCAGGGCCCCGGCGGCCACTCTCACGCCTTACATGTACACCCAAATTGGCTTTGCGGTTCTGGCCGGCTGGGTGGTGTTTGACCATTTGCCAGACCAATGGACCTTTGTTGGCATGGGTCTGGTGGCCCTGTGCGGCGCTCTGGGCGCATGGCTCACCGTGCGCGAAAATCGGATAGCCATCCAACCTCCTGAATCTTGAAACTCTGCAAGGCGAACACCCGAGTCCGAACCTACGCTTGTTCTCAGGCACTTCGGCAAAGGCTCAAAGAAGTACCAAAGAGAAGCAAGGCACGATGCATCATCTGAAGCCGTGCCCCTGAACCTAGACCACCGCACCAGCACACCGCCCCAGTTCATTTCATCCAACAGATCTCCAGATGGCCCAGTTTTTCGTTGTCCACCCAGAAAACCCTCAAGCCCGTTTGCTCAAGCAAGCGGTGCAACTGCTCAACCAAGGCAGCGTTTTGGCTCTGCCCACCGACTCCAGCTACGCTTTGGTTTGCCACTTGGACGACAAAAATGCCGCGGACCAATTGCGACGTATCCGCGGGGTCGACGAGAAACACCACTTGACCGTGTTGTGCCGTGACCTGAGCGAGTTGGCCAACTACGCCAGAGTCGACAACCGCCAATTCAGAACCATCAAGCAAGCCACGCCGGGCCCGTTCACCTTCATCCTTGAGGCCACCAAAGAAGTGCCACGTCGGGTTAGCCACCCACAGCGCAAGACCATTGGCCTGCGGGTGCCCGCCCATGCGGTGCTGCAAGAACTCCTGACCTTGCACGGCGCCCCCTTGCTGGCCGCCACCCTGATCTTGCCTGGTGATGAATGGCCGCTGAATGATCCCGAAGAGATTCGCGAACGCCTGGAACACCAAGTGGGCGCCGTGATTGATGCCGGCGCCTGCTCGCTTGAGCCCACCACGGTGGTGGACATGAGCGGCGAAGAACCCGAAGTTTTGCGGCTTGGCCAAGGCGACCCGGCGATTCTGGGTCTGAGACAATCGGGTTCTGTATGACCGACCTGATCCAAACCGTTCTCATTTATGCCTTGCCGGTGATTTTTGCCATCACCTTGCATGAGGCCGCGCACGGTTACATCGCACAACGCTTGGGTGACAACACCGCCGCCATGATGGGCCGCGTCACGCTCAACCCATTTCCACACATCGACCCGGTGGGCACCATCTTGTTGCCCCTGTTGCTTTATTTCAGCACCAGCGGCGCTTTTTTGTTTGGCTATGCCAAGCCCGTGCCCGTGCGCTTTGGCAATCTGCACAACCCCAAGCGCGACATGATTTGGGTGGCCTTGGCCGGGCCAGCCTCTAACTTGCTGCAAGCGCTGTTGTGGGGCATCTTGCTGTATGTGCTGGCAGGCAGTGGCGTGACCGAACGCTTTTTTCTGGAAATGTGCCGTGCTGGCATGCTGACCAATGTGGTCATGTTTGCGTTCAACTTGTTCCCCCTGCCACCCCTCGATGGTGGCCGCATTGTGGTGGGCCTTCTGCCTTGGCGGCAAGCCGTGATGTTCTCGCGGGTCGAGCCTTGGGGTTTCTTCATTGTCATGGCTTTGGTGATCACCGGGGTCATCAGTTCTTGGTGGATGCAGCCTTTGATGGGCGTCACCTTTGACCTGCTCAAACTCACGCTCAGCCCACTGGCTGAGCTGCTGCGATAACTTGCTTTAGATAGACTTTCTCCATGACTTCCAAGCTCCGTACCCGCGTTCTGACTGGCATCACCACCACCGGCACCCCCCACTTGGGCAATTACGTGGGCGCCATTCGCCCCACCGTGAACGCCAGCCGCGACAGCCAAACCGACGGTTTTTATTTCTTGGCCGACTACCATGCGCTCATCAAATGCGATGAGCCCGCGCGCATTCAACGCTCAACCCTTGAGATTGCCGCCAGCTGGATCGCCTCGGGTCTGGACCCCGAAAAAGTCACCTTTTACCGCCAATCGGACATTCCAGAAATTCCCGAACTCACATGGCTCTTGACCTGTGTCACTGGCAAAGGGTTGCTCAACCGCGCTCACGCCTACAAGGCCGCCGTTGACAAAAACAACGCCGCTGGCCACGACCCTGACAGCGATGTGACGGCTGGGTTGTTCATGTATCCGGTGCTCATGGGGGCTGACATCTTGATGTTCAAGGCGCACAAAGTGCCGGTGGGCCGCGACCAAATCCAGCACATCGAAATGGCGCGAGACATGGCTTCGAGCTTCAATCATTTGTATGGCGAGCAATTTGTGTTGCCCGAAGCCGTGATTGAAGAGTCCGTCGCGTTGCTGCCCGGTCTGGACGGCCGAAAAATGAGCAAGAGCTACGACAACACCATTCCCTTGTTTGCCCCGGCAGCCCAAATGCGCAAACAAATCGCGGGCATCGTCACCGACTCCAAAGCCCCGGGCGAGCCCAAGTCCACCGAAGGTTCGGCCTTGTTTCAGATTTACCAGGACTTTGCCAGCACCGAGGAGCCTGCGGCCATGGCCAAAGCCTACGCCGAGGGTATTGGCTGGGGCGATGCCAAGCAAATGTTGTTTGAACGCATTGACCGCGAAATTGCCCCCATGCGCGAGCACTATCAAGCCTTGATCAACAACCCCGGCCAAATGGACAAGATTTTGTTGGCGGGTGCCGACAAGGCCCGCACACTGGCCACCCCATTCATGCGCGAATTGCGCCACGCCGTGGGCTTGCGAGCGCTGTCTTCGGGGGCCTCAACGCAAGCGCAAAAAGAAACCAAAGCTGCGGTCGCCAGTTTCAAGCAATACCGAGAGAAAGACGGCCAGTTTTACTTCAAGCTGGTGGATGCTCAGGGCCAAACCATTTTGCAGAGTTTGGGCTTTTCGTCACCCAAGGATGCAGGCCAGGCCATTGCCCGACTGCAAATGGACGGCTTGGCGGCCTTGCCGGATTTAAAAGCCCTGCTGGAGCCCTTGGACTCGGCCAAAGAACAAGATTTGCAAGCGGCCTTGGCAGAAATCGCACAATCCAAAAAGGCAAATTGACAACTTTTACAATTTTCACAATATTTATTGCGAAAATGCTTTACAGCGTGTATCCTTAAACCTAATGCCTACTCTAGAGAACTAAACCATGACTGTATATGTCATCGACGACCACCCTTTGATGCGCGATGCGCTGACCATGCTTGTGCACCGTGTCAAACCAGGTCTCAAGATCATCCCTATCCACAAACTGAATGTTGTGGAATCCACGGTTGATAAAAACGGCACGCCCGAACTGTTCTGCTTGGACCTCCAATTGCCCGACACATTGGGCATGTCTGGTGTGCAAGTTTTGAAAGCCAAATACCCCAATGTGCCGTTGGCGGTGGTCACCAGCTCCAGCGCCAGCGAGTTTGAATCGCGTTGCATTGAAGCCGGCGCCAATGTCTTCATTGAAAAATCAAACAGCCCCGCGCAAATCATTGCTTCTTTGCGCAGTTTGTTGGTCACCGAAGAAGACGATGACGAAGATGAGTCCAGCCCTGCCGGCCCGACCAAATTGTCCAAGCGCCAAAAACAACTGATTTTGATGTTGGACCAAGGCCTGTCGAACCGCGAGATTGCAGAAAAACTCGACATCAGCGAGCACACCGTCAAGGTGCACTTCTGGCGCTTGTTCCGCCGCTTGGGTGTCAACAGCCGCACACAGGCTTTGCACTTTGCACGCACCAACGGATGGTTGGGGATTTAAGTTCCCCCTTCAGATTTCCGCAACACCGCGAAGTTGCGGGACACAAAAAAACCGGCACGCAAGTGCCGGTTTTACTTTGTAAAGACCCTGCTACAGCAGGTCAGTCTTTTTTCTTGTTCACGATATCAGGCGTCACCGCATCCAGCACATTCACCGTGGTCTTGATGCCATAGACCACCGCAGAACCTGCGGCATCGGCAACGGCCAATACCGAGCACCCCGACAGCGCCAAAGCGCCCACCAGCACGGACAGCCACAATTTGATTCTCATGTTCGTTCACCTTGGTCAAAAAAAACGCACCCCCGAAGGCGTGGACGGATGCAGGCAATAGCTTACGGCCGCTTTTGCATGCTCTCCAATACCAAGCGCAATTGCTGATCGGTTTGTTGCAGCATACCTTCAAAAATACTCGCATCCATGCTTCGGTTGTTCACCTTCAATAACCCTCGCGCGTAGTCATAAGTGGCGCTCAAGGCGCTGCCTTGGTTAACGGCAAAGCCGCTGGCCACGGCCATTTCTCGCTGATCCGGGGTAATGAAGGCGCCCTCAATTTCGAATTTGCCGTGAGACTTCAATTGCTCAACCAAAGAAGGATCGCTGCCATTGGCGGCTTGCAACTCAACCCACAGCGCGCCTTCTAATCTGCCCTTGTCGGTTTTGCCTGTGAGCGTGGGCATGCCCACAGAAAAACCTTTGACCAACAATGTCCGAAGGGCTTGTGCGGCCACTTTGTTTTCTTGCGCCGTGAGCGCCTGAACGCCACAACTGCTGTCAAAAAGTTGGATCAGGCTTTCAACCGACTCGGTGTGCAAACCATTCACGGCCCACTGCATACGCAGGTCCGTGAGGGTCTGGCCCGACACCTCTATCTTGCGCACCGAGGGCGTCAAGGACATGTTCATCCGATCCCCCTTTTCTTTGGCCTCCATGCGCAACTCCAAGCCATCCAAAGAGCCGCGAGTGGTGCTGGCTTGGGCTACTTTGAAGCTGCCGCTGCCGGTGCCTTTGCGGAGATCATCGATCGCGAAATCCATCGCCAAACCTTGAATGCTCAGCGCCTCGCCCCTGCCACGCACCACAAGGCGATCCATCTTTGTTTCTAAGGCCATCTTCTGGCCATCCAGAGCGAACATGCCTGTCGTAGGCGAGATTTCAAGCATTTCACCCGAGCGGCGCATCGCTACGGCCGGCAAGTTCAAGCTGCTGCGCACAGCCCCACCAAAGTCCACCACACCTTGGCCCGTGAGGGGCGAGGCAGAACCAAACACCGACTTGAACACCTGAGCGTCTTCCCCTTGTGGGGCCAATTGCCAAGAGAACCGGGCCAAGCCGCTGGGCAAGGGCAAATGATCAAGCGTGTAAGCGACATGAAACGTCAAATCGTCCTCATCTTGCGCCTGGCAATTGGGCGATAAAACAAGTTCTAACTGCCCCTTAGACTGAAACAGCCCACGCTCTTGCGTCACTTGGCTCACCCGCCATGAGTTCGCCTTTTGGCTTGCGTCATGCACCATCAGACTCTTCAGAGTGTCTTGGGTCTTCATGCCCACCAACACCGATGCCCCCACCCAGCCCCCCCCCAACAAAGCCAGAGTGGCACCCACCGCGACCCAAGTTTTCTTCATCCGACTGCGCTTTCTTTAACACATGATCGGCGCAATACTAACCCGAGCGAGAGGGGGATCTGTCGGCCCCAAAGTCTGCCTCTCCAAGTCAAAACGATTTTTATCCCAGCACTAAGCACTGGGGGTGCGCGTCTCTCAGCACTAAATTGTCCAGCACACCAATCCCGTCAGCCGTGCCAGTCATGCTTCAGACGTTTTCGCAGGATTTACAGCCTGCGGCCCTGAATCACCCGCACCAACACCACCACCAAAGCGACCACCAACAAGAGGTGAATAAAGCCGCCAAGGGTATAGGACGTGACCAAGCCCAACAACCACAAAATCACCAAGACAACGACAAGTGTTTCAAGCATGGTGTGTCCTTTTATTTTTTGTTGACTTCGTG
>JACCDG011176563.1_pt1 | contig 18919 bp, 4 predicted proteins | sample 7442471 | NCBI WGS metagenome assembly JACCDG01 (sample SAMN15323444, study PRJNA562643) | freshwater metagenome | isolation source: river surface water | place: USA:Blue River Watershed | collected 2017-08-17 | reverse complement strand
CCCAAAGATTCCGTATTTTCACAATCTATTACGTCTTTTTACTCATGATCAAACGCATTCTTCTTGCCTTATTATTTTGCGCCTTAGGCAAACCCGCATACAGCCAAACAAATCTTTTTCCACACACGAAATCCAAATGGGTTGACTCCGTGATGAAAAGCCTGAGCGTCGACCAAAAAATAGGTCAAGTATTAATGCCCCGCGGGAACAGCAATGCGACTTACGACACCACCCGACTTTATGAAATCGTGCGCAACTACCACGTGGGTGGATTTGTGCTTTTTGCTGGATATCCGACAAACCAAGCACGTTTGGTGAATAAACTACAATCCTTATCCAAGGTTCCTCTTTTCATCGGGATGGACCTCGAATGGGGCCTCAACATGCGCCTGGATTCCACCGTACGCTATCCCTATCAAATGACGCTCGGCGCCATGCAAGGCAATGATGCGCTCATCGAAAAAATGGGCTTTCAAATCGCCCAGCAATGTAAACGCATGGGCGTGCACATCAACTATGCTCCGGTGGTGGATGTGAATAACAACCCCAACAACCCCGTGATTAACTTCCGCTCATTCGGCGAAAATCGGGAAGCGGTGACCGACAAGTCTTTGGCCTACATGCGCGGCTTGCAAAAAGGAGGAATCATCACATCTGCCAAACATTTTCCGGGCCATGGAGATACAGGCGTCGACTCCCATTATGATATTCCCGTATTAACCCACAGCAAAAACCGCCTCGATTCCTTGGAGCTTTTCCCCTACCGCGAGTTGATCAAAAAAGGACTGCAAGGTGTGATGGTCGGCCATTTGAATATCCCCGCTTTGGATACGACTTCCATGCTCGCCTCTACGATGTCGAAGCCCATTGTCACGGGTTTATTGCGTGATTCCTTGAAATTTGAAGGCCTCGTGTTTACGGATGCCATGGACATGAAAGGGGCAACGAAAATGTTCCCCGAGGGACAAGCGAATGTCAAAGCCTTCCTGGCCGGGAATGATATTTTGGAAACTTTTGTCGATGTTCCTGCTGCCTTCAATGCCATCAAAAAGGCCTTGGAATCTGGCGAAATTACAGAAGCCGAATTGGATAAACGTGTACGCAGAATCCTAAATGCCAAAGCCTGGGCCGGCCTCGATCGCTATCAGCCCATCGAAGTGAATCAGCTCATCGAAGAATTAAACCCCATTCAAGCCGATATCCTCAAACGTACACTTGCGGAAAAATCCGTCACCGTCCTTAAAAATCCCTATGATTTAATTCCCATTCGCCGTTTGGATACGCTGAAGATTGCAACTTTGGCGATTGGTAAAGCCAATTACGGGGGAACATTTCCAACGGAATTTCAAAAAATGGCCCAAAACTACGTCGAGATGGATCATTTTTACCTCGACGAATCAAGCGCAGATACGACGATTGCACGCATTGAAAATACGCTCAAAAACTACCCAATTGTCTTGATGGGATTGCATGGCATATCTTACCGACCGGCGAATAATTATGCGATTAAACCGCAAATTCAAGCCCTGGTTAAACGCTTTGCTAAACCGAATACCATTCTGTCCTATTTCGCGAATCCGTTTACTTTTAAATCGTTTGAGAACCTGAAAAATCTGGGAGGCATCGTGTTGACCTACCAAGATGGCATTGCCCAACAAGAAGCAGCGGCCTCGGTGATTTTTGGGGGCATCGCAGCGGAAGGTAAACTACCCGTAAGTGCTTCGGCGGATTACCCGGCGGGCATGGGGGTGATGACGCCTAGTTTGGGAAGATTGCAGTACAATGTGCTTCCGGAAGCCGTGGGTATTTCAAGTCTATACCTGAACAAACAGGTGGATTCTTTGGCCCAAAAGGCAATCGATATCAAAGGGGCACCTGGTGTCGTTGTGCTTATTGCGAAGGAAGGCAAGGTGATTTACCACAAGGCTTTTGGTTCCCAAACCTATGAATCGAAAGAGCCATTGAAGAAAACGGACATTTTTGATTTGGCATCGATTACCAAAATATCTACTTCGGTTCCGGCGCTCATGAAATGGCAAGACCAGGGTAAATTTTCCTTGGAAACGAGCATGGGTGAATTGATTCCTGAATTTGCACAGAGCAATAAGAAAGATTTGAAATACCTGGATGTGCTAACGCATCAAGCGAAATTGCGTGCCTGGATTCCTTTTTGGCAAGATTACATTGATAGTACCGACATGATTGTGCACAGTAAAAAGTTCAATCAGTTATATGCCAAGGACGATATGCAATATACGTTTATGGAGAAGTATTTGACCAAGGCGGCAGGTGAAGAGCGTATCAAGAAAATTATTCGTACACAGAAAAACCTGTGGGAATCTTGTGTGGATTTGAAGAATGAAATTACCCGCTGGAAGCCTCGCACCTTGTCCTATGCATCATCGGAGGAATATCCCGTGCAAGTGGCTCCTAATTTATGGGCGCATCGCAGCATCAGTGCCCAGATCACGGATGCGATTAAAAACTCAGCTTTGCGGGAGAAAAAGGAATATGTTTACTCCGACTTGTCTTATTATTTACTGCCCCAAATTGCCCCACGCATTACCGGAAAAACATGGACGAATTACCTGGCCGAAACATTTTACAAACCATTAGGTGCAAGTACCTTGGTGTATCAAGCAGAGAAACATTTCCCATTGAGTCGAATTGTACCAACGGAATATGATTCCTTATTTCGTAAGACCTTGATTCATGGCAAGGTTCATGATGAAGGAGCGGCGTTGTTGGACGGCATTAGCGGGCATGCGGGCTTGTTTGGCAATGCGAATGATTTGGCGAAATTGATGCAGATGTATTTGCAAAATGGCTATTACGGTGGCGAGCAATTTTTGGATGAGAAGACGGTCAAACAATGGACCTCGTATCCGCTTTCAGTAGACGAAAATTCCCGTCGGGGTGTAGGCTTTGATAAACCCGATCGTAAGAAACCGGGTATTTCGGCGGCACCATCTGCGAGTGCTGCCAGCTTTGGTCATTCCGGTTTTACAGGAACCTATACCTGGGTCGACCCGAACCAGGATTTGGTTTATGTGTTCTTGTCGAACCGCGTATATCCAACGCGTAACAACAGTAAAATCTCGGATGCGAATATTCGCACGGGAATTAATGAGGTAATCTATCAAGCCATCAAAAAGGGTAATTAATGCGGATTCTCATCACGGGAGGAACGGGCTTTATTGGTCAGGCGCTTCAGAGCTATTTGCAGGCTTTGGGGCATGAAACCCGTGTGCTATCTCGTAGGGATGGATGGGATATTTCGCGCGGATTTTTAGCCGAAGATGCCTTGGATAATGTCGATGCCATTGTGCATTTAGCGGGTGCGGGGATAGCAGAGAAGCGCTGGACGGAGGCTCGTAAAAAGGAGTTAATTGATTCACGTGTTTTGTCCACGGCTTTATTAGCGGAGGCTTTGCGTACTCGGAAGCATCGGGTGCACACCTTTGTTTCGGCATCGGCCATTGGGTATTATGGTGCGGATTCCGGGAATGTACTTTGTACAGAAAATACAGTCCCTGGCCAGGATTTTTTAAGTGCATGTACGGTCGCTTGGGAAAATGCAGTTAATGAAATCACCAACTTACGCATAGTCAAATTACGAATAGGATTGGTGTTAGGAGCGAATGGAGGTGTTTTTCCAGTTTTAGCCCGTCCGATTCGTTGGTTTGCGGGGGTGATTTTGGGGAAAGGGACGCAGGGACAATCGTGGATTCATATTCAAGATTTGGTCAAAATGTTTGCCTGTGTGCTGACGGATGAGCATGCCCAAGGAGTTTACAATGCGGTGGCGCCACATCCCGTGACCCATGCGGAGATGACGAAGCAGATTGCGGCGGCGTATCACCGACCGGTTTGGTGGCCAAAAGTTCCGGCCTGGGCCTTGCGTTTGGCGCTTGGAGAAATGGCAGTTTTGGTGACTGGCGGCAATTTTGTTTCCTCGGAGAAAATACAAAAAGACTTACAATTTACGTTTACTTTTACACGCCTCTCGGAGGCTTTAAAACAGATTATTCATGTCTAAAACTTTACTTGTTTATTGTGGCTCATCCAAAGGGCATAATCCCATTTATGAAGCGGAGGCGAAGGCCTTAATGCAAGCATTTAAAAAGTATGATTGCAAATTGATTTTTGGTGCTGGGAGTGTCGGTATCATGGGTGTTTTAGCGGATGAATATTTGCGTTTGGGTGGACATGTCATCGGGGTGATCCCTTCCTTTATGGAGCCTTGGGAAGTGAAACATACCGGTATTCAGGAATGTTATGTGACCGAAACCATGCACAGTCGGAAGCAAAAAATGGCTGAGTTGGCCGATGGTGTGATTGCGCTACCGGGCGGTTTTGGAACGCTAGATGAGTTGTTTGAGATGTTGACATGGAAGCAATTGGATTTACACCAAATGCCGATTTCCATCTTGAATACGAATGGTTATTTTGATCATTTGTTGGCGCAATTACAGCACATGGTGGACGAAGGATTTTTGAAATTGCCTAATTTGGAGGCCTTGCAAGTGGAAACTGATCCGGAGCAATTAGTGGATTACCTGATGGCTTATGAGCCGGAGAAAATGGAGAAAAAATGGATTTATCGCGGCTAATTTGTTTGTGTTTGTTGGTGAGTTACCTAGGATTCGGGCAGAAAAAACCAGAGAACTTGGGCTCTGCGGTAAATAGTGAATTTGCCGAATTGAATCCGGTCATGGCGCCGGATGGGAAGACCTTGTATTTTGGTCGGAAGAACCATCCATCGAATCGTTTTGGGACGCAGGGTTCGGAAACGGTGGCTGGGTCACAGGATATTTGGTACAGCGAACGCGTGGGGGATGTTTGGAGTACGGCAAGGCGGATGCCCGACGTGCTAAATCGGGATCAGTACAACACGATTTTGTCGATCTCGCCGGATGGGCAAACGATCTTATTAAAGGGCGCGTACATCAATGGGGTGTATGAATCGCGGGGATTTTCGATTGCCCACAAAGTGGTGGGTGGCTGGTCGATACCAGAGAAAGTACAGATTCCGGGCTATGAGAAGATGAGTCGGGGTAAAAATGAATATGCTTATTTAGCCATGGATGGGAAGGCCTTGTTGCTCGCCTTTGCGGAGAAGAAGCATAGCGACCGGGATGATTTGTATGTGAGTTTGCTGGAGGATAATGGCTGGTCCAAACCGATGAATTTGGGGGATGGGATTAATACGGAATATTCGGAAACGACGCCATTTTTATCGGCAGATGGAAGGACGATGTATTTTTCATCAGACCGGCCAGGTGGCCAGGGGTCTCAGGACATTTACATGACGAAGCGTTTGGGGAATGGTTGGACATCTTGGCGAAAGCCGGTGAATATCGGTACGCCGGTGAATACTGCAAATTACGATGCTTATTATACCTTATCTGCCAAAGGGGATTATGCCTATTTCTTATCGAGTTCGGAGACGGGAAAAAAGGACATCTACCGAATGGCCATTGAATTAGAACCTGAACCTGCGGCGCTTGTGGTGGCCGAACCCATTCTTCAGCAGGATGTGAAATCGAGTCCAAAGATTGTGTCGTCGGAAAATTCGGAGGCTGTCGTGTTATTGTCCGGCCGTGTCAATGATGCAAGCGGCAAGGTACCACTGGGTGCATCCGTAAGTTATGAGGATCTAAAGACGGGTAAGATTATTGGTCAGGCGATTCCGGACCCTGGTTCGGGCGAATATAAACTAGTTCTGCCTTACGGCATCAATTATGGCATTACGGCGAAGGCGAATGGCTTTTTGCCGAGTTCTTTGCATCTGGATTTAAGCCAAATGCGTGGGCGATATTTGGAGTTGGATGGTCGTGATTTAGCGATGGCTCCGATTGCGAAGGGGAGTACGGTGACGGTGAATAACCTCTTTTTCGAGTTGAACAAGGCGGCTTTGACGCCAGAATCTGAACCGGAATTGAAGCGTATGGCGCAGGTGATGTTGGATAATGCATCGCTACGCATTGAAATTGCGGGGCATACAGATAATACAGGTACGGATGTGATTAATGATGCTTTGTCACAAGCGCGTGCAGATGCGGTGAAGGTTTATTTGTTGAATGCGGGCATTCCGTCAGGCAGAATTCAGTCGAAAGGTTATGGGTCGAAGAAACCTAAGGTCTCAAATGAAACGGAGGAAGGGCGCGCGCAGAATCGACGGGTGGAGTTTTCGATACTTTAGTCGTCAGTCGCTAGTCGTCAGTGCTCAGTCGGGAGGGTTATTTTATAGCCCCAGACTTTAGTCTGGGGGCCCTAGGCTGAAGCCTAGGGTTATAAGTCGCTAGTCGTCAGTGCTCAGTCGGGAGGGTTATTTTATAGCCCCAGACTTTAGTCTGGGGGATCTAGGCTGAAGCCTAGGGTTATAAATAGCTTGTGGTCGATGGTCAGAAGGCTGGAGAAACCTCTTGGTACTAAACTCTTAGCTCTTCATTCTTAACTCTCCTTTTTACTTCTTTTCCAGGTATTCCCCTGGCGAACAACCCATTTCGGACTGAAAGGCGGAATAGAAGCTTGATCGAGAGCTGAATCCGGCCATTTGTCCAATCCCCTCGATGGAAAGGTGTTCAAAGTCCGACGAGTTCATCAGTTGGAGGGCATATTGAATCCGTAAGGTAGTCTTTAATTTGGGAAAACTTTGTTTGAAAAGCACACGGAGGCAATAGGACACGTGGTGTTGGGGTACTTTTAAAGCAGCAGCGAGTTCACCAATCGAAAAATCCGGATTTAAATAGGGTTTTTCGTCAGCTAAATAGGCGTTGATTTGTTCCCGGAGTTCGTTGAATGGGTTGTCTTCATCGTCTTCTTCGGGGAAATTTTCAGGGTCAATTTTAGTGTTCGAAACTGCTGGTATTTTGCTTTTGCGCACATCAGGAATTTCGGTGTAAATCGGAAACCCATAGAGAATTTGAGGAAAAACAAGTAGACTCAAAGAGAGGAGCAAAAACATAATTCCGCCGAGGTTATGGACCAAATTCATGGCACCATATGTTTCTTTCGGTGTTTTTTGGAGAAAATCCACCGTAATCATGGCGAATGCAATCAGCAAAATAATCAGCGTGATAAAGAACATATTCAGCCAACGATATGTCAATAAATATTGCTGGGTAGGAATGGACTTTTTGACGCGTGGTCGGTATTTCCAAATGTGGTAATAACTAACGAGTGTATATGACATCAGCGAAGTTATCCGCATCAGGTAGTTGGCCGAAATAGGAAAGATAAAATTCACCCCAATATGCTTCAGTTCATTCATATCGAGCAAGATGCGTTGGGCGTAGACTAGTTTTTCTGAAAAGGGAGTCAGGTAAAAAGGGATATTGCCTATGAAGACGATGAACGCTGGAATGAAGTGTAGGAGATCGGATCGCTTAAAGAGGTAGGTATCTCGGATGATTCCCCGGACATAAAAGTATAACAGGGGCCCCGCCAATAGCATGAAGGGGGAAAAGTGTCCGTAAAAGAAAGCTAGCCAGAATGGCGAATTGCCGAAGACTGAGAAATAATGGGTGAGGCTGTAGATTGAAATGATGAATAAAAATAGCCCTAAATAAAGCGTGTTTTTATTCTCTTTCCAATTGAAGAAAATAAGAATGACTGATATAAATAAGCTTAATAGCGCATTAAATAAGAACATGCCTGAATGAAATCGATGTATTTTAGAACGAATTACAAAGTTATCAGATTTGTCGAAAAAGCCGCTGGGATGTCCAAGTTTTTAAAACTAGGACATGTACTTATTTTTAATTTAGGTAAATAATTGTCAAAAATTGACCTTTGTGTGGGAATAATCCTATGTTCTATTATTTACACATGAAGTTTCTATTTACGCGTCTTTGCGTCCTGATTTTTCTTTTCGGGGCATTTCATCAACAAACTTTTGCACAAACCATCAATTACATCATCAATCCGAATACGGATGGTGGTTTTGAGGGGGCCCATGGATGGACCTTCTTAAATGGGATTCAGGCCAACCAATGGCAGGTGGGTGCTGCGGTTAAATCGGCAGGTTCCAGCGGAGCCTATGTTTCCAACAATGCGAGTACGCAGACGTTGACGAGTCCCCAGGCTGGTAACTCGATTGTCTATATGTACAAAGATGTCGTGGTGCCCACAAATGCCACATCGATTCAGGTATCATTTAAATGGAAGAATCCGGATGGATCTTCTTTTCCTCCACGGGTCTTATTTTTGCCAGCATCTGATTTACAATATTTGCCAACAGGAGGAGATTTTTATCGTACGAATACGGCCGCTTTTGCCACCTTTTTGCAAAATCAAAGTTCTTGGCAAACCTATACAAATAGCAATCCCTTACAAAATGACCGCGATGCCGTGTACCTTTCTTATGGGGGGTACAACCTAAAACCCGGTACGACCTATCGAATTGTTTTTGAATGGGCTGCATTTAGACAAAATTATTACACGCAAAATCCACCTATCTGTACCTTGCCCACTTCGGCTACCATCGTGCCAACGGGTAACAATGTGGTGTATAATTCAAGTAATGTTCAATTATTGGCAACCAATACGGTCTATACTTTCCATGTGGATTTACCTGGCGGGGGCTCAAATTACCTCATTGAATGGTCGGTCCAAAACGCTTCAATCATCGCGGGACAGGGTACGCAGGACTTAACGGTTCGAACCAATTCTACTTTACCGAGTGGTACATTTAGTATGGTTGGGGTTAAAGTATTTTGTCCTACGCCAACGTATACCTATGGAGGCTATAACGGGGGAAATTTGGCGATTGATGAAGTCGCCGTTTCCTATGTTGCAGCACCTAGCATCTCTTCCATTTCTGCCAGTTCCGGTGCGGTAGGAAGTTCTATTACCTTATTGGGGCAATTTTTTGGGGATAATGCCGCAAATAATATTGTTTATTTGGGCGGTGCTAAATGTACGATTACGACGGCGAATTCAACGTCCATTACTGTAACGGTTCCACCTAATGCCAAATTGGATTATTTCTCGGTGGTCAATACGGCCACGAATTTGACGGCACATTCGCAAACCAAATTCTTACCGCGCAATACGAATTTAACGAATGCCAAATATTCAAATCAAGCCAATACCTCCTTCTTGCCCGCGGTCACCTTTGCAACGCCTTTGGCAAGTAATCCATCTCAGCGTTTTGAATTGGCCGACATAGATCAAGATGGCATGGTAGATATTGCTACTTATTCCACAGCCGGTGTTCCACAAGTGATGCGAAATGCGGCTACTGCAGGAGTGATTAATTCAAGTACCTATGCTGCTGTAACAGCCGTTTCTGGAGTAAGCGAGTCATACTCGCCCAATGCTTCACGCGCGGTCATGGCAGCGGATTTAAACAATGATGGAAAGCTTGACCTTGCCACGAGTAATGGAGTTGCGGCAACAGGCGGCTTTGCTAATATGAACGCAAGTACAAGCGGTTCGGTTTCCTTGGGAGCTTATCGAAGCATTAAGGCTAGTACAGGCGATTATTTCGTGGATGCGGCTTTGATTCCCTTGGACGTCAATAACGATGGTAAACTGGATATTTTTGGTTTGAATGGACAATCTGTTTACAATTCGAACCTCGGCTTAAGTTACCAATCCGCTTATTATATTTCACAAAATACCTCCACTGGTAACACCTTTACTTCGGTGACTGGAAAGGCTTCAAATTCCACTTCATGTAAATCTTGTACAGATTATATGCTCGTTGGCCCACTTTTGACTGCCGATCGTGCCGATTTGAACGGAGATAGCAAGGTCGATATTGTCGTGGCGGGGAATGCAGTCAACATATTGAATAACACGACTGCCTTCGGTTCTTTAACGCTGCCGGATTTTAAATACGATAATTCGTTTATTCGTTTTAATAGTGCTGGCGGGACGATTAATTCGGTCAAAACAGCCGATTTTGATGGGGATGGTCGTTTTGATATTGCCTTAACTTGTAGCGCTGCCAAGCAAGTTTCGATCATGCGGAATACTTTCACGACAACGGGTGTTCTCGCCTTTGCTGATATCGTAAATTTTGCAACGCCTGATTTAGCAAATACACACATGTTGGCCATTGCCGATATGAACGGTGACGGGAAACCTGATATTATCGTTTCCGATTATTCATCAGCTGCGGGATTTGCTACCAAGATTGCTTATTTGGCGAATACGTCTTCGGTGGGGGCGATTTCATTTGCGCCGGCAGTATTGGTGGCGACAACGGCTAGTCGGGTTTACCAGCAGATCGAAGTGGCCGATGTGGATGGAGACAACAAACCGGATATCATTGCGAGCCAGAGTTCTGCCAACATAGACGTTTATCGAAACATGACGGGTGAGGCGGGATCTATTGGGTCTGACCAAATAATCTGTTCGGGTGCATCTCCCGTGGCATTCACCTCAACGGCTCCGGCTACGTATACAGGGGGTACTTTAACTTATAAATGGCAAAGATCAACGGATGGCATCGCCTACACGGACATTGCAGGCGCGACAGCTTTGACCTATACGTCAGGGGCACTCACCCAAACAACCTGGTTCCGAAGAGGGGTTACCAATCCGGGCGATGCGAATAATTATTATTTTACTGTTCCGGTGATGGTTTCCGTAACTAGTCTGCCAACGATCAATGCGACCGTGCCCGGGGAACGCTGTTCAACAGGTACAGTGGAGTTGTCAGCAACATCCTCGTCAGGCAGTACGCTTGAATGGTATGCTGCAAGTACGGGTGGAACGGTATTAGGTACGAATGCTACGTTTACTACGCCTAGTATTGCCTCAACGACCAACTACTATGTGGGTGCAATTACACCGCTGGGTTGTCGGTCTGGAAGTCGAACAGCTGTTGCTGCGAACATCCAAACCACGGTTCCTGCCACACCTAACGTTAGCAGTGCCACGGCCTTAACACGTTGTGATGCGGGGACGGTTGCCATAACTGCCACGGGTGGATACGGGGCTACTTTTACGTGGTATAGCACAAGCACAGGCGGAAGTCCTTTGGGCACGGGGAGTACATTTGTGACACCTACGTTGTTTGCAAACACGAGCTTTTTTGTTTCAGCCACGAACTGTATTGGGACGAGCTCTTCTCGCCGAGAGGCTCTGGTTACTGTTTTAACTACGCCATCGGTTACATCGGTGACAGGTTCAACGGTTTGTCAAAATACGACGGTGACACTTAAAGCAACTTCTTCCAATGGAACCAATATCCGCTGGTATGATTTGCAGACGGGTGGAACACTCTATTCTTCCAATGCGAATTACTCGTTTACCTTATCAGGAAATACGACACGTTATGCAGCCGCTTATTCCACGGCCAATTCCGTATTTTGCGAAAGTCCACGTACAGCCGTAACGGGTACGATTATTACCTTGCCGACTGTTACGAGTACAACACCGGCGTCTATTTGTAAACCGGGTTCGGCCACGATCAGTGCAACTTCGGCGACGGGGACCATTACATGGCACAGTGCCAGTGCGGGGGGAACTACGCTGGGAACGGGGAATTCGTATGTAACACCGGTAATCGGGAACATGCCACGTTCAAGTAATCCGATGCCGCAGACCTATTATGCCATGGCAACGAGTCCAGTGGGTTGTGTGAGTCCTCGATCTGCAGTGGCTGTTACCTACACGGGGGCATCGATTTCAAATACGATATCAAATTATAGTTTTGTCACGAATTCGTTAAGCCAAAAAATTGTGGCAGGAGGATTGAGTGGTCAATCATCTTATGTTTGGCAGCGAAGTACCGACGGCGGATTGACCTATTCCGACATCACTTCCAGCATGGATGGGATTACTTACACGGGTTATTCGGGTACAACAGGAACCTCGTCCACACTGACACTTTCTACTGTCAAAAAAGAATTTAATGGATTCATGTACCGCATTGCATTAACAGCTGCTGCGGGATGTACCTCCTATAGCAATGGATCAATGATCAATGTGGCGGATGTATTCGGTACTTGTGCAAATTCTTATAGTGCCAATAATTATTTGGGTTATTCGGGGATTACCTATATGAATCCTGGATCGGGCTCCTATAATGTACCCGGAGAACAGGGGACCTATGACTATAACATGAACTGGGTTTACCCTGACGAGACGTATTCGTTTGGGTATTCAAGCGCATATTATTTAACCGATCAAGGGCAGTATGGTGGATATGATACGAAATCAGGTTTAGTTGCCAATCAAGTGGACCTGGATTTTGGGTCTGTTTATCGGATAAATGCCATGATCATAGGGGGTATTGGAGGATGGACCCCTGACCCAAATTCGCCCTATGCGAGTAACTGGGGCTATTATGATTTATATGATTGGAATGGGGGAAGTATTGAGTATAGCCCTGATAATGTCAATTGGTATACCTTGTTTAATAATATATCCAATACCGAATTCGGAGCAACGAATGGTGGCTTTCCTGAGCAGACTTTTTCAGAAGTGGAGGCCCGCTACATCCGTGCAACCAAATGGGGTGGCGGAGCAGGTTTAAGCCATTTGCAGTTCAAAGGCTACGGATTAGATGTCGTTCCTTCGATTAAGACGGCACCTTCCAATGTGACTACGAGTGAGGGCGGAACAGTGAATGTTTCTGTAAAGGCAATCTCACCGAGATCTCCTATATCCTACACGGATTGGATCGGTCCCGGCGGTGGTGGAGGAGGTTATGGTGATTTCGATTTAGAGCTAACTTCCATTACAAATTCGTATGCCGGAACCTATACCTATACCGCTACAGCAGATAATGGATGTGAGGTATCCACGAGTTTTCAGCTTAATGTTGTTCCTCCGTTTTATTCCTCTGCCGCGGGTGCCGCGGGTGCCTTGCAGACCTTAGGAAACTGGAGTTCCAATGTGAATGGTTCAGGAACGGGACCTTCGCAACCGACGAACTTTTCTTCTGTATTTTTATTAGCCAATGGCGCTGGAGGTTCATATACCTTTGGAGCTGATTGGTCTGTTTCAGGGAATTTGCGCTTAAATAATAAGGTGTTGACCTTAGGAACTCGAAATTATACTGGGGGAGTGGTTTCCGATGGAGGAGCTAATTTAGCGGCGTCAGGAGTTCTATCGTATGTCAATACCAATAGTACGGGTATGCTGAAATTGCCTGTTGGCAATTTTGAAACTACCTTCCCTTTGGGTGTTGGGGGTGCCTACGCACCTGTGACTATGGTTAACAATGCATCCGCATCCGATATTTATGCAGCCCGCGTGGCGACAGGGGTGTTATCAGCTGGAACATCGGGAACTAGCTTAACGAATGTGGTCAACAAGACCTGGTATCTGGGAAAGACCTCGACAAATTCGACGGGGATGGGAACGGATTTTATTTTCAGTTATGATCCCGCGGATGTACTTGGAACCGTGGTTGACCCGGTCTTATACAGTTATGTAGGCGGGGCATGGGTTCCTCAAGCCGTTGCATCGACGACCTTTGAGGATGATCCTGACAATTCAAACCCGAGCAATAACACACCTTACAAGCGTGTTACCTTCCGAGGATACAAAGGACTCATGTCAACGCTGACGGGATCCTTGTTCATGATTGGAAATCCTTCCCCGAGCATCAGCTCATTTACACCAAGCACCTCGGGTGCCACCACCAATGTTGTTATTTCCGGCGCTGGATTTACGGGTGCAACGGCTGTGAGTTTTGGTGGAACGGCGGCTACTTCGTTTACAGTGAATAGCAATACGCAAATTACGGCGGTTGTTGGAGCCGGTGCCTCAGGTTCTGTAAGTGTGACAACTCCGGGTGTTTTAGCGAGCAGCGCTACGTTGGCAGGTTTTACCTTTGCTCCCGCTCCTACGATTTCATACTTTAGCCCGATTCGTACCAATGCTGCTACGACAGTGACGATTAAGGGGACCAACTTAAGTTCGACCAATGCCGTATCGTTTGGAGGAACAGCTGCTTACAGTTTTACGGTGGTGGATAATAATACCGTTACGGCTGTAGTTCGTAATGGAACGACTGGATCCGTGAGCATCACCACTTCTGGTGGAACAGCGAGTTTATCGGGCTTTACCTATGGACTTCCTTATGCGTCGATTGACCTGTTGGCAGGTTGGAATCAAACCAATACGTCCACGGCTACATATCCATTATCAGCAACCTATTTAAAATCAGGCGCTGTTTCCGCAGCGAGTGTCTCACAGACATCCATGTCAGGGGTAAATCACGCGGCCAACAAATGGACGCATGGCAACAGCTCCGCAAGTTTAAGTACGGGTTCTGCCCCTTACCTAAGCTATTCGGTGACCACAAGCGTTGGGACAAAATTTGTGCGTTTTGTCTTGGGAGGTCTCAATATTTCCGGAACGACCAAATTGCAATTGCGCTCCAGCGTCGATGCCTTTGCGAGTTCATTGGGTGAATTTACCTCAGCCTCCGGGGCTAATTTGGGTTTGACATCGCTTGATTTAAGCGGCTTAAGCTCCCAAATAGCTGGAACTACTGAATTTAGGATTTATGCTTACAATGGAAACGGAGACGCGATCAGTTTAGGGGATGGAAATAGTTATAGCCCTACCGATAACACCACACCTACGTTAAGCGGAGCCTACAATGTTATGGTGTATGGAGCTACGCGAACGACTCCTACTTTGGGCACGATTTCCAACATGAATAAATTGATAAGTGATCCAATTTTCGCAATACCGACACCTTCAACCAATAGTAGCGGAACCTTTACCTATACGAGTAGTAATACCGCCGTTGCAACGGTTGCCTCAAATCTGGTGACTATTGTAGGGACCGGAACGACCACAATCACGGTTCGCCAAAATGCGACAGAAGATTATTCGGAAGCCACGACAACCTTCACGGTAAGTGTTACCCAACCGGCCTCTATTCGTTCCTTGCCAATCAACAAATTGATTGGTGATGCGAACGAAACCTTGGCGGTAACTTCAGATTCGCCAGGAGCCATAACCTATTCGGGTTCTGTTGCTAACGTATTCTCGGTAAGCGGTACGAGTCTAAGTGTTGGTACCCAAGCAGGAACAGGTACGATTACCGTTTCTCAAGCGGCCAGTGGTAATTATGCCGCGACAACCGCAAGTATTCCGGTAACTGTTTCTGATCCAAGCAAATTAGCACCAAGCTTAACATGGGTTAGTGGTTATAACAAAACGAAAGGCGAGCCCTCGTATAATTTACCGATTCCTGTTTCGAATAGTTTGGGTGCGTTTACATATTACTCAAGTAACCCGACTGTTGCGACCGTTTCTGGGAACCAAGTAACCATTGTAGGGAATGGTCAAACGACCTTAACGGCTGTGCAGGCGGCTACCCTCACCTATCGGTCAGGATCGATAAGCGCACCATTAATCGTAGGGCTGTCAACCAACACAAATCCGGTTTTGAGTGCTTTCCCGAATCAAACTAAGACGATTACGGATGGAACGTATACAATTACTGCCCCAACAAGCACAAGTGCTGGATCCTTTACCTACATCAGCTCTAATCCAGCTGTTGCTACGATTTCAGGAACAACGGTGACTTTGGTTGGCTTAGGAACCACAACAATTTCAGCCATTCAAGATCCGACTATCGGATACAATGGGGGAACCATTGCGTCTACCTTGACGGTTGTTAATCCCAATGTTCCTGTATTTACCTTCTCGCCGAGTGCCTCTTGGACCCGCGGGACATCCATTGCAAATTTAGTACCCACGTTTGTTTCGGGAGCAGCTGCGACAGCCTATAGCATCATGCCTCCGTTGCCAGCGGGATTAAGCTTTAATGCGAGCACTGGAGAAGTATCTGGAACACCTTTGAGTGTTAGTCCTCAACGGGATTACACCATAACGGGATCCAATGTCGGAGGCTCAACCTCAATCACGACTAGTTTTGCAGTTTTAGAGCCAGCTCCTGATAGTTTAGCAATCTCGATTCCTTCCATTTATTTATTGGGACAAACCATTACACCGGTTGTTCCTACGCAAAGCGGAGGCGTGGTGACTAGCTATAGCATCAGCCCAAGTCTTCCGGGTGGACTCGTATTTGATGCTGCGACAGGTACGATCTCAGGAACCCCAGGGGAATTAAAAACGGCAACGACGTACACAATCACTGCAACGAACTCAGGTGGAACAAGTTCAACGACATTTACCTTAACGGTCAATGACATCGCGCCGACCTCCCTATCCTATGCTTCGCCGATTGTTTTGGAACGTGGTATTGCGATTCTGCCCATCGGTCCAAGCACGTCGGGTGGTACGATAACAAGCTATTCCATTACGCCGACCTTACCTGCCGGACTGTCCTTTAATACGAGTACGGGTGTTATATCGGGTACGCCAACCGCCATATCTGCACGGACAACGTATACAATTACGGGATCTAATATTACGGGGTCCATGACTGCCAGCATGGACATCATCGTCAACGATGCGCCGCCGGTGAACTTTACCTATCCGACTCCTCCTATTTATTACTTAAATACAGCGATCACAGCTTTGACGCCAAGTAACAGCGGAGGTACACCAGCTGGATATAGTATTTCGCCAGCCTTGCCTGCAGGTTTAAGTTTCAATACAAGCACCGGGGTCATTTCGGGTACACCAACTGCCATCACGGCGTCTGCGACTTATGTAGTTACCGCTTCGAACTTTGTGGGATCCGTATCCCAAAACGTAATCATTGAGGTGAAGGATTATGCGCCTACCAATTTGGCCTACCAGATTAGCTCGATGACCGCAACGAAAACGGTTGCGATTGCAACTCAAACACCAACAAATTCAGGTGGAGCAATTACCTCGTATACCATAAGTCCAGCTTTACCTGCAGGCTTAAGTCTTCATCCAACAACGGGTGTTATCAGTGGAACGGCGACGGTATTGAGTACGGCGACTAACTACACGATTACTGCAAGTAACGGCACGGGTTCTACCACATTTGTATTGCAGATTACAGTCGTGGATGTTGTCCCATCCCAATTGAGTTATGCAACACCCGTTGGTTTGGTTCGTACGCAAGTAATGACCAGCTTAAGCCCGACGGTTCAAGGGGGAACGATTGTTTCTTATGCTGTTTCTCCAGCCTTGCCAGCAGGTTTGAGTTTGAATACAAGTACTGGGGTCATTTCGGGGACTCCTACTGCCGTGACGGCGCAGGCGACTTATACGATTACCGCTACGAACTCAGGAGGTTCCACTACGTTTGGAGCTGTTATCCGGGTCTATGAGTTTAATGACCCGAACCTCGATTCCGATGGAGATGGTATCATTGATTCGGCGGATCAATGTCCGTTGTTGTTCGGTACGGTACAGCTGAACGGCTGTCCAGTTGACTCCGATGGGGATGGTTATTACGATAGCGTAGATGATTTGGATGATGACAACGACGGTATCTTAGATACTGTTGAAAATGCCGCATGCAATCCAGCAAGTGCGTCTTGTGATACGGACGGAGATACGGTGCCAAACCGTTTGGATTTGGATTCGGATGGGGATGGCATCAAAGACGTCATCGAAGCGGGCGGAACGGATGCCAACAATGACGGAAAGTCAGATGGTAGTGTCAATACAAGCGGCGTACCTAGTTCAGCCGGTAGCGGATTAACGCCAGCGGATACAGATTCGGATGGAACTTCGAACCCATTTGATACGGACTCCGACGGAGATACCGTCTTGGATGCGACAGATCAATGTCGGACCGTAGCCGGCTCTGTCTTATTGAATGGTTGTCCAGTGGATTCGGATGGGGATGGTGTATTTGATACCTTGGGAGATTTGGATGATGACAATGACGGTATCTTGGATACGATTGAAAATGCCGCATGTAACCCTGCCGGAATTTCATGTGACACGGATGGAGATAGTATTCCAAATTACTTGGATTTAGATTCCGATGGCGATGGCATCAAAGATGTGATTGAAGCCGGAGGAACGGACGCGAATAACGACGGAAAGGCAGATGGAACGGTCAATGCTTCCGGTATTCCATCATCTGCAGGAGCAGGCTTAACGCCAACGGATATCGATGGAGATGGCTTGCGGAATCCATATGATCTGGAATCGGATGGGGACGGCGTCTTGGATTTCACCGAGGTTAATGACAATACGAACCCGCGCAATAACTGTTCGTATTTATTGATTCACCGCACAGTAAGCACCAGCACTGCTTGGCAACAAGGGGATTGTGATGGAGACGGCGTCATCAACTTGAATGATACAAACCCATTATTGGCCATCGCGCAAGACGACTTCTTTGGTCCTGTGGTGAATGGAAGTATCTCAGGCAACGTCATGGCAAACGATGATTTCGTGCCGGGTGCCAACATCACCTTGACACGCTTGTCGGGCGGTGCAGCCGGAACGGCAACGGGTACGGTGGTATTGACGCCTTCGACGGGTGTGCTGAATTATACTGCTGCGTTAAATGAGCCAGCGAGTGTCGTTACCATTGGTTACCAAGTTTGCAATACGACGACGAGTACGTGTTCGACAGCAACGATTAGTGTTCGTATTACGCGAGACAATCCGACTTTATCGAACTTCCCGGCGATTACGAAGACGATTCGTGATGTGGCCTTTACCATTACGCCGCCAACAAGTTCGGCGGGAACGGGGGCGATGACTTACACAAGTAGCGATCCGACCGTGGCCACGATTAGTGGGAATTTGGTCACGATCGTGGGTATCGGAACAACGACCATTACGGCGACTCAGGCCCAGGATACGAATTACAATGCGGCAAGCATCACGACGATTATGACCGTGTTAATCGGAGATTCGGATGGCGATGGTGTGCCGGATACGGACGAACAGGCACAGGGAACCAATCCGTACGATGCGGGAAGTTTCTTGGATACGGATGGCGATGGTGTTCCAGATTACATCGAAAACCAACAAGGGACTAACCCTTCGAGTGCGACGAATTTCTTGGATTCGGATGGGGATGGTG
>JACCDG010107821.1_pt1 | contig 18924 bp, 18 predicted proteins | sample 7442471 | NCBI WGS metagenome assembly JACCDG01 (sample SAMN15323444, study PRJNA562643) | freshwater metagenome | isolation source: river surface water | place: USA:Blue River Watershed | collected 2017-08-17 | reverse complement strand
TGTGATACCAGAAGGCAAAGTTGCACACGAGATTTTTGGTGATACCAGAATCAACGTAGTGCTCGACTCTTTGATTGATGTCTCAAAAACCAAGGACAAAATTCTTGCTCGCAAAGCCGCCAAGGAAAAAGAGCTAGAGCGCATCAAGAACTTGCTTTCATCAAAAGGTTTCCTCGACAAAGCACCAGCAGATCAAGTCGAAAAGCAAAAACAGCAAGCTACCGAAATTGAAAATCAAATCGCAAGCTTTGATGCTCAAATGAAAATACTCGAATCCTAGTTCGAAAATTTCAGTTTGGTTTGTTGATCATAAAAGTAGCGAAATGCTCGAAAAATTGATCTAGTACAGATCGCACAGAGGCAAATTCAGGCGTTTTATCAAGCGCGTTATTCATGCACACCATCCAGGCATCGCGCTCCGCTTGCCCAATTGCAAACGGCATGTGACGTGCGCGCATTCGCGGGTGTCCCTTCTCGTCACTATATGTGGTTCTGCCACCAGTACGCTGAATTAAAAATAGTGCCAGACTGCGCTTGGCGTTATACAGATTCTCAGGGTATAACGGACGCAAAACAAAGCTCTGCTCTACCCCAGCGTAGAACTCGTCTACGAGCCGAAAGAACGGCTCTTCAGCACCTATTTGCTTATATACTTCACCAAGGGGATCCATTTCGATTTCTACAAATTACTGAGCAGTTTTGGGTGGTCCCATCTCGATGGATGCTTTGTTTTCAGTAGTTGGACCTAGCCTGAGTTCGGTCACGATAAAAATGGGATCTGTGTCCATATCTGTAGAGCCAGAGCGCATTTTACGTGCGTAAAAGGTAATATATTTATCATGCTGAAAAGCAAACAGGTTATAAGGCTGCGAGCCACTCTTTGGTTTGATTTGATAGCATTTCACAGCTTTGAGAGAAGTGACAGCACTCAGTGGCAAGCCGGTTTCTTTGGCAATACGAGCCGAAGTTAGAGTTACTTCGCGCTTGTTGTTGTCGTTCAAATAATCTTTGGAAAAACGATTGTTGGTCAGGTTGCCCATGTCGCCCACTTCGTAGCACTCCACTGTTACTTCTTCAGGGCTTGTAGCGATAGATACATTGGAGAAGTCTTCGGCGATTTTAACAGTACGCAAAACTGGTCTGTCCAAGTAAGTACCCTTGGTCAGGTCGAGTCTTTTGGCTTTGATTGGCACGAAGCTTTTATTGTTGAAGCGAACAGTCACTTGACAGTCGGGCAAAACGAGCACGTCGTGCTCTTTGTCGAAGACGAGATATTGGGCAAGAGCCGGTGCTGCACAGGCAATTAGACCCAGAGTCAGAACCACTCCAGAAACAAGTGATTTAAATTGGATACCGTTGGATTTCATGCCATTTCTCCGCGTCTCTACATATCAAGGATGCGTTTAATGATAACAGATATTCCAAATCGGACATTTGTCCCGCAGCATGGACAGTTGTCCCGTTCCGTGATACTGTCGAAATAGAGGGGAAAACATTGAAAAATACTGCTTTTAACTTAGAAAATCTTTCTGAATTACCATTCGGCTGTCAGGTAAACACTCTTAGAAAGCTATTTGGTTTTAACAAGACTGAGTTCGCAGAAATTCTTGGTGTTAATACCAAAACCATCCAACGCTGGGAAGACGAGTTAAACGAAACGCCTTCTAGCAGCGGAAACAGACAAGCCATTGACACTTTAGTGACTATTGCCGAAAGCTTGGGCGACCTATTTGAGCCTGATATGATCAAGGTTTGGGTAGAAAGACCTAATCCAGCTCTACAAGGTGAACGCCCCAAAGACTTTGTCAAAAAGCCTGGTGGTATTTTCTTGATGGGACATTTATTAGGCAATCTAGGTCGATAACATCGCTCTTGATACTAAAAGACTTTATTCGGTTAAAACCGAAGAAACTAAAGGCGAGTTTTTCCGGTACATTCGCACTAAATATGCAAATGAACCTTTGTCTACAGAAGGCGCATTCCAAAATGGTGGGCGCTACAATGTAGCCAAACTTTTTGCTGCTTTATACCTGGGATTCGACCGTCAAACCTGCGAAGCTGAAATAAGCACTGGTATCGCAGCTGGTGTTCCATTTAAGACGGGCGCCTTCACCGTCTAGCAATACAAAACTAATTTACAAGAAGTTCTTCGGCTCGATAAGGAAGATATCCTCAACCAAATTGGTATTGCGAGTATTGACATTACTAAAATTGGGGATCATTGGACAGCAAGCGGAATTGGAGAACATATTCACAATCGTGGTTCAGAAGGAATAGTGGCCTAGGTATATGGCCTACTGATCAAAAGCAACGTGCTTAAACATTACTCTTGTACCGATCTCTGCATCACGAGCAAGAACCTCTTCAGTTTGCGAGACTAGAAAGTTTTCCATCTGCAAATAGATTCGATCTGCATGCTCAGCTTTAACTAACTGTTCCCATTCAGAAATCGAGCATTCATCTATGTCTATAGATAGTTTTTGGATAAAGTCCGGATTTGGTTCATTTGATACCAGAGAAACAAATTTCTTTCCGTCGTGCTCGCTTTGAGCCATGTCATAAGACATAATCGGCATGAAGTCAACGCGCGTGTGGACCAACTCTGGCAACAGCAAACTTCCAAGCAGACTTGAAGTTAAAAGCGAAGAGCCATTTGCCATGGCAAGCGCTTGTTCTAACTTGGGAATCTCGACGTGCTCATCTTGAAGAAAAAGCTCAACTTTGCCATCTTCAAAATGAATGTGTTTTTCGTCGGTGAAATTTTCACTTCTCCATCTAAATGAAAATCTATCGGGTCGAACATAATAAGTTTCGAATTCGATTATAAAGTCTCTCGAAAACGCCATGCCCGAATCACGATAAGTACGACATGAAGCGTATCTATCAACGACTGCTTGAATTAATTGCTCAGCATTACCTGAAATCACCGCTCTTCCTTGAGTGCCCCATTTGTATTAGCTAGCACATGGCGTGACGAGTAACTGCATCTTAGTATTTGCACGGATTTAAAATGGCGACTTCGCATGAGGTGTCAACCCGACCCATTCGTCACAAAGATGACTATCATAAAAAAGTAGCCAGGTACCTTCCGGCAATGCGTATTTCCTGACCACACTTAGCAAAATTGGCAAGGCTCGCTCAACATCACGAAGAACCAGATCAACAAAAATACTAGATAGTCCGGAGCCAATTCCCAGAACGCATCCAGCTCCTTCTTTACGCAACTCACCGTCTAACGCAAAATGGAATTCAGTTCTTTTTGCCTGAGCATACTCTGAATCATAATCGAATGGCATTGACTTGATGTAGCAAAAAACCTCTCCCAGTTTCGAGTGGCACTGCGAGTGAAAATAGAGTGCATTCATCACAGCAAACAAAACTAATTGGATTTTCATCGAGTAAAATAGTCGCTCTTTACGCCCAGGATGACTTTCGTCTTCTGTGTCGCGAGCAACCGTCCAATTCGATAATTCTTCGCTATCATCTAATGTGACGAGATCGCTCACAAATTTTTCAGGAAGACCAGCAAGATATAACTGCTTCATCCTTTCACACTCTGCCTTCAACTGGCTCAATTCAAAAGTTTGAGGTCCAGACTTACCTATCACTTTGTTGAAAAATTTCGAGGGAGACGACGGTGGTTTTGACATCATTACCCTGTCAACCCATCGTTCGAACAATTCCTCGCCAAGCGCGTATTTGCCTATGCGAATGCACTTGTCAATGCTCTCAATGTTTTCAGAAAATTGCTTTGAAAAGAAGGTCAAATCGATTCTATTCCAGCCGGTATCAGCGCATGAAACTTTCAAATCATGTGGAACTTCAAAACCCACAAAATCTTTGCAGTAGTGAAACAATTCATCCATTTCATGAGCAGGAAGATATTTCAGAAACTGCCATCCCTCAAATTCTGGTGCACTATCGATGACCGCTTCAGCAAGCATTTGTTTGGTTTCATCGTTACCCGCAGTTACAGCAAAATAGAAATTTTTGTCGTCTATTTCGTGCACTTCCCAGAGTAGCTTTTCATCGACAAGATTTAACTGCTTTTGCACCCACGATGCAAAATTATCCAGCCCGCCTACTTGCTCGTGTCTAGAATCCCAAATAGGTAGGCATAATTTCTCAAATGCAATCCAGAAGTTGCGGATGCGCTTCAATTTCTCTTCTTTGATTTTAAAATCAGGATCTTCTTTGTTAAACAAGTATTGCCAGCGCATCAATCTTCTCGCTTTTCATAAGCTCTAGTGCTCAAATCAGGAAAAGTTTTGTGCTTTGCTGCAAAGACAAGATCCTCTATCGTGACTGGAATCATTCGGTCTTCAACAAAAAGCTTTGGAGCAAATAGATTCAAAAACGGAGAAAAACGAGCCCAGAAAAAATGATAAAGCATCGGATAGAAACGCATAGCAGGTTCAGACTTAGCGTAATACGAAAAGTGTCTTTCGAAATTATTGTCCGCAAAAATGCTTTTCATATCAACATCAAATTTAGTACTGAAAAACATTAACATCCAGATAGCGTAGCGGCCATCGATTTTCAAATCATGGTTTAAGCGAGTATCCAAAGTCAGATCTTCGAGCTTTCGATTCGAGTATCCATGAACGAATTTAAATACTCGCTTCTCTAATTTAAGTTGCTCTTTAACGTCCATCATTGGCGCACCAAATAAACATAAAGCCCATTATCCTGACCTGAGATCAATACCAGATTCCCGCACAATTGCAAATCGCTTATCGAAAGCGGAACAGCAGTGCTCTGAAGCTCAGCAATACGTTTAATATCCTTACCTTTATATTCTAGCAAACCGACAAAACCATTCTCTTCGACTGCTATCAAGCCGTTATTGACACAGAGCTTTCTGGCACCCTTTAAGGCTATCTTTGGCTGCTCACCCTCCTTTATCGATGGCGATGAAACAAACAACGAATTGTCACCCATGAATTTGCCTTGAATGTAATAAATAAATCCATGATCTATGGCTAAATCTAAAACACTTTGATGCATAGCCGTATGAACGAACTTCGCATCCTTAGGTAAAGTAATTTTGTCTTTAAATCTTTGCAGTCCAAAAAATCCAGCCGGAGCAGTGACAAGAGTTCTGCCATCACTGGCGATGGTATCTACACTTTCGTTTTTCAGCAAATTATCAGTGCCAGTTGATACCACCCCATCTTCACCACCACAAAGGAAGTCGCCTTGAAAAAACACAGGTGCAGAAGTGAGTCTTGGACAAGCGACGCTCGTAATTTTCTTTGCTTGAGGTGCTAGCTTCCAAATTGCAAGACTGTCGTCGGTTTTAACTGCCAAGCCGCTTTCATCCACGCGGACATATCGTATAGACGTAAGATCCACGACCTTTTTGCAGTTTGAAAGATTAGATAGACTCGATGCGAATATTCCGGATTGAGCACCAATAAATAATTGTCCAGTTCGTTTGTCTACATGAGCACTGACAATGTTATTTGGAAACAATAGAGTTGCAGCAACGACTGGTTTATCTTTCAAATCTAAAACAACAAATTGACCATCCTGGGTGGTGGCACAGGCTTTATTGTTTTCGATGGCCAAACTCAATACTGGCGATGCGCTTTTCCAAAAATTCTGTTCGACAATTTTAGGCGAACCTAAATCAGCAAGGTTAAGGGTGACAATTCCGGTAGTGCCATAAATAAAAGCAAGATTGTTTTGAACTTTGACACCATTTGCTCTGAAGTTTGGAACTGTTAATGTCGAGGCTTCGCGGGCACCACATCCGGTTAGCTCAAATATTTTAATTTCTTGCTCTTTCTCTGGCTTGCTCGATGCCACCACAACGGTACTGTCATTGCATCCCACATAGTCTGGCTCGACATGAGGCATTGTATGTTTGCTTGAAATAACTGGAAATTCTGGATCTTTCAAAAGCATTAACCTGAGCCCGTTAACGGTGTCGGACGAAACCAGAAAGTCCTGGTTCGAGCACATGTTTCCGATTTCACAGGGACCATTTGGATGATTAGTACTATCGTCGAATTTGAGCAAGCTCAGCTTGTTTTGCTCTTGTTTTAAAATTTGCAGACCATCCAATTTGGATGCGACATAAACTAAGTCACCTCGTTGCAACACGTGCTGCACCGCACCTCGATGGCCGTAGTTTGCAATTTCTGTTGGAACCTTCGCATCAGTTATGTCGATTACGCGCAAGCCGCCTCGACCGTCGGCTACATAGATTGACTTGCCACCCTGACCAAAACTGATTTCTTGAATTTTACTGAGCAACAATATTTTGCTTAGCTCTTTTGGATTTTTCAGGTCGCTTATGTCGTAAAAATGTAGTTCCGGACCAGTTGAAAACGCAACGAGATTTTCGTGCAGTGCACATGCCGAAAGCGTTCCGCCCAGATGTCCTGCAAGTTCAAGATTTTTAGTTGGTGGAATTCTTGGAACGTCAAATGTAGGTCCGGCTGTTACGTCATATCCTGAGTACCATTTGGTAAATGTAGTTAGTTTTTTCAACTGGGATCTGTTTTTGAACATCATCGACGTCAGTGCCACAAGAGCAAGACAAATGGTGGCAATCATGAACCATCGAAGAAATTTCATTTAGTGTGCCTAAACTTTCACCCCTTGCTCAGCAGAAAGCAAGGCAGGAAGATTTTCTCTATCGGTCACGATTAATAACTTATCGCCGCTTGCAAGTACCAAATCTGGTGGCGGGTTCCAGTCAACATCTTTGTGACGCTGGTGCATAATTATAGTAGCTTCGTGCTTGCGTCTTACGTCATCAATCTTTTCGTTGATGAAATGGCTGCCTTCTTTTATCTCTAATTGAAAAGCGTTGATTAACTTATCGCCAAAAGAAAATGAAGACAAAATGCTATCGCTCAATGCCGCTTGTGCAAACACTGGGGCCGATAGTGCCGATGCGCTGAAGACACTATCTATGTCGAAAGATTGTTTTACTTTGTCTGCAAGTGATTGATCAAACATGCGCATCACTACTCGAATTTTTGGTGCCATGTTTTTTGCGGTCAGTGCTGTGTCTAAGTTTGCCAAATCCTGGTCGGTCAAGACCATTATCGCTTTGGCTTTCTTCACGTTAGCTTTTTCAAGCAAGGCTGGGTTACTCGAATCTCCAATAATGACCGGAACTTTACGCTTTTCAAACTCTGCACTTGCATAAAAATCCACTTTGCGCTCGATACAAACAAGTTGTTCGCCGAAGCTCAAAAGGTAATCGGCAACTCGTTGTCCTACATTACCCAACCCGCAAACAATAATGTGATTTTCGTATGATTCGGCAATCATTTCCTGCCACTCCCTGGTAAAGTTTTGTCTTTGCAAAATGAGGTGACCGAGTTTTACTACTCCGTCGGCGATAACTAATAAGCCGAGTATCGGCAATCCAAAAAATACAGGCACCAGACGCCAGTCGTCCACAAAGGGAATAGGCTGCTCAAAAAAGGTCATGAGCATAACGTCGTAAGCAATGCTCAAATAACTTTGTTGATGCAGCGGCAAATCAGCACGCGGATAAACGTTATACAAAAGCAGAGTAGATAACAAAAACGCCGACACGGCTACAATGATAAAGGTAGTGAACCCTCTAAAAAAAATGCAAAGCAGGCGAAAATTTTGTACCAACGATTTATGCATGATTCTTTACCGCGTCAACGCTATCTTTTTAAACATGATTGAATGAAAAGAGCGTTTGAAACTTCTAGAGCGCAAATTATATAGGTAAAGCTATCTTGAATACTGAAAAATCAGCCGAACCAAAAGCAAAAAGACAATTCAACTGGAGCTGGAAAAGTCTACTTAAGGGACTGGCGCAACTTTATTGCTTCTATGTGATTATAGCCGCCGTTTGTCTTTACTTTTGTGCAGACAAACTAGCGCTCTTTCCAAGCTCAGACTTGACCGACAAAAACAAAATTTTGGCGTACATGAAAGCCAAATTTAATGCGACGGCTCAAGAGGTCAAGTTTCCAGCCAAAGATGGCAAAAATCTCGTCGGTTGGTATTTTCAAAATAGCGCCAAAAAAGACGCTCCAGTCGTGCTTGTCAGTCACGGCAATGCTTCAAATATAGAATGTCGAGTGGGAATTGCAGCATATTTGCTCTTAGCTGGGACCTCTGTATTCCTTTATGACTACAGGGGTTATGGCGAAAGCCAAGGAGAGGCCAGTCTCAAAAATTTAGTTCCCGATGCGCACTCCGCCTACGATTATCTGATTAGTGGCATGCATTACAAACCTGAGCAAATAATTTTGTATGGCGAATCTATTGGCTGCGGCGTCACTTCGGACCTTGCTCAACAAGTTGCATGCAAAGCAGTAATTTTGCAATCGCCCTTCACAAACCTCTGTCAAGCTGGAAAAGACCATTTATTTTTCTTACACACACTGCCCGATTTTGTATTTCCGCTGTGCGTGCCGGCTCTCGACAATTTGAGTTATGTAAAAAAAGAGCACCCGCCCCTTTTAATTATCCATGGCGAGAAAGACACCATCTTGCCTTTCGCTTATGCAAAAGAGCTTTTTGCCGCTGCAACAGAGCAAAAGACATTGCTTCCAGTACCGCAGGCGGGTCACAATGACGTTTATGAATATGCAGATTCAGGATTACTTGCAGGTCTAATTAAATTCGTTTCGAGCCTGAAATAACGAACATAATTTGATAAATTAAGCAAAGTTTCTGGGTATGTTCTAGATTCAAGTCAAGAGGCGTAGGAGTTGGTCCGTGGCTAAAACTGAAACTAAAAATAAACTATTTCTGGCACTAGCAGTGAGTATCGCTCTTTGTTCGCTTAGCAATACGGCAATAGCAGCAAAAGGTCCGTTGAGTCCTGATGCAAGAATCAAAAAACAATATTCGCGAATAGATTCTGCACTCAAGAGCGGCAGTCTCACGCAAGACCAAGCTGATTCACTGAAAGCAAATGTGGCAGATATCCAAAGAGATGTTGATACTAAAAAGGCATCCAATGGCGGTTCGCTCAAAGCTGAAGATTTAAAAACAATCGAATCTCAGTTAAACGAAAACAGCAATCAAATACAAGCAGCTCAAGCTGGCGGCTCTAAAAATGTTAATGGATCTAATACGCTTGGAGCTAAATGGGCAAAAGGCGCTGATGGTGCTCAGAACCCAAATAAATTGAAAAAAGAAATGAAGGCAGAAGAAAAGCGCGAATTGCGTCAAGAAAAGCAAGCGCTCGAGCAGAAAGTGGAAAATCAACAGCTCGACTATGAAAAACAAATGGTCGAAAAGCTAGGCGAACAACGCCCGGAAATTCAAAAGAAAAAATCCGACTTGCAAGATATTCGCAAAGAATCAGGCGCTGACTAATGAAACTGAAAAAAAATATTCTTGCACTAGCATTGACACTAACGTTTATTGCTTCAGGTTCGCTTTGCACAAGCGTTTCGGCTGAAGAAAAAGCGGCTGTCAAAAACACAATCTTTCTGAATTTCATCACAAGTGGTGAAAAAGCTTACAACGAAGCGCGCTACGAAGAAGCAGAGCGTCTTTGTAATGAAGCGATGAAAGAAGCGAAAGGTCCCAAAGGCGATAACGTCATGCTTGTGCGCGGTTTGATTGACCTTTCTACAATCACAATGAATCAGGGCAAATATACCGAAGCAGAGAATTATTGCAAAGAAGCCCTTGAAGCCATAGAAAAAGACCCAACCATGGGATCTGAGTCTGCCAATATGGCTATGGTGATGAACAACTTTGCTGCTCTTTATGCCAGCTTGAGCCGCATGGATGAAGCCGAGACTTTTTATAAACAAGCAATTGAAGTCGGCGAAAAACTCTACGGAAAAACCAGTCCCAATGTTGCAATAGGCTGGTTGAATCTGGGACAACTTTATTACGACTGGGGTAAATACAAAGAATCGCGCGAAGTGTTAGAGCATGCCCTTTCTACTTTCAAAACGCCTGAATCAAAAGCTACTATGTTCTACGCAGTCTGTTTGCACCACATGGGTGAAGTGAACAGACTAGAAGGCAATTACAAATTATCAGAGCAATATTTTAAGCAAGCCATAAGCGAAGCGGCAACATCAATTGGCAAGAATCACCCGTATTATGCCGGTGCCATGCAAAATCTTGGCGAGTTGTACACTAGACTTGGTCGCTACAAAGAAGCTGAAACTTTGTACAACGACGCCCTTGCAATTTATGAGCGTCAACCCAATCCTGAATTTCCGGGTAAAGCAAAAATTTGGCACGAGCTTGCATTTTTATATGAAGAACAAGGCAAATACGCCCAGGCTGAAGAAATGTGCAAGAAAGCACTTGAGTTGCGCGAAAAAATCTTTGGCAAAAAACATGGCGAGTATGCAGCCAGTTTAAATTGTCTTGCCACCATTTATGCAAGTGAAGGTAAGTACACTGAAGCTGAGCCACTACTCAAAGAATGTCTTTCTATTCGCGAGCGTGTTTACGGCATCGATAATCCTAAATCAATTCGAACTTTGAAGAATCTTGGCTCGCTTTATACCGATGAAGATAAGCTTGAATTAGCTGAGACCACGCTCAATAAAGCACTTAAATATGCTGAGCGCAAATTCAAACCAGACCATGCCGACATCACAGATATTGTGCGTGAGCTTACAGAAGTCTATGAGAAGCAAAATAAAATAGCCGAAGCTATTCCAATGTCTCAACGAGCGCTTGCCTCTCTTGAAAAAAACTTTGGTCCTACAAGCGTTCGTTATGCAGAAGGTCTGCGCGAAGTAGCATCGCTTACAGTAAAGCAAAACAAGTTCAAAGAAGCGCTTGCAATGTACAAAAAAGCGCTTACTATTGACGAAAAAGAACTTGGCGCAAATAGCACTACCGTAGCCAAAGACTTAAGCGCTTTGGCACATGTTTACACCCTAATGAAAGACACAGCCAATGCAAAAGAGGCAGAAGCAAAGGCTGAAAAAATCAAAGCCACATTGCCTGGAAACAAATACTCAAATGAAGTAAGCGAAGCCTTTAAGAACAATCAACGTGTCGTCGAGCGCCCATTCAAGCCGGTCGGCAACAAATACGCCTTAGTAGTTGGAATCAGCAATTTCGAAGATAAAAGTATTAACTTACGTTATGCCGCAAAAGATGCCACAGATTTTGCTAATTTTCTAACTACACGCGGAAACTTCAAAGCTGATAATGTCAAATTACTTACCGATGAGAATGCTACTCGTCAGGGCATCATAGATGCACTGGGCAAAAAATGGCTTGGCAGTAAAGCAAATTCAAACGACCTGGTAATTATTTACGTTTCAAGCCATGGTAGTCCAGCCAAAGAAGAAGCAAACAAAAATAATTTTCTGGTGGCATATGACACTAATAAAAATTCTTTGTTAGCTACAGGCATACCAATGCAATGGTTATCGCAAATAATCAAAGACGAAGTTCGCTCAGATAGAATAGTTTTAGTTCTAGACGTCTGTCACAGTGGCGCTGCGCGTCAAGGCGAAAAGACCTTGTTTAGAGAGCCAGGTATCAATATGCGCAATGTTACATTTGGTGCTGGACAATCGATATTATGTTCGAGCTTAGCCGATCAGGTATCCTGGGAATCGAAAAAATATCCAAATAGCGTGTTCACCAAACGTCTCATAGAAGGCTTAGTTTCACAGGGCGATAAGACTACTCTGGTTCAAGCTTACGAGTATATTAAAGACAAAGTGGAATCAGAAGTAATGACAGATCGTGGTGAGCGTCAAACACCCATTCTCGATACATCACTTTGGGAGGGCGACAATGTAATGATTGCCGTTCCCCTTGAAAGTCAATCAAAAGACAAGGTAAGCAACAAATGAAAAAACGTCTCTCTGCTCTTTTGCTAGCACTATCTGTGGTGCAAGTGCAATCAACATTTGCCTGTACAGATTTTGCCATCGCCTCTAAAGATGGTGGCATAGTGGTAGGACGCTCAATGGAATGGGGTGACGATTTAGGCTCGCGAATCAACTATTATCCAGCCGGACAAAAACGCGCTTCCACAGCGCCTGGAGACAAAAAGGGCAAAGAGTGGATATCCAAATATGCTTACTTTGGAATCGATGCGTATAAACAAGATCTGGTTATTGACGGGCTCAACGACCAAGGGTTATCGATGGGCATGCTCTGGTATCCGCCAGCAGTTTATCAAACAATCAGCGAAAAAGATGCAGCCAATGCCGTTTCTGTTTTTGATCTTGGCTTTTATATTCTTGGTAATTTTAAGACCGTCGCTGAAGTCGAACATGATTTGCAATCCACAAAAATTTGGGGCGCTGCAAATCCCAAATGGCCGCTAAATCCTTCTGTTCATCTAGCTTTGCACGATGCCACAGGAAAGAATTTGGTAGTCGAATTTTTGGATGGTCAAATTTTTTGTCACGACAATCCAAATAGTGTTTTGACCAACACTCCTGATTTCCCCTGGCATATTACAAACTTATCTAACTACATTTCACTTACACCAGACACTCCGACCCCGCTTCATGTGCGAGGTGCGGTCATTTCGCCAAACGGACAGGGTGGTGGCTTTGTCGGCATCCCAGGAGACTGGACTCCACCATCGCGCTTTGTGCGGACTTCTTGCATGCTTACATATGCAGACCCAGCCAAAACAACAAATGACGGTTTGATTCAAGCTCAACACATGCTAAATGCAGTCGATATTCCCAAAGGAGACGTCAGAGATAAGTCGACCGGTTATAGCGATTATACGCAGTGGGCTTTAGTGAAAGACTTGAAGAATAAAAAGCTTTATTACCGCAGTTACGAAAATTTGTCTTTGCGTAGCCTCGACTTAAAAGAATGCGCCAGTGCTGCAAAAATGGAACCAGTCTCAATTAAGTAGAAGCCCATAGACAATTAAGTATCAAACAGACATTGTTTAATGTTTAGCTTGTCAAGCGGACGGGTAAGTCATATTGTTTGGGGCTTTCTAGCATGGACGTGCCTTCATGTCACAGATTGATGCACCCGGGGTTGAAGCGAGCGCGCACTTAACAGATTCGTCGCCAATGGACTTGAGTTTTCCAGGTGGCAGTCGTCTTCGTGGCATAAAAATTGATTGTGTTTCCAAAACATTCAATCCACCAAAGCTTTATCTCAAAGCTGGTCAGAGCAAACTCAAAGTGGTGGCCCTGAAAGAATTTAGTCTCGACATCGTGGCTGGCGAAGCGATGGGTATCATCGGTCCAAACGGTGCTGGCAAGACCACACTTATGGGATGCTTGCTTGGCTTTTTAAGGCCAGATTCCGGGACTATATTAATAGATGGATTGCCGCCCAATTCTCTTCCCATAAAAGAAATAATCGGCTACTTGCCGGAGCGCCTCAATTTCGACAACTGGATGACAGCAAGACGTTTTGTCACGCACCATCACGAGCTTGCATACCAACCTGAAAATACACGCGAAAAAGATGTGGAAGACTTACTTACTGCCGTAGGTCTTGATTCAAAAAAATGGGATTTGCCTGTGGGCAACTTTTCGCGAGGCATGTTGCAACGAGTTGGACTTGCTCAAGCACTTGTGGGCAAGCCTAAATACTTATTTTTGGACGAACCAGCATCGGGAGTCGATCCCGGAGGGGTACTTTCAGTGAGACAAGTGCTCAAAGATCTTAAGTCCAAAGGCATGACTATTGTCATAAACTCGCATCAGTTAGATCAGATTGAAAAAATTTGCGACCGAGTCGCTTTTGTAAAAGGAGGCAAGCTTGAAGCGCTTGAAGATCTGGTTGAAACACAGTCGCACAAACGCGAAATTGCCATAAAATTCGTAAGCGATCAAAATCGCATGCCAAATAAAGAAACGCTCCAAGACATAGCTTTTGAATGTCAGTCCCAATTAATAGAACTAAATTATTTTGTCGCACATTTTTCAGTTAATAACAACGACGCACTCTGTCAGTTAATTAAATTGCTCGTAAGCAAAGATTATCCGGTGCTGGAAGTTATTCCCCAATCGAATCGCCTGGAGCGATATTTCAAGGAGGAAAACGCATGAAGGATAGTGTAATCAACAAAGCTCTCTTCAAGGCAACTATTGAAGAATGGCGATATAACCCGGCGTTTATCCCACTTATGGTCATAGGCTACTTATACCTGATTGGATATGCGATTATTTCTGTTACTTTTGTAAGTGCTCCCATTCATGAAGCAACTTTTTCATCAGTCTTTTGCACAGCCGCTCCATGTGTCGCTTTGCTTGGTACTGGTATCATCGGTCAGAATGTTTCATCAGGTATTTTGTCAGTATTATTTGCAAGACCTATAAGGCGATATAGTTATGTTTTAACTCGTTGGCTGGCACTATCTGTAGCATCATCAACTCTTTGTCTGATTTTGCTTTTAATAGAACAAGTGGCAGGCATGGCAGCTTTTCCAGGAGTGCTACCTGACTTCAACACAGTGTGTCAAGCAGTCGAGCGAGTAAGTATGTGTTTTGGACTATCAGCCACATTCATTATGTTTTCTTCTGTTCTGCCAAGTGTAATAAACTTGTCGGCGTGGATTGTATTTTGTTTTGTATCGAACATAATTGTCGAAATAGCACATATGGAGCCATATTTGTTACACAATTCGTATGGTAGCGAGCTTGGTCGCAAGCTTGGGGAATTTGTTATTCCAATCTGCAAAGAACTGGCACAGCCTCTTCAATCAATTGCTTTTCCATATATCGATCTTTCTTTTCTGGCTCATACAGCATCGATAAGTTGGTTTGCGGTATTCACCTATTTTTCCAATCTTAGTTTATCTCTTCTCATTGCGATCATTGTAATGAATCGCAAGGAGGTCTCTTATGCAAGTAAATAAGAAAATCGCCACTGAAATGTTGCCATCGAGTTTAGTGGCAGTCGTTATTGTATTGTTTTTGGCACGAACTGGCAGTGGCATTTATGAGCGTTTAAATCCATGCCAATTTATGAGCAGAGATCTGGTGCAGTGGAGAGAACCGCTTGCAGGTTTAACAGAATCGAGAACGACTGGAAAGCCTGTATTCATCTATTTTTCTGGAGCCGCATATTTACCCAAGGAAGAACAGTACAGACGTAATTATTTTAGCGATCCAAAGATTGCTGATGCTATAAACGCAAAGTATGTTCCAGTTAAGGTTTGGGATAAGTCGCTTGGAGACACACCCAAAGATCCGATAGTAAACCAAATGCAATCAAAGTATTTGCAGTGGTATTCTCAGCCAGCAATACAAGTGGTGCCAGTTGAATGCCAGATGGTACAAAACGAGCATTACAGATTGCCACACTTTTACTCATATGGTTCTGTCGCTCCCAGAAATACAATGTTCAATTTTTTAGACGAGAACGCAAACTGGCATCCATTGCCGATTTCACCATCTCAAGTAGTAAAATGGACTCGCATAGAAGAGGCGCAAACAAAAGCCAATTTAGAGCGCAAACCTATCTTGTATTTCTTTGCCCGCCACAATGATAAAGAATGTAACGAGGCTATGCGTGAGCTTTTCGACGATGATAATTGTGAGCATCAGCAGCTCAAGAAATACATTTGCTGCATGGTTTATGATCACACACCAACAGGTGCAAAAAATTCACGGGCAGTCGATGGCTTAGTCAGCAAATATAAAGTCCAGTCCTATCCTACATTTATTGTGGATAGAGCCTCAGTAGCTGGTCAAAATGATAAAGTAATCGGATACCGCGGGCACGATTCAATGGAAGAATTTCTTGCCAACAATAAGTAGTCAGTGGTTAACTGATGCGCTCAAAACAACGGGGGTTTTGGCAGATGCTCGCGTGCTTAAAATCGAGCGAGTAGATTTCGACCATATTCCCTCTTACTTAAGCCGAATTGCAAGATACAAGCTTGTATATGACAAAGAATGCGATGCGCCCAAAAGCATCGTTGTAAAAGTGCAGCCTGACCAAGAACCCTTTAAATCAGTCGAGCAATTGTATCTAGCTTTTGAGCGCGAGATTTATTTTTACGACAAAATTGCGCCCAAATTGCCTAATTCTTTTGAATTACCTCGTTGTTATTTTGCCGAGTACAACACAAAATCACATCCGGGAATTCTAGTGTTAGAAGATATGAGCCATCTTGAAGCTGGCGACCAGATACAGGGTCTGACTTACAAACAAATAGAATCGGCAATTAGACGAATAGCCTGTCTGCATGCCACCTTTTGGGATGAGCGTCTCAATCAATTTAGCTGGCTTTGCGAGCGCAACTATATGATGATTGACAGATACAGCGAGTTCTATGGGCTCTTCAAAGAAAAATATCAAAATCGAATAGACGACGAATCGCTTAAAATTGGCGACTTAATTGCCCAATCTCTTGATGAACTGTTGGCACTAGCAGCCTCGCGTCCGCAAAGCCTAGTACACTGCGATTTAAGGGCTGACAATTTAAGATTTGGCAAAGGAGACGAATTGGTCATTTTCGATTGGCAGTTAATCACAAAAGCATTGCCAGGGTTTGACCTTGGTCGATTGCTTGGCGAAAACAGAGATTTAACAATGGACGAACAAATTAGTCTGGTCGAAGTCTGGCATCAAACACTTTCTTTCTTTGCCAAAGACTATATAAAAGGATATTCAAAAGACGACGCCTTATTCGATTACAAGCTTGGTTTAGCTCTTGCAACACATGTGCCTGTAATTAATGCTGCCATGTTGAAAGACGCAAATCCACGCACACAAAAGCTAGTTGACCTCATGGCGTTTCGTTTTTTTAAATGCGCAAAGGCAATGAAACTGGGCGAATTTGTCAGTTCGACCCAAAGTTAATCTAAAGCAAACCCAAAGGGCAAGCTCGCTTTACAAGGGACGGGTAAGATGAATTATAGGACTAATTGTTTATCTGCGGGAAATTTAAGTAATGGCTGAACTTGCACTTAACCCGGTGTCGCCCCTGCTCGACGGTCAGGGCATACTAATTGATTCTGTAGTCAAATCGTTCAAACCGTCTATTCGCAACATTATTCGCATGGGCTCCCGCAAAAGAGTGCTTGCCCTTAATGAAATAAGCCTCAAAGTTTTGCCAGGCGAAGCGTTAGGAGTTATCGGTCCAAACGGAGCTGGCAAGACAACACTGATGGGCTGTTTGCTTGGCTTTTTGCGCCCCGAAAAAGGCTCTATTTATATTGAAGGACTACCGCCTGAATCTTTGCATATCAAAAAACTGATTGGCTATTTGCCTGAGCGACTGACTTTTGACCGCTGGATGACAGCCATTGAATTTGTTTCTTACCATCACGAACTTGCAGGCATGCCACAAGACACAAGACAGCAGGATGTGGAAGAGCTACTTACAAAAGTGGGGCTTGATTCCAACGTCTGGACATCGCAATTGTCACGTTTTTCACGAGGCATGTTGCAGCGTTTGGGGCTGGCTCAGTCTTTAATTGGCAAACCAAAATATTTGTTTCTAGACGAGCCTGTATCTGGCGTGGACCCAGGTGGTGCACTTCAGATTCGACAAATATTAAACGAGCTAAAAAAAGCTGGTATGACTATCGTGGTCAATTCGCATCAATTAGACCAGGTGGAAAAAATTTGCGACCGGGTTGTTTTTGTAAACAAAGGCAGAGTAGAAGCGGTTGAAGATCTGCTTGAACCAGATCATCAGCGAAGATTAGTCTTAATCAAATTTGATAGTCACGAAGGCGAATTACCTAATGCCGAAAAACTGTCTAATATCGCAAGACAATGTGGTGCCGAGGTGACATCCTTCTCCTTCTTGCATGCCACAGTAGAAGTTAGAGACAACAAAGCGCTTGTCACCTTGGTGAAAACTCTGGTTGGCGAAAATCATCCGGTACTAGAAGTGGTACCACAATCTGGCCGCCTGGAGCGGTTCTTCATGGAGGGTAAGTCGTGAACAGGACAATCTTTCGAACTACCCTAAAAATGTGGTGTTCAAGTGCTGGAATTATAAGCTTATGTGGCTTGTATTTCTTATGCCTGCTTGGTTATTCAGTCTGCAATATTATATTCACAGAAAGACAAATACCAGAGCCGACCTTCGTCCACACTTTCTTTTTGCTGCCATTTATTTTTGCTCTGGGCACAGGCATCATTGGCAAAGATATTTCAAGTGGTGTCTTATCCACAGTCTTTTCACGCCCAATTGCCCGCACTAAATATGTGATGGCGAAGTGGCTTGCTCTGTCGGTAGCTACAGGTGTAATTGCGATTGCTTTATCTCTTTGTGAGCAGGCAATAGTGAGCGTTACCTATTTTTATATGCCAGACGTCAATTTGTTTACCACTATAGCAGAGCGAGTTTCGCTTTGTTTTGGTCTATCGGCCACCATGGTCGGCTTGTCGAGTCTATTTTCCGGTAACAAAAACATGGTGGTGTGGTGTGTATTGTTTGGTGGCATGTTCCTTTTAATTCAACTAGCACAAGCACTGCCTGGCATGTATTTTGGCAGCTATTTCAGTCTTGCCTGGATGGCTCAGTTTACTCCGATCGTAAAAGCGATAGGAGAATTCACCACATCTATCTGTCTGCCATGGCTTGATATGACGATGGTGGCAAATACTCTGATACCATCGGCGGCGACAATACTTGGTTATAGTTTTACTGTATTTTTGATGCTCACCATAGCGATATGGCGAATGAATAATCTGGAGGTCTCATATGCTCAACAATAGTAAAAGCATAAAAGCTCCTTCCAGAGCCACGGCGGTGTGGCTACCAATAGCGTGTGTATTGTTATTTGGTGGCAAACTGATAGCAGATCAATTTGAAGCCAAATTCCCACCATCCTTTCATGACCATGTACAGTGGCGCAATATAGAAGATGCTAAAAAAGAAGCACAGGCAAGACAAATGCCTATTCTTGAAGTAATAACAAATAATGTAAATGGAGAGCATTTCAAAACCCTAGAGCGTTATTATTTTAGCGACCCGACTCTGGCTAAAATCATAAATACAGACTACATACCTGCTCGAAGTAT